>Ga0164313_10004029_pt1 | contig 13121 bp, 11 predicted proteins | sample GuaBasSedimGuay4_FD_113735 | JGI IMG/M metagenome (GOLD analysis project Ga0164313, IMG submission 113735) | Subseafloor sediment microbial communities from Guaymas Basin, Gulf of California, Mexico - Guay4, Core 4569-4, 0-3 cm | ecosystem: Environmental > Aquatic > Marine > Hydrothermal vents... | reverse complement strand
TCCAAATCCGGAATAAGTTCAGGTCTGGATCCGCCTCAACCCCCAGAGCCTCGTTCGCGGGGTTGGTGCCGTCACTGGCAACATTAATTGCTGCCTGGCCGCGCAGAAATCCGCTCACGCTTAACTGCCCATCCAGGAACGTGTTGTCCGCCTGGGCCACTGGTAGTTGTACCAAGCAGATTAACGCTCCCAGATAGGGGTATAACATCAGGTTTTTCATATCTTTTCCATTAAGTTATTATAATCATGCCATTAATATTCAATTATTCAAAACATCATACGTAACTGATAATTTATGAGAATACCAGTTTGGTCGAAGTTATCAACTTTTATTTCTCCAGTGCCTTTGACCTTTATATTTTCGAGGAGCACTGGCAGCAATGGTCTCAAGCTGATAACTTGAGATCGACCACTCCCATTCCACATATCCACTCGGGAATCGGTTCATAGCAGATGAGCTCAGCACCCGTCGCTCCGACAGCACCCATCGCCATAATCCAGTTACGTATCTCGAGGGAACCATTACCTGCTGTTTCGATAAGGTACTCATCAGACATTGCAATTAACGCTTCAACATCGCCAGCCATTACTTTATCCAACACCAAACGATCAAAAGATTCATTTACTTTGCCCATTTCTGCAGTCCCAACCCAGTGGCTGATACCACCCGTGCCAAGAATTGCCACCCGGGTGGCACCGTCATATGTTGCCACTGCCTTACCAATCATTTGGCCTACCTCATAGGCGCGGCGGGAGCGCAAAAGTGGCTCAACGCCGGCAGCTGTATAGACAGGGATAGATTTTATACCAGTCTGCTGAGGCTTTGCTGCCAGATGGATGGGAATCATGGTGCCGTGGTCCAGAGTAATATCTTTGGCCACCGCCCAATCAAAACCATGATCAAAGCCGAAGTCCATAATGTGAGTGGCCAATGCCGTATCGACAGGCACCGGGTAGCGCTCTATGCCCAGCCAGGGTTCAACAGGCCCATCAGCATCACCAACAGCAATAAGGTACTGGGGAAGGCAGTGCGGGCCAAAGTTAGTATAATGATCGGAGCCAATGACTATAACAGTATCGACATCCAGCGCCTGAATACGACGGTTAACGTCTTCGAACGCCTCAAATACAATGTCAGCCTTGGCCTGTTCGTTAATTTTCGGGGATGACGCCATTAAAGGGTCATGGGGTAAACAAAATCCAGCTACAATATCAGCCATGGGAATATCCTCTTCTAGTAGGTAAGTTCAATTATTATCTTATGCCCCCGGGGGGGCCTTCAATTCACCGCCATTCATATGTTCAAGGTATGCAAATGGCATTCCTTCAGGCCCGTTTAACATGGGCCAGACCGACATGGTCAACAGTGTACTGACGCCTTGTTCAGCCAGGGCTTTCAAATCGGTTTCCAGTAGTGCCCTTTTTTCCTCGTCGGTGACATGGTAGGAAGATAGATAGCCATCGGGGCTTGACCGAAACCTCCCTATCAATTCCGGATTGTTGCCAAATTCCCATAATATTCTCTCTACTGCATTGACACTCATAACTTTACTCTCCTGTGAGACATTCACGTTGTTATCTATAGACTAGACAAAATGTAACCATTTCGTATCCATGATGACCTGGCATCCAGATCAAAACAGAACTTCCTGCTTACAGCTTCAGGTAGTTAACGGCATTATCATAAGCAATCGCCCGGCGTACCTTTGTATCTCGCCCCAGAGCGTCGATAACACCGGCCGGATCGGTTTCCTGAATCAGAAAGGGGTAATCAGTGCCAATCATCAGGCGATTCACACCAACGCGGCCGATGAGCCCCTGTAAAATTTGCGGGTCGTAGACCAGTGTGTCATGCCAAACCTGGCGTATCCATTGAGCCGGATCAGTTTGGAATGTGGCGCGCACATCTTCTGCAACCTGCCAGCCATGCCGGATCCGGCCGCTAATCCATGGCAGTGTACCCCCGACATGACTAAGGCAAAGCCTCAAATCGGGGTTACTCTCCAAAACCTGACCCGCCATCAACGACATGCCAGCGAGAGCAAGCTCCTGGGGAAACGCAACCAGAGCCTCCATCAGTGGCGGCCCAACGATGCGCTCTCGTGATGGGTGAATCGCATGCACAAAAAGTGCCAGATCGTTGGCCGCTACAGCCGCAAAGAACTCCGCGAAACGCGCATCTCCTATAGGAGTACCGTTCACGTGTGAGCCTATTTCAATACCCGATAGGCCAAAAACCTTTGCAATGCGCTCGACCTCGCGAACAGCGCGCACAGGGTCCTGTAGCGTTACCATGCCAAAGCCGACGAAACGCTCAGGCCGGGATACCACCATCGTGGCAATCGACGCATTCACGCAATCGGCGAGGACCTCTGTCTGACGCGGATCGAGCCAATAACCGAGCAGCTCGGGCATGGGAGACAGTACTTGCATGCCAACACCCTGGTCATCCATTTCCAGAACCCGTTGCTCAACGTCCCACGCGTTGGGAGCCAGGGTGCGAAAAGGCTTGTCACCGTGGTAGACCGTGCGGTGGCCGCACTCTCCGCAACGCACCTGTGGCCAACGTTCGAGACTGTCAGTAAGCGGATTGCTCGGGATACTGGCTGGAACAACATGGGTATGCACATCGATCAACGCCGGGGTTTTAATTGCACTCATAATAATATATCCACCGCAGGGGTTTCCGGCCAAATCACCTCAGAGCTGGTATTCATTGACTGACCGAGTTGTAGGCTATCAATCCCACACCTATGACGCTGAGTAATGTGCCACAAACCACCCCCATTGAAAATGTTTCCCCCGAGCGATAAAAAAGAAAATTAAGCGACAACGCGAATATCGGCACCAAGGCACCCAAGGGGGCAATCTGTGACAATGGAGCCACATTGATGCCCATGTACCACAAGACTATTCCAATGCTGCCAGCCACACCTGAACCAAGCAGCGCCGGTGAGGACAAATTCTGCAAAGCACCCAACGCATTGGGACTACGCACCACTAGCCACCCACTATAGACCAGCCACGCTGGTATGGACGTAATCAAGGCCGCAAAAGCGGGGCTAACACCCATATTCAGGCCGACCTTGCGAAGAAACAACGAAGTACCAGATGCTATAGCCGAAACCACTGGAAGGGCTAGCAACACAGGTGATACAAGCGGTTTGGGGGTAGCTTGCGATATAATTTTAGGCCGGGCGGCCACAAGCAAGCCTCCTAACAATGTCACCACCACTCCGGTCCAGCCTACCCCCCCCAAATGCTCAGACAATAAGGTACTAGCAAGCAGAACTGTTACTATCGGGCTTGACAAAACAATAGGAGTAGCAATATTCGATCCCAATCTGGCAATGCTCTTAACGAACAGGGTACGCGCTATCAAAGGCGCAACAATTCCTGCAGCAAGCAACACAGCAGCACCTTGTATCGACATGGCAGCAGAGCCCTCGACGGCAACCCACACCAGAGCTGTCAACAATACAAATGTGGTTTGCACCCATAAAATAATCTCTATTCGCGCGTGCTGACCCCGGACCGCCGCACCTGTCAAAGCTATCTGCACGGCAAAGAAAAAAGCCGATCCCACACCAAGTATCAGCGGCAACATTTGCGTTTACATTGCACAAAAAAACATCGAGCTGATAGTTTTTGTATTTTAGCCATTAGTCAGCCGGGTAGATCAGCCGGACTACCTGTACCTCTTGATATTGACATTCCTCGCTTACCCGTGTCGATCACCTCACCGGTTACATAGGATGCATCGTCTGAGGCAAGGAAGGCGATTACTGCGGCCTGCTCATCAACGGTGGCGCTGCGTCCCAGCAGGCTCTCTGCCTTGATGTAGTTGTAGAACGCCGCAGTCCACCGTTCGTCTTGCTCAGTTAATGCACTCGGTGCTCGCTCCGTTTTGCGATCACGAACTTCAGTGGCACCCGGTGAGACACAATTAACACGGATATCAAAGTCAGCCAGTTCAATCGCCAAAGCAGTGCTCAAAGCTGCTACACCACCCTTACTGGCCGAATAAGGAATACGGAATATCCCCTCGGTTGCGTTTGAGCCGACATTAATGATGGACCCGCCACGCTTCTGTTGGATCATTATGGGCACTGCCGCTCTACAGCACCACAGTGGAGGCCAAAAGGAGCGTTCAACTTCGAGTTGAATCTCCTCCTCTGTGTAAAACCAGAAGGGCTTCTTCCATACCGTGCCACCAACGTTATTAACCAGCACATCAATGCCGCCAAACTCGGCTACGGCCGACTCCATGGCTCGCTCAGCTCCCTCGTAGTTACCCAGATCGGCGCAGGCAGAAACTGCGGGAATATTCCGAGCCTTAAGTGCTGCCACCGCATCACTGGCAGGGCCCTCTGCCCTGTCGACGACCACTACCGATGCACCCTCTAAACCGAGACGCAATGCGGTGGCAAAGCCGATGCCCTGTGCCGCCCCGGTTACGACCGCGACCTTTGACTCAAACCGACGACAAGCTGTAGTTGCTTCAGTTCCCATGTGCCTATTCTCCTCTCTACTCCACGAATTCTGCGATTTGTGGCTTGGCTCCCCACATACAAAATGACGATGGCTTGCTCTCAAAGTAACGGGGCGTGTGAGCCTCGTCATCAGGGATCACTTTCACACCGCATGAATACTCGTAAACTCGTCCGTCAGGGCCCCTAAAGTACAAGAATATAGCTGTAGAAGTGGGGTGCCGACCCGGTCCAAATACAATTGGCACCCCTTCTGCCTGAAGAAAATACCAGGACCGCATTATGTCATCGACACTCGCCACCTGAAAATTAATGTGCTGGATGCCAACTCCCGGAGAGGGAAACAACGCAACTTTGTGATGCACATCGTCAATGCGCAGAAGCGCCGCGGGTCCGATGGCATCGCTCAGCCGCGCCCCTAGTAGTTCGGTCCAGAATTGCAGTGAAGCCTCAGGCTGCGAGGCGTGCAGGCCAAAATGTCCAAACTCGGTAATACCAGCATCCCGCGACGGGAAATAGCGTCGGCCCGTGCGTTGCGGCCCGACTGCCAATTCAATGCGTGTACCCGAGGGATCCACTATCGTTACGAAAGCATTAACCCGACGCTGGGCGGCTTCGGCGTCCGAGCCGATAAGAACTTCACAACCTCGGTCCCGGGCAGACTCCTCCAGTTTCTGCAGCCGCGCTTCCGAATCCACCTCAAAGCCAACTGTCTCATCCGCAAGTTCACCCTGAAAAAGGCAGAGATTATGACTGCGATCATCGGCGCGCAAAAAAACCCAGTCGTCCCCACGCTCGTAAAGCTCGAGGCCTAATAGGCGGGTGCCAAAATCCACCATTTGCTCGAGGTCAGGACAACCCAGCCGCGCATAACATAAATCAATAAGCTCACTCATGGCATAAGTCTCGTATCAGGGTAAGAACAAAATATTTGGCAAAGCTTCATCGTTATTCAGCAGCATTACTTTCTTGGCGCGCATCCTAAACCGCCCCTCTGCAGTTTGGATGAGTCGGTGAATACTGCGCCCGAACCAGACTTTCTGCTGCCCTCGATGCAGTGAACCGAGGATGAAAGTTGAGCGAACGATGAATTCATCCGCTTGCTGGGCGAACTGGAGGCTGCCGACCACCCGTTGGTGCCGGTCCTCACCAGTAAAGGTATGCGCAAAACGATGCACCATACGAGCAATACGTTCTTCCATGTGTACGCGATCATCATAAATAATGGCAATGCTGCTAGCAGGGTTGCCATCGTCACTATTACAAGGTACCCAATATTCGATATCCCCCTCGGCCCACAACCCCAACCACTCCTCATACCGACCACTATCCGCCAACCCGGCTTCGAGTACTACAAAATCCTCAAGATCAGATCGCTGTTGTGGCGACACAGCGGTGTCAGTCATCGAATCAACTGTTGTTTGTGCTGTCATGAAAATTACTCCTTTGTGTGGTCAGTGTTGCAACATCAGCCTGCGCCACTCTGCAAACTGGGCACGCTGGGTCACTTCTGCGCTGATATTACCTGTTGTGGTACCATCCGACTCGTGTTGCTCTCCCTCTCCGCCAAGGCCGCGGTTAACCATAATCCACGGATCAACTTCTGCCATGAGACCATTCTGAGTACGTTCAAATATTTCAGCGTCATCAGGAGAACCAAAGCTGGCCGGACCGTAGAAGTCCTCATGATGTCGCAGTCGTGCGGTATTAAACTCCGCGGGTACATCTTCCAGCATGATCGGATACATGTGTACCTCGGTGTGACTCGCGCTTATAGGCACAACCACCCTGAGGTGATCATGGATAAGCTGGAGGTTTGGAAATACTCCAAGGTGTGGATCGCCGTGCATAGCGATCATTTCCTTGGCCTTGTCCCGGCCATGTATAGCCGTCATCTTCTCTAGGTAGATGTGGCCTCCGGGGCTGTTCTCAACCTCTTCGAGGTAGTCATCGGCATGCGCCATACGCTGTTCCAACAGATCAAGTGCTGCATGTCCGTAGGGAAAACCGCGAGCGCGGGAACTCGAAGCGTCAGACCAGGGATCCTCCATATGCAGAGCACCAACAGCCGAACCGGTAGTGCCCTCTTTGCGACTGGAGAATATGTCGACGACGCTGCGATGGACAAAATGCACGTGATAACCATCCATGCCCACTTGCTTCCAGTTTCCATCATACTTGACCCGGTGCACAACTTTCGGATCAACACGCACCCGGCCTGTAGGGGAATAATCAAGCATAATATCAAAGAATCGACGAGTTTCCCCCAGGTGCTCTTCAAGACTGGGACCACTCTCCGCAAAACTCGCAAATACAAACCCACGATAATTATCCACCCGCGGCAGTTGACCCAGCCCAAGATCGTCCTGAGTCATTCCGGTGGCCTGGTCAACCTCGGAAAGTAAGCTACCATCCAGCGCATAGTTCCAGCCGTGATACCAGCACTGAAATCGAGAAGCGTTGCCAGAGCGCTGCTCGCAGACCTGCATGCCCCTGTGCCGGCAACGATTCACCAGTATTTTAATCGAGTCATCCTTACCTCGAACAGCGATAACCGGCTCTAGTGCCAGCTCGAAAGTTTTGAAATCGCCCGCATTGGGAATCTCACTTTCGTGCAAGGCAAACTGCCAAGTACGCTTGAAGATACGTTCAATCTCCAGATTGAAGATTTCTGGATCAGTGAAAATTCGACTATGAACTCTATCATCGAAGACGAGATCAGCAACATCAGGAACGTTACTGGATGAACTTGCTATTACTGCACCGTTGGATGTGTTCATTATTAACTCCAGAGTGTTTTATAAAATATGGCCAGGATCGACTGTTTTCGCTATAGCTATAACTGTGCCGACTGCGCCATCTGCATAACCGAATAAGACCCTAATGAAATTTCGCATAATAATGCTATAATTACCAATATTATGCAAATTATTTAATAAACTAAGTTCTTACAGATTTTCGTATTAATCTAGTATATTGAATTCATTTTTCCTATGCAACAATATATAATCATCATTGCACACAACAACAAACATCCTGCAATATATCCTACAACCCCAAATCGCGGGATTAAGAGTGCCTCAAGGGTCTCTGAATCCCTATTTCAAGTCTCGGAGTATAATGAACACCCGTAAATGGACTATCACTATTACCCTATGCATCACCATTGTTGCTGCATTAGCACTGTTCAAAGTCATGGAAATTCGTGCTGCTATCGCCTTTGCTGAGTCCTTTCCCGAGCAGTCGGAAACAGTTGAAATAGCGGTGGTGAGTACGACTAACTTTACCTCGTCTATTAACACCATCGGTGAAATGGTCGCTCCGCAACGCCTGGATCTTCGCAATGAAATTGCAGGCGAAATTGCAGCCGTGAACTTTGATTCCGGCAAACAGGTAAACCAGGGGGACATACTGTTGCAGCTCGATATCTCTGTCGAAAGAGCCAACCTGAAAGCGGCTGAAGCCAAAGCAGTCTTGGCCAGATCAGTTTATTTACGCACAGTGGACCTACTCAAGTCCAAGGCTGCCAGTGATGATCAATTAGATAGGGCCAATGCCGAACTCGCTACGTCACAGGCAGAAATTGAAGCATTGAAAAGTACTATTGAAAAGAAAACACTGCGCTCTCCATTTAATGGGCGGGCAGGCTTACATGATCTTGAAGTCGGTCAATTCCTCACGGGTAACTCGCTAATCACAACCCTGATTGGCCAGAATGATTTTATTTGGGTGGACTTTAAAGTTCCCCAGTTTTACCGTCGCTTACAGACTGAAGACCGCGTAGAGATCAGCCCCATTGGCCAAAAAACTATTAACCAAAAAAACAAGGGCTTCCAGCTTATTGCAACAGTTATTGCCGAGAACACTATTCTCAATGCAGGCAGCCGAAGCCGGTGGTATCGGGCAGAAGTTGCCAACCCCTCCGAGTTTTTTTCTGCCAATACCATAGTCAATGTGAAGGTGGCTGTTTCCGATCAACAACGATTAGCACAAATTCCTGTGGCTGCTATTCAGTACGACCCCCTTGGCCAATTTGTCTTCATCCTTGTTGAGGATAAAGACAACAACGGGTTCCGCGCTGTTCGCCGCCCCATTGAGGTTAAAGTCGTCGGTGAAGAGCTGGCACTGATCGAAAGCGGCCTGGAAGAAGGTGATCGGATTGCTGCTGAAGGAGCATTCAAATTGCAAGAAGGTCTACTGGTGTTTTCCTCAGAAAAAGACAAAAATCCCGTCAACAATAAACCTGCAGAAGAGCTTGAGTTCAGCACTACTGAGCTGGAAACCCTGTAATGGATATATTTGTTAAACGCCCTGTCCTGGCCATTGTTATTTCGGTGATCTTGCTGCTTGCCGGGGGGTCCGCTGCGCTGAAAATCCCGGTATCCCAGTTTCCACAAATTGAAAGTGCCTCGCTGGTCATCAGCACGGCTTACCCTGGCTCCGCAGCAGAGGTTGTTCAGGGATTTATAACCGAACCCATAGAACGCGCGGCCATGACAATCCCCGGCGTGGATTATGTTGATAGTACGACCACTGCGGGCCTTAGCAAAGTAACTGCCTGGCTGGAGATGAACGCAGACAGCACCCGAGCGCTGGCTGAGTTATCAGCGCGCTTGGCACAAATTACCTACGAACTACCTGAGGGCGCAGAAGACCCGGCCGTGGCGGTGGTACGTGCTGATCAGTCCAATGGAGCACTTTTTTACCTTGATGTACACGGTGATCGTTGGTCACGTTCTGAGTTAACCGATTATATTGAAAGGCAAGTCAACCCCCTGCTAGCCTCTATTCAAGGTGTGCAAAGAGTCAGTTTTGAAGGGGGACGTTCGCCGGCCATGCGTGTCTGGATTAATCCGACCAAAATAGCGGCTTTGAATATGGGTGCTGATGAAATAGTGGCGGCAATCCGCGCTAACAATGTGATTGCCACCATCGGTAAAATTGAAAATAAAGGGCAGCAAATTAATCTGTTGAGCAATGCAACCCTACAAACAGTTGCTGATTTTGAACAATTAATTATTTCTAATAAAGACAATGCGGTGATTCGCCTGGGCGATATTGCTCGAGTTGAGATGGGCGAAACCCGTGGCACGATCAATGCGCGTTATAACCAGAAAACCACCGTCTATATTTCTATATGGCCGCTACCCGGGGCCAATGAAATGGCTATTGGCGATGAAGTCTATCAACGACTGGATAACATCAATGCCACTCTGCCTAAAGGGCTTAGCATTACCCCCGGCTACGATGGCACCCTTTATATGCGTGAATCACTAAAAGAAATAATGATCACATTATATGAAACGATTGTACTCGTGGGTATTGTAGTACTGGTATTAATGGGGTCTTTTCGAACCGCCCTGGTGCCTCTTGTGACCATCCCGATTTCTATATTGGGTAGTATCGCTGCCATTCATGCCATGGGCTTCACCTTGAATCTATTAACCATTCTCGCGGTGGTATTGTCGGTTGGCCTGGTGGTCGATGATGCCATCGTTGTGGTGGAAAATGTCGCCCGTCATTTACGAGAAGGGCGCACTCGTATTGACGCTGCGCTAGTGAGTTCGCGGGAATTATTATCGCCGATTATTGCCATGACTTTTACGCTGGCTGCTGTTTATACGCCGATTAGTTTTGTGTCGGGTTTCATCGGCAGTTTGTTTAAGGAATTTGCCTTTACCCTCGCGACTTCGGTAATTATTTCCGGTATTGTCGCCATCACCTTATCGCCACTTATGAGTGCCTGGGTGTGCGCCGAAAATGGCCGTGAAAGCAACATGACCCGCAAAGTCAATCACATGTTTGACCGTCTCAGAATCGGCTACGAACAATGGCTCAATATCAGCTTTAGCTGGCGTAATCAGATACTGACTTTTGCCTTGTTAATTTCGCTTTTAATCGTGCCTTTCTATCTGTTTTCTGCCAAGGAACTAGTGCCCATTGAGGATCAGAACAGCATTTTTATGGTCATTGAGTCACCACCAAATGCTTCCCTCAATTACACCGATCACTATATGCATGACGTAATCGACATTGTTCAGGAGCATGTCCCGGGTTTAAAAAAGGTATGGCAGATTATTTCGCCTGACGGTGGTTTTGGTGGTATCGAATTGGTTGATTTCCATGAGCGGGAGCAGTCGGTTCATGAACTGCTGTTACCCTTGTATGGCCAGTTGTCGGCAGTCAGTGGCCTTAAAGTGTTTCCAATGCTAAGCCCCAGCCTGCCCACCGCCGGTCAGTTTGATGTAGAAATGGTGGTGCAGGCACCAGACCGTTACGAAGAAATGGAAATTTACGCTCAAAAACTGCTTCAAGCCGCATACAAAAGTGGTCAGTTTTTATTTGTAGATACCAACTTAACCATGAACCTACCACAAATTCGTATGGAATTTAACCATGACCGCATTGCTGACCTGGGCATGGATACCCATGCCGTTAGCGAACAACTGGCGTCATTGTTGGCAGAAATGGATGCTAACCGCTTCAATGCCAACGGCAAGGCCTATCGCGTCATCCCTATGGTAGAAAGTAATGCCCGCAATACACCCGAAGCCCTGCTGGATTTATCCATCAGAACCCCGAGCGGAGTACTGACCCCATTACGTAATCTGGTGACATTCACCTCCATGACCGGCCCACGATCGCTGGATACGTTTAACCAGCAACATGCATTCCGGATCTTAGGAGGCGCCACACCTGGCACCACTAACGGCCAGGCTCTGGCAACGCTGGAAAAAGCCGCCGTCGAAATTTTACCTGCCAATTATACTGTGGACTATGCGGGGATTTCCCGGCAGCTACGTAAAGAGGGCAGCAGCATGATGTCCTTATTGATGATTGCAATTGTCGTTGTGTACTTGGCTCTGGCTATTCAATTCAACAGTTTCAGGTTGCCACTGGTAGTATTACTCGGCTCTGTTCCCCTGGCTTTGTCAGGCGCCATGCTGTTTAGCTTTTTAAGCCTGACCTCCATCAATATTTATACCCAGATTGGTTTTATAACACTCGTAGGTATTATCGCAAAAAACGGCATATTGATTACAGAATTTGCCCATGAGCAACAGTCTCTGGGCGTAGCTAAAGCCGATGCCATCAGAGCAGCCGCTTCGCTACGCTTACGCCCGGTATTAATGACCACGACAGCTACTGTACTCGGCCACTTCCCCCTGGTACTGGTTACCGGCGCGGGTGCGGAGGCTCGCAATAGTATCGGTATTATTCTAGTGACAGGCATGACACTGGGTACATTCTTTACGCTGTTTATTCTTCCCTCTGTCTATCTTTGGCTGGCGAAAGAAACCGCTGCTCAGGATGCACCCGATAGCCCAGCCATGTTGACAATAGCAACGAGGGAAGGAGAACCCTATGCGCAGAGGAACGGTTTTTGACTAAACCTCTCGTCATATCCGCTGTGCTGACCAGCAATAAGACTTGAAAGAGGGATTCAGAGGCGCTGGCGGTGCTCTATCTGGGGATTTGGGGGATTACCTACTGTTTACCGTAGCACAATAAATTGAGTATAATGGGCCGTTTTTACATAGCAAATCCACCAGCCAGCAAGGTGGAAAGCATTTCAATTGCAGTTCAGCCAAAGGCCTATAGCAGTCCCATGCATAAAATCAATACGGAAAAAACCACCTCTCCCAAGACAACTCTTGAAGCCACCTATCAGAGCATACGCAGAAATATCGTGGCAGGCGTTCATCCGCAGGGAACCAAGCTACCGATAGGTGCTCTCACCAAGCAATACAGCGTGAGCGCTGGAACGATTCGTGAGTCACTCTCAAGGCTCATCTCTGAATCGCTCGTTGATACCCACGACCAAAAAGGTTTCAGTGTAAGTCCGATGTCCTTAAATTCATTGAGGGAGATTACTGAGCTTCGCATACTGCTGGAGAAGGAGGCATTACGCCAGAGCATCCGTCTGGGTGATGAATACTGGGAGCAAGAGTTGGTTAGCGCATCCTATCTCTTAGCGCGCGTTGAGGGTGAAAGTGATCTCTCCTCGCAAGGGATTATCGTAGTGTGGGAACAACGAAACAGGGCGTTCCATACCGCTTTAATCGCTGCCTATCCTTCATCCTGGCACAAGATGATGATCGACATGCTATATAGCCAATGGGTTAGGTATTCTTACTGCGCCATTAATTCAAGCAAGTCTCCTGGCCAGCTTAATGAGGAACACACTGCTATCCAGGAGGCTGCATTGGCCAGAGACTCTGACGCCGCTGAGCGCCTGCTGGAGGCGCACATACGCGACACAGCAGACCACCTCTTGAGCTCGGGACTTATACCAGAGTAGTGAGGTGTCTATTCCAATTAGAGCACTTCACTACCCGCCTCCAGCGCCGAGGATTAAACCGGGGGATGTTAGATCGCAAGCATCCGGTCATCGCCGCGTGACCCCCTAAAGAGCGTGCATTACTAGAGATTAACCGGCATACTTTCAAGCTGCGGTGCAAGTGGAAATTTAAAAAAACGTCTTAGCTGCAGGGATTCAAAGTGCTGGTTAACAGATTCGCAATGGATTACCAAAATCGGTAAGGGGGGGGGGGAAATGGACTATTTATCGATCTGGTTTTTGTTATTGGGCTTTTTTTTTAACTCTTGCCTGGCCACTTTTTTTTTTTG
>Ga0164313_10004028_pt1 | contig 13121 bp, 12 predicted proteins | sample GuaBasSedimGuay4_FD_113735 | JGI IMG/M metagenome (GOLD analysis project Ga0164313, IMG submission 113735) | Subseafloor sediment microbial communities from Guaymas Basin, Gulf of California, Mexico - Guay4, Core 4569-4, 0-3 cm | ecosystem: Environmental > Aquatic > Marine > Hydrothermal vents... | reverse complement strand
TTTTTTTCGTGATTGTGCTACCACAATAAAAGCACTTTTTTTATTCATAACCTTTGATTTGCTTCAAAGCTAATAAATACGCAATACACAGAGCTTCGTAGCCTCCTTTTTGTCTATTACGCCGAATAAGATATATTATGATCATTTCTTTGTCCGCCCAAAGAAACGAACCAAAGAAAGGACGCCAAAACGATGCTTCTATCCGCTCTACCGCAATACAACGATCAGGGTAAAAGGGTCGGGAACAAACGCTCACCCATAAGCCTTCCTAACAGTTTATTACCAAAACGACAAGCGCTTTTACTCCTGTTCGTAAGCATTCCGGCATTCACGCCAACACTGGCCAGCCGTTTTGATTAGCCATCGTATTATTTGGTTTGCATAGCAATGCCGAATGTAAGTTATGCATTTATTCAAATTGTTTTTTTGGTCTGAAATATATTGGGTATAATTTGATGTTAATGATTCTAAAATGTGTCGGTACGAAAATTTGTCGGTGTCTGGGAGTTGCCGTGTGTAAGGTAGTGTGTATGCTGTGTGAAGTTTCGGTAAAAATTTTCTTGATCCTTCCCGCCCGTACCGAACGGCACGTTCAGGCGGGTTGCTTACTTTTCTGATCAAGCAGAAAAGCAAGGTGTAGCGTGGTCCACTACAGTAAGAAACAAGTTGCCTGTCTAAAAGGCGCTACGCAAGCTTCTCAATTTTCAGGCAAGATAATTGAAAACTAAAACCAGGAAAAAGTAGACCTTGGTAACCGGCAAATGGATCTTCAGCTGGTTGATTGATCGTTTATCTATTTCAGTAATTCCAGACCCTTAAGGGCAGATTCGTCACCAGGGCTTATCAATAATGCTTTTTGAAATAGTACTTTCGCTTCCCGATGCTTTTCAAGTTTAAAATTTGCCCATGCCATCATAATAATTCCATCATACCCGAATGGATAGAGATTGATTACTTTTTCGAAATACTTTTCAGCAGTGTTATAATCTTCCCTACCGTAATAAATCAGACCCATCCGGTAATTTACCAATGAATTTTCAGTGTCAATTTCAAGTATTTCCCTGTACATATTTTCCACATGTGTCCAGTTTCCCATTGCTGAAGCAGGATATACAAGCCCAAGCCGCGCTTCAACAGATAAAGGTTTCATCTTAACGCTTTTCATATAGTAAGGAATGGCCTCTGTAAAATTTCCTGATAAATAAGTCAGCCAACCGAGCCGGAGATTAATTTCGTAGGAATCTTCATTATAAACTTCCTTCAACAAACTTATTGCTTTGCTGTATTCTCCTGAATATTCGAGTTCATAAGACTGTTTAAATGCTTCCTGCAGTTTATCAAAATCCTGTGCATACAGCATAGGAGTTATTGCTAACAACATTACAATCAATGCTTTTTTTAAAATGTCCATTTGATTCCTCCTATAATACTTTGAGTTTGATAGTTGAATGTATAATCTTTGATTTCTCCGTTTGTAATATTCTTGCTTTTATAAAACCCGTTTTTATCTGAATAATTGTAGATCAAACTTATTTCCAGGTTTTTGGTGGCAAATATATGAAGATTTAATCCTGCTATAAAATTGATTTTTTCAGGCAGATTGTAGACAACTAACGCCTGTTTTATATTAACATTGTTCAGGTTACCCGACAAATATTCGGCTTCCAGCCAGGTTTTGTTAAATAACTTAAGCCCTATCATTTGATGAAAAAGTAAGCGCTGATCATTATCATATAAGCCACCCGATTCAAAAAAACCAATAAACTCCGTTTGTCCGTATAACTTTGTGCTGCCTAAAGGGTAGTAGAAACATGATAAGCCTAATTGCCCCTGATTTGCTTTAGACAATTTAGATATAGTTCCGAAAGCATTGATTGTAATAAAATCAAAATCTTTTTGCAGGTTAATTCCTGCCACCCAATTCACAAACGATGAGTCTTTTTCAATAAACTTAAAGTTTCGTTCCTGATATTCTATTATTGGCGTACTGATATAAAGCAGGTTAGCAAATAGGTTTAGCGCCCATCCTTTATCAAGCTGTATTTTTCCGTTCAGGTAAAACTCATACTGCTTTATATATGAGTCAAATGATTTTTCATGTCCATTTTCATGTCCTTGCCCTGCAAACTCGAAACGGGTTCTTTTAGCTATATCTATAAAGCTGCTTCCGGCATACAAACTGAATGAGGGAATGATGTTAAACATCAAACCTGCATGGAGATATTTTTGATCCCCGATTATGATCTGTTGTCCCATGTCGCTCTTTGCATCAAAAAGCTTGATATTACCATTTTTGTCAGCATTATTTGAAAAAGTGTATCCTCCGAACAAATCAACTAATTCAAGCGGTTTTGGTTTTATTCCCATCGATTGTTTCAGATTTTCACTGAAATTTTTGCTAAGCCGATATGCCCTGCTGTTCTTTCCCATGTTTAAATAGGAATAATACAAATTAGAATTGGCATAAGAGTCGAATTGATTAAATTCGAGTGCTTTATTAAAACACTTCGCGCTTGACGCGTATTTTTCTTTTGCATTGTACGCTACACCCATCCTCATGCGCAGATAATAATAATCGATATTATGTTCGATGGCCTTCTTCCCAATGATGATTAACGAATCCCAATTTTGATTTACGTAATGATGGTAAGTAACTGAATCAACATAATGATAATCGATCTCTCCGGTAAAACCAGGCAGAAAGGAGCCAATCATAAAAACAGAGAAAAGCCATCTTTTGGTATTCAATTTAATCTGCTTCATTTAGAAAACCCTTACTGCCTTGATCTGTTTACTATCGCTTCTTACGTCAATATGCTGTATACCTTTTGAACCAATTGAAATAGTGAAATTAAAATTCGGTGGTTCGGCTTTTTTGTTATTAAAATATGCCTTCGATTTCAGGATTATTTTTGAATTATCCCCATTATCTGTAAATGATTCATATTCCAATTCGAACCGAGTATGCAAAAACCTGAAGAAAGGAGCACAAAAATCCTGTATAATCTTGACTAATTTGCCCGGGTACAATGAAAGCGGATAGGTATCTGTTAACTTCATACCCTTGTAATAAGCAGTTACAAGCTTGAAAGACGAAAGGAAGAAATAATAAAGCAGTGTATCATTTTTACCTTCGTAACTGGTAAAATAAAATACATCGCCCAATTGCCTGAAATAAGCCCTTGCTTTACTTTCTTTACAAAACAAATACGTATTTTTAAAAATATCAGATTCAACTATCCATTCACTATTTTTTTTCTTGTCATTATCCATAAATTCAAACTTATATGTCTGGCCGGGAATAAAGTGATACGCATTATAGAGCATTTCATTTCTGACAGGATTTGACACCACTTGATCCAATTCAGGAATAGCGGCTGTTTCAAACCGGAATGAGTCATCATCATTTGATATAATTGCAGAAAAGGGATATTTAATCGTACCGGAACCAATTGAAGGGGTTGACTGGAATTGCATATGGATATGAGGAACAGGCGACCTGCCCGAGTTTCCGCAATAACCGATCAGTTCACCCTGTTTAATAATCTGTTCGGGGCTTACTTTAATGCTGTCTTTTTTCAGATGGCTGATCTGCGTATACACAGCTTCCCCGTGTTTGATTACTACACTGTTGCCCCAGTTCTTTTCCAGGTTCATATCGCCAACAGCATTGTCTTCAATTCCGTTTTCTATTTCTTCAATAATTCCATCGGCGGGAGCCGTAACAGGTTTGTTAAAGCAATAATAATGCTCTGCCTGATTTCCTGATTTATCAAATGCGTTGCCTTCTTCATCAATTATCTCAAAATCCCAGGCATGCTTCCATTCTTTTTTATGCGTATGTTCACCCTGATGTGCTTGTGTTACTTTCCATTCACCCCAAAATGGCAATTTCATAGCAACCCATGGAAGCGAACCAAAGCGTGTCATGAAATTGTTATAATTATATACATGCTTTTCAGGAGAATATTGCTGAACATTCACTGGTGACAACGTTTCTATTCTGTTCTCTCTGAATTTTAATACATACAGGAATAAAATGACAATAATGTTGAAAGGCAATGAAAAGACAGATAAGCCAAAAAACGAAAACAGGTAAGAGGTACTTGAAATAGTAATAGCTACAATTGGCGTTAACAGAAGAACCCAGAGAACAGACCGTTTGGATGGCACGATAAAAAAGCCTCCAACTGCAATTGAGGTAAGTATATAGTTAAAACCAATATAGCTGTAGCTTAACTCGTTTATGTTTGCCCCAATAATCAGATAAAAATAATAGGCAGTAAAAAAGCCAATTAACGACAGTAGAAAAGCAATTCGCGAATACAAAAGCAGTCCGATTGCAATGAGCATCCCGGCAAACATATGGTATTGGAACAGTATTGCACTTAATGATTTAAAGTAAATACGCAATGACTCGAAAATTGCTAGTCCGTTGAACCATTCGTATAATTGTACCATGGTCATTCCACCAATGGCATACATATCATTTAAGCTATATACGCCTCTTTCGCTAATGGCAAGTGATGCATAACCCCGGCTGGCGATTATTACCATCCAAATGCCAAATAAAAACGGAATACTCAGATAGGGCAAGCCATATTTAGCAAGTACGCCTTCGGTGCCGATTGTAAAAAACAGGGTAAGCATTGAGATAAACAACAGTACAATATAGAATTCTATCGAGGGCTGGTAATAAATGCCAATGCCTAAACCTACCATTAAAGCGTTAAATCCATAAGCTCCGGATATTACCTTTTCACGGTTCATCCCAAGAACAATAGCCAAGGTATTGGCAATGATCACAGCAAACAATCCCGCAATTCCAGCATATATATCAAAAAATGATACGATGATAAGAATGGCGGCAAACACCTTGTTTTTAGAAAAAAATACCTGAGAATAACTATAAAGAAGGCTGTTCAGAATATCTGAAAGCGGATTTTTTTTAATACTTATATGTTTAGCAGTTTCCAGTTTCTACAGATTTTAGGGAACACTTTATATGAGCAGCAATTTACTAATTTCGTAATGTTATAAGTCAAACTTTTCAAGATGTTTTGGAACCTTTTCAAACTCCAGAAGCCTGTCTAAGTTTTCTTTTTCTCTAATTACATGGACCTTGCTGTCCAAATCAATCATCACAATCCTCGGTCTTAATGTAATGAACTGCATCCATTGTGTCATATTATAGGCTCCAACACTTTGAATTACAACATGATCCCCTTTGTTCAACAAGGGTAAGTTTACGTTATCACGAATCACATCTATGTTCATACACAAGGGGCCATAAACAACTGTATCTTCTGTATAATGAGTAAATGACTGAGCCGGCGTTATCTTATGATCATACCAAAAAGAGGTGAATAAAATGTTCACTCCCACATCTATAATAGTTGTTCTACGCCCATCAGATAAACGTTTATTTGAAATTACCGTTCCAAGCAAATGAGCTGTATCATCAATGAGTGCACGTCCTGTTTCCAAAATTAATAAAGGCAATTTGTCGGGATTGAAATTACTGTTGATCAACGTACTTGTAATAGCTTCAGCAAATTCGTCAATGGATGGATTCATGTCTGTTCCGGGTAAAAAACTTCCCTTCAGACTGTTTTTAGAAGCAAAACCACCACCCATATCAATGTATTGGATTTCATGCTTATATTTATCTTTAACACCAATAGCCAGATCAGCTAGCTTTCCGGCTGCAACGGCATAAGCATTAGGCGACAACATAAAAGTACCTATATGCGTATGAAGGCCAACCAGTTCCATTGTTTCAGAGCGCATAATCTTATTTAACGCGTCCCAGGCCTGTCCGTTTTCATAATTAAATCCAAAGCGATCCCACATGGGGTAAATCCCGGTATCCATATTAACACGAATAGCTACACGAGCTTTTTTATTTGCCTCTTTGGTTATTTCCTGAATACTGTATAATTCATCAAGGTGATCTATATGAATCAATGAATTATGAGTGATTGCTTTTTTAAGATCTTCTTCTGTTTTATCCGGTCCGTTGAATATAATTTTGGCTCCATCAACATTATTATTCAGGGCTTTGTCAAACTCAAAACCCGATACAACTTCAGCCCAGGAACCTTCCTGATGAAATGTACGGCAAACAGCGTCCATGTAATTGGTTTTATACGACCAGGCAAATTGCACTTTCAGATATCGTGTTTCGAATGCTTTTTTTGCCTTGCGCATATTACTGCGAATGGTCTTTTCAGAAATTACAAATAAAGGCGAGCCGTATTCTTTTATTAAATCTTTAACCGCCACATTATCAATATGCGTCATGGGTATATTTTCGGTCCTGGCTCCAGATTTATTGGGCATATTACTTTCCAGTTTCTTGATCAGCGGGCGTTCATATCTTTGTTTTTCCATCTTCAATAAATTACAGTGTTAAATTATAACTCTCCGGTTGTAGATATTTTTTCAAACTCTTTCAGGTCGACAATCATATCCCATGAATAGCGAATAAACATCTTTCCATGTTCAAATTTTGTAAAAGGCTCAACTTGTTTGCCAAGAGCAAGTTGAGTTAAAGCCTCGGGGATATTTTGTCCCACACCAATCGCCAGGTAAATCCAGGCCGGTAAACGCGGGTTTATTTCCATCAGGTAATACTCATTTTTACTATTTTTCATCAGTTCCAACTCAAATCCCCCTCTCCATTTTGTTTCTTTTACAAAATGCCTTGTCAGCTCAAACAGTTTTTCGTCAGTTATGGCAATTCCGCCCCACGCTTTTCCTTTATCAGTGATGTATTGTTTGCGCATAGGAACCACAGAAATTGTATTCCCTTTTCCATCACCCAAGCCAGTAACATTATACTCCTCACCCTTGATAAACTCCTGAATAATAATAGGTAAACCCCATTTGGATGCTATTTTGTTAAAAGCTAATATTGTTTGCTCGATATTATAAGTAATTATAGCGTCATAAAATTTTCCTTTTACAACAACAGGAAATTCAAAATCCTTTAAAATTTCCGAAATTTTATCTGCTGAATAAACTGATTCACTATCTGGCACAAGGATATCATACTTCTTGCCAAAATCGGGCAGGTTTGTCTTATGCCTTTCTTCAAATTGTTCAATTGTAGGCATAAATGTATGAATACCCATTTTCTTCAGCTCGGGCATTAACTTTATAAATGAGAATAATTCCGCATCAAAATTTGGAATTATTACATCAAGTTTTTCCTGCTGATGGATGTATCTTATTCTTTCAAAAAGTGTTTCAGTGCCTTCAGACGGATATGAAATCTGGTAAGATTTATCTATCAGATTATGCATATAAATTCCTGGTTCCAACGATTCATAGGACAAGCCGATTATCCGGGCATCGAATGAATCAGCCTCCTTTAAGGCTCGACTTACCGCTACCCCCGGACCAGGGCTGTCGATCGCGTTTAAGCCGGTAACAGCTATTGTAAGTTTTTGCTTAGTCATTATTATCAATTAATGAATATTGCTTTAACATGACTATGAAATCATTCAGGTCCTTATCAACTGTTGTTAAGTCGGTATTATAGTTTTCAAGTATTTGTTCACTGACCTCCGCTATTGATTTACCATCTTTCAGGAACTGTATGATTTCAACTCCAATCGGGTTAACAGTATATGATTCTCCGCTAGCCGGGTTAAAAACAAAACCCGAATCGCTTAATGCTATATCACTTTTTATATTCATAACTCATATTTATATAATTATATTAATACGTAATTCAGCAGGAAATGTTATTGATAAGTACTTTGTTTAAGGAAATTTAAGATTCCAACTAAAATTCAATAATCTGGTTTATTCCGAATAGAAGTCAATCATCTTTTGAATGGCATGCGTACAAACAGGACAAAAGGTGTCTTTTTTAAATGTCTTCATCATGCAATCATGCATTGGTCGGTAAACTCCTTTCGCAGTGTATCCACCTCCCTCAAAAACACCAAGTACATCATAGTTCTCTTCAATATCAGGCGTTGGAACCGGTGTTTTCCTATGTAACATATTTTCCCATTTACTTTCAAAATCAACCAGGGTAGTAATATTGGGTTCCCAGGGCTCTGCTTCAATATTATAAAAATCTTCATAAGAAGTTGAAGAGTCATAGTATTCATCAGCAAGTCCGGCAAAACCATGGCCAAATTCATGAATCAGTATTTGAGCTGATTTTACATTGCTGTTTACACTTACATTGTAATAATTCAGGATGGCACCACCTCCGTATTTATCGCTGTTTACCAATATATATATCTGATCGTAGGGTGCATTGGCTGCCAGGTCACGTACACTTTTATTGTCGAAAGACATCAAATAACGTTCACTGTCAAATGTATAATAACTGGAATTCATTATGGTATTCCTCCATATGGTATCGGCAGGAATATCCACCCCTGAATTTCTTGAAGGAGCCAATACTCCCCTGATATTAAACTTGTCTTTGTTCTCATTATAAGGAGCAAATGCAAAAAAATCTGCGGCAAATTTCTGACAGTCTTCCACAAAATTTCCCATTTCTTCATTAGTGTATCCTTCAGGCAATATAACAATATCCACTTTTTTATTTGGATTTCCGGATATATAGGCATCAAAAGCAGGATATACCAGCCTATTTTCCTGCTTTATGAAATAATTAGCCGGATCAACCGTGTATTCAAACTTCTTTTCGAAAATCCCGTCCCAATTTCGGCTGTATAGTTCAACCCTTACGACTTGTTTTGGATAAGGGAAGACCACAGACTCTGAAAGTGTTCTCCAGGTTTCTTTAGCTTCACGGGTGGTTTGCCATTCTCCAAACAATGAAGAATAACCCCGGGAATACAACAACGAGTCATTCTCCATATTAATCACTTTCATGAGGTAATTTCCATATTCAAAAGTATCCACCATATTCACTTTTGATCCACCCCAGTATGGCTCTTCAATCAATTCATCAAATGAATAGAATTCTGTTTCGTGATTCCCACTGTGGTAGTAATCCATTCTCATGGTTTTATCAAGAAAATATGTATCGAACTGAGCATTAGCTGCTACAGCAACAAATACCATGAGTAAAGCAATTGTATTTTTCATTGTTTTTCTATTTAAAAGTAGGATAAGCAAATGTAAAGCAAAAAGGTGAATATCTTTGTATAACCATCTCGTTCTGTAACCGGTGGGATTGTTTTGCGTCAAACTAAAAAATGAGAGAAGCCGACGAGAAGATTATCGGGCAAGTGTTAAACGGAAACCGCAATGCATATGCGTTGCTGGTTGACAAATATAAGGACCGTGTTTTCAGTCTGGCATTGGGTATTGTTCATAACCGGGAGCTTGCCGAAGAAATTGCCCAGGATGCTTTTATTAAGGCTTTTACATCATTAAAAAAATTCAGGAAGGATGCCGGGTTTTCTACATGGATTTACCGGATAACTTACAATACGGCTATTTCGGAAACCAGGAAACAGAAGCATATTGCCTGGCCTGCAGAAGAACAATTTGAAAAACTGGCTTCTTTGAAAGCGGATGAAATATCAGAAGAATTTGAACAAAAAGAGAGAAAACATAAACTTATTGAAAAAGCGATCACGGAACTTATACCCGAAGAAAAATTGATATTAACACTTTATTATTATGAAGAAAAGTCGGTAGAACAAATAAGCAAATCTACAGGCCTGACTGCATCTAATGTAAAAGTGAAATTGTTCAGGTTAAGGAATAAACTAAAAGAAATAGCAGAAAGAATAAGCGCAACAGAGTTGGCTGTTTTTTAAATTTGATTAAACATGGAAAAGGAAGAAAAGATTATCAAAGCGTTGCTGGATGATGGATTCATTGAGAAAGCCCCTGAGGGATTTACCGATAGGATTATGAATGCCATTGAAGTAGTAGAATTGCAAAAGGAAGAAAATAGTATCAGAACTGATTGGCCTTATTTGCTTGCTATCGCCGGTTCTATTATTCTCGCTCTTGGCATTATTTTTATAATTGACAGTTCCATTATAACGCATTATTACCAAACGTTTACAGGATATATTTCGGGGTTCTTCGATCAAATTATTGGCATCTTTGGCAATTCACAGCTTAAAAACACAGCAGTTCCTTCAGGCAGCGGACTTGTTATCGGAACATTTGTAATTGTTATTGCCTTGCTGTTATTCGACAATATTGTATTACGAAAAAGAAGGTATTTGAATCTTTTTATATGGTCATTCTAAACTGCGCTCTTCCGGATTTGCAATCCAGAAGTATAGAGGGTGAAGATTTAAAATCTTCTTTTTTGGATTACAAATTCGATTTCCTCCAGGTAATTATAATTAATACAGTAGTTTAACCACATCCCGGATATTGGCAACAGGGATAATTTCAATTTGTAGTTTCTTTTTATCAATTCCTTTTAGGTTATACTTAGAGATCATGATTTTTTCAAATCCTAATTTTTCTGCTTCGGTTATTCGGTTTTCAATGCGGGAAACAGCCCTTATCTCGCCGGTTAACCCTACCTCACCTGAAAAACAAATATTATTACCAATTGGCTGATCATCAGCTGATGACAATACCGCCGAAACGACAGCAAGGTCAATGGCGGGATCATCCACACGGATACCTCCTGCAATATTTAGGAAAACATCTTTTGAACTTAAACGGAAACCACTGCGTTTTTCGAGTACTGCTAAAAGCATATTCATACGCCGCAAGTCAAATCCCGTTGAAGAGCGTTGTGGTGTTCCATAGGCTGCAGGACCCACCAATGCCTGTGTTTCAATTAACATGGGCCGTTTCCCTTCCAGCATAGCTGCAATGGCAACACCACTGGTTGCCTCATCGCGTTGCGACAATAAAATCTCACTCGGATTGGTTACTTCACGCAGGCCTGTCGACTGCATTTCAAATATGCCCAATTCTGAAGTAGATCCAAAACGATTTTTCACTGATCGCAAAATCCTAAAACCATAATGACGGTCGCCTTCAAATTGCAATACCGTGTCCACCATATGCTCCAATAATTTCGGTCCGGCAAGGCTGCCGTCTTTTGTGATATGGCCTATCAGGATTACCGGAATATTTGTTGTTTTGGCAAATCGCTGCAACTCAGCAGCAGTTTCACGAATTTGCGATATACTGCCTGCTGATGAATCAATGGTATCAGTATTAAGAGTTTGAATTGAGTCAATAATGATAAGCTCTGGTGATAACTCCCCGATATGCCTGAATACCTCACCGGTGAATGTTTCATTCAGGATATAGCATTCGGGGTTCTTCAGTCCAATTCTGTCGGCACGCATTTTCAATTGCTGATGACTTTCCTCTCCTGATACATAAAGGATTTTCATGCCTTTCATCTTCAAAGCCACCTGAAGCAGCAAAGTAGATTTCCCTATTCCGGGTTCGCCTCCTATCAACACAATTGAACCTGGTACCAAACCACCTCCCAGCACCCGGTCCAGTTCAATACTTTGCGTTGGTATTCTTTCTTCTCTTTCTAAACTAATTTGATTAATAGGTTTAGGTGAGGCAGCCTTATCACCCTTTTTATAGCCTTTTTTCCTGTCATCCTTGCTTACAATTACTTCCTCTATATAGGTATTCCACTCATTACAGGCGGGGCATTTTCCTAACCATCTGGTTGACTGGTTACCGCAATTCTGACAGAAGAAAGTAGATTTGATTTTTGCCATTATTCAAATAATGATATCTCATCCAAATTTAAAATAATATTTTGGAATATGTATTTCAATAATTTAAATGTATAAAATTGATTAAGAATTATTCTTAATCTTTTTTTCCAGGTCAGAGGTGGAATATCCATCCAGATAATCAATCGTAACAATTTCACCCCCTTTTGCTTTTACAATATCAAAGCCTACAATATCTTCGGGTTTGTAATCGCTTCCTTTAACCAACACATCAGGTTGTACTTGTTTGATTAGATTGTAAGGAGTATCTTCATCAAATAAAACCACTGCACTAACAAACTGTAATGAGGCAATTATAACCGAGCGGCTGTTTTCATTGGTAATCGGTCTTGCTGCTCCTTTTAATCTTCTGACAGAATTATCTGTATTGACAGCAATAATCAAGATATCTCCTAAATCTTTTGCTTTGCTCAGATAATCGATATGTCCCAGGTGTAACAGATCGAAGCACCCATTTGTAAAAACAATTTTTTTACTTTGAAATCGCCATATCGCAAGTTGGTTTTCCAAGTTTTTACGATCAAAGATCTTTGTATGTATTCGTTCCAGGTTATTCATTGAGTGGTTTTTGTTTTTTTGCAAATATGCCCATAAACAGGTATGAAAGTGCACCAATCAGTATGTTCAACAATGTTTGTCCGGCATGTGAAATTGTAGCAAACGACATGGCTGCATTGGCTTCCACCGCGTATAATTCGGTTAACGTAACTTTAACAATGTAATGATATGCACCGATACCACCGGGAACGGGTGCAACAATCCCTAAACTACCGATGGCCAATACCGTCAATGCGTCGATAAAGTTAAGCATACTGGTTTCAGGCAACATAAAGAATGGCAGATATACCATGACAGCATAGAACAACCAGATAAGGAACGTATAAATCAGAAACAATCCTTTTTGTTCCATTTTTTTTATGGTTTTTATACCGTTCCATAATCCCTCCAGAAATCTTCTTACCGAATCATATAGTGCATGTGATTTAATTTTTTCACGAAACGTCCATACAAAATAAGTAAGGATGCCCAGCACAAGCAATACAATTGCTATAAATATCAGGATGCTATAAATGTTTGTGAACAGCTTGTTAAGAATGGGATCAAAATTACGATGCAGGAAATCGCTCAGTAAGTTTACCTGGAAAATAACTACAAAGAAGATCAATAGTGCAAGAACAATAAGATCAAATATCCTTTCTGAGATTACAGTACCAAATAAGGTATTAAAAGGTATTTTTTCCTTTTTAGAAAGTACTCCGCAGCGAGCAAATTCGCCCATTCTGGGCACTGCAGTATTTGCCAGATAACCAATCATTACAGAAAAAAAAGTAGATGACAGCCTGGTTTTATAGCCAAGGGTGTTGATCAGTAAATTCCAGCGTAATGCCCTGAAACCATGAGAAATTAATGTGAAAAATAGTGCAAGGAACAGCCATG
>Ga0164313_10004027_pt1 | contig 13123 bp, 9 predicted proteins | sample GuaBasSedimGuay4_FD_113735 | JGI IMG/M metagenome (GOLD analysis project Ga0164313, IMG submission 113735) | Subseafloor sediment microbial communities from Guaymas Basin, Gulf of California, Mexico - Guay4, Core 4569-4, 0-3 cm | ecosystem: Environmental > Aquatic > Marine > Hydrothermal vents >... | reverse complement strand
TTTTTCTTTCAGCTTTAAGAAGTTTGAAAAGCCTCTCATCTGCAGCCTGTCCTCCTCCTTTTTGATTGACAATAATATTGTCATCATTTGCTTCTTTAAAGGAATGATCTTCAGTCATCATAAAAGAATGTGGGGATGCTAAAAAGTTAATTCCTTTTTCAGTAATTTTTATAAGTCCGTAGGTTTCAATATCCTTCCGAAGCATTTTTGCAACTAATAATTGACGCAATAAAGCCATCCAATAAGCAGCTTCTTGCTCCTTACCAGATCCAAAATAGTCTTCACTTTCGGTTCTATGTGATTTTATTAATGCATTGGCATGACCAATGAGCACATTTACCACTTCCTTACCTTTATAGCGTTGATTGGTTTTGCTAACAACATTTAAAATTTTAACGGCATCATCTTGCGCTTCATGTTTCTTTTTAGGAAAACGCATATTATCATCCAAATCTCCACCTTCTCCTGTTTCGTTATCAAAGTCTTCACCAAAATAATGAAGAATAAATTTTCTCCTTGACATTGAAGTTTCTGCATAAGCGACTACTTCTTGTAATAATGCGTGACCAATTTCTTGTTCAGCCACAGGTTTACCACTCATAAACTTCTCAAGCTTCTCAATATCTTTATATGAATAGAATGCAAGGCAAATTCCTTCCCCTCCATCTCTTCCTGCACGACCAGTTTCTTGGTAATAACTTTCAATACTCTTAGGAATATCATTATGAATTACAAACCTAACATCTGGTTTGTCAATTCCCATACCAAAGGCGATAGTTGCAACTACCACATCAATATCTTCCATTAGAAACATATCTTGGTGACGAACTCTTGTCTTTGAGTCCAATCCTGCATGATATGGTACCGCTTTAATTCCATTAACCTGGAGCGCTTGAGCTAACTCTTCAACTCTTTTTCGGCTAAGACAATATACAATCCCACTTTTACCCTCATGTTGTTTTACAAACCGGATAACGTCTTTATCAACATCTTTAGTTTTTGGTCGAACTTCATAATATAAGTTAGGTCTATTAAACGATGCTTTATAGGTATCTGCATTCTGTATTCCTAAATTCTTTAAAATATCTTCCTGAACTTTAGGAGTTGCAGTAGCTGTTAAACCAATTATTGGAATATTATCTCCAATTCGTTCGATGATCCTTTTAAGGTTTCTGTATTCGGGTCTAAAATCGTGTCCCCACTCACTTATACAATGTGCTTCATCAATAGCAACAAACGATATTTTAACCGATTGTAAAAACTCAACGTTTTCATCTTTTGTTAGCGATTCTGGAGCTACGTATAATAATTTAGTAATACCCGAAACAATGTCACTCTTTACTTGTTTTACTTCAGTTTTATTAAGAGAAGAGTTTAAAACATGTGCTACTCCTTCTTCAGAAGAAAGAGCTCGCAATGCATCAACTTGGTTTTTCATTAATGCAATTAGAGGAGAGACTACAATTGCTGTTCCTTCTTGAACAAATGCAGGAAGTTGAAAACAAAGTGATTTCCCTCCTCCTGTAGGCATTATTACAAACGTATCATGCTTCTTTAGAAGGCTTTTAATTACCGGTTCTTGAAGCCCTTTGAAAGTAGTAAATCCAAAATACTTTTTTAATGCTGCGTAAATATCTATTTCTGCCAATCTTTTAATGTGAGGTTATCTTATTTATTTGTTCTTAAAATAAAAATTGTTTTAACTAACTAACAATTGTAATTTTGCAACCTTTACAAGAAATAAGTATCCTTATAATAATGATGCAAGATTTTGTTTTTTTTGCATTTTAAATATACTAATTTCTAACATAGTTACAAATATAAAAAAGACTAAAAATTTTGGACAAAAAAGAACGCATCATTTCAGTAGCAAAAAAAACGATTGAAACCGAAGGGAAAGCTATTACAAACTTAATAGACTTGGTTGATGAAGAGTTTGCTGAAGCGGTAGATTTTATATATAATTCTAACGGGAGAGTCATCATAACAGGTATTGGTAAAAGCGCTATTATTGCTTCAAAGATTGTTGCGACGTTAAATTCTACCGGCACACCAGCTATTTTTATGCATGCAGCAGATGCAATTCACGGTGATTTAGGAACAATTTTAGAAAACGATTCTGTTATTTGTATTTCGAAAAGTGGAAACACTCCAGAGATTAAAGTTTTGGTTCCATTGATTAAAACCAGAGGAAATAAACTAATCGCCATTACTTCTAACGGGGATTCATTTTTACGTCAACAAGCAGACTACGTGCTTAACGCTTTTGTTGAAAAAGAAGCCTGCCCAAATAACTTGGCTCCTACTACAAGCACCACTGCACAACTAGTAATCGGTGATGCTTTGGCAATGAGCTTATTAGATTTAAAAGGGTTTTCAAGTAAAGATTTTGCTAAGTTTCATCCAGGAGGCTCCATCGGAAAAAAATTATATTTAAGAGTAAGTGATTTAACTAAATTGAATGAAAAACCTCAAGTACATCCTGATACCAATATTAAAAATGTAATTGTCGAGATTACTGAAAAAATGTTGGGTGTTACGGCTGTAGTTGAAGACAATAAAATATTGGGAATTATAACTGATGGGGATTTACGTAGAATGTTAACTGAAACAGATAGTTTTAAAGGACTTACTGCTAAAGATATTATGACCGAGAATCCTAAAACAATTTCTAATAATGCGATGGCAGTAGAAGCAATAGAGATTATGGATAAATTTGGTATTACTCAGATAGTTTCTGAAGAGGATGGTATATATAAAGGTATGGTTCATATTCATAACTTAACTAACGAAGGAATTATTTAATGGTAAAACGAAAAAATCTGAATGCAGAAAAAGAAATGTCTTTTCTAGATCATCTAGAAGAATTACGCTGGCATTTAATTCGTGCAACCCTAGCTATTGTAGTATTAGCAACTGTTGCTTTTCTTGCTAAAGATTTTATTTTCAATGTGCTGATTTTCGGACCTAAAAGTGCCGATTTTCCTACTTATAAACTATTATGTAAAGTTGCTCAAACTATTGGGTTTAAAGACAGTTTCTGCTTTACTGAACTGCCTTTCAGGATTCAAAGCAGAACCATGGGCGGTCAATTTTCGGCTCATATATGGACATCGATTACTGCAGGTTTTATAGTGGCATTCCCTTATATTATTTACGAATTCTGGAGATTTTTAAGTCCGGGATTAAGATTAAAAGAACGCAAATCTGCTAAAGGATTTATTTTCATTTCTTCTGTTTTATTTTTCATTGGTGTTTTATTTGGTTATTATGTGGTAACTCCTCTTTCTATTAATTTTCTAGGAACGTATCAGGTAAGTGGACAAGTACATAACGATTTCGATTTAAGTAGTTATATTGCTTTGGTACGAGCTTCGGTGATTGCTAGCGGACTCATTTTCGAGCTACCCATCCTTATTTACATATTGACAAAAATTGGCATTGTTACTCCCGAATATCTTCGGAAATACAGAAAATTTGCTTTGGTGATTGTTTTAATTCTTTCAGCAATTATTACTCCGCCAGATATTGCTAGTCAAATTATTGTTTCGGTACCTATTGTAATATTATATGAAATAAGTATTTATATTTCTAGGGCTGTAATTAGAAAACAAGAAAAATTATTAAAAAAAGAACGTAACAAATCTTAAAGAATAAATTACTTTAGTCTTCGTTATTTATTTATTGAACCCAATATGAAGTTAAGAGCCGAAAATCTTATTAAAGCCTATAAAGGCAGAGAAGTTGTAAAAAGCATTTCTATTGAAGTAAATCAAGGAGAAATCGTTGGACTTTTAGGGCCTAATGGTGCAGGAAAAACAACTTCATTCTATATGATTGTGGGTCTAATAAAACCCAATGGTGGAAAAATATATCTTGACAATGAGGAAATTACTAAATTCCCTATGTACAAACGTGCTCAACACGGTATTGGGTATTTGGCACAAGAAGCTTCCGTTCTTAGAAAATTAAGTGTAGAAGACAATATCTTAAGTGTTTTGCAACTTACATCTCTTTCTAAAAAAGAGCAAAAAGATAAAATGGAATCTTTAATTGAAGAATTTGGCTTGGGGCATATTAGAAAAAGCAGAGGTGATTTATTAAGTGGTGGTGAAAGAAGAAGAACGGAAATTGCTCGTGCTTTGGCTACCGATCCTCATTTTATTTTATTAGATGAGCCTTTTGCTGGTGTTGATCCTGTGGCTGTAGAAGACATTCAGCGAATAGTTGCCCGATTGGTTACCAAAAATATTGGCATCTTAATCACAGACCACAACGTACAAGAAACATTAGCAATTACAGACCGTACTTATTTAATGTTTGAAGGAAGCATTCTTAAACATGGAGTGCCAGAAGAATTGGCCAGCGACGAAATGGTACGTAAAGTATATTTGGGTCAGAACTTCGAGTTGAGGAAAAAGAAGCTTTCTTTTTAGCTTAACGATCTTTTACAATCTTTAGTGACGGATTTTTATCTTTAAATATTCTGTCTATCTTCAAAACTACTAAGAAAAATTTTATTTTGAATAGAAAATTCATCCGCCATGAATGTCTTGCATTGATATGAGATGTTTTTTTGTATCTTTAATAAAATTATTTTTTATGAAAAAATTTATCTTAATTATTTCAACGTTTTTTTTAATCTCAAATACATTTGCTCAAATTATAGATTTCCCCGATGCCAATTTCAAAGCAAAATTATTAGAGGCAGATGATGGTGTAGGTATTGCCTATCCATGTATGGGTGGTTCTTTTAAAATTGATGCTAATAATAATGGTGAAATTGAAGTGTCTGAAGCACTTGAAGTTTGTAGACTTCATGTAAATGATGCTGGAATATCAGATATGACAGGGATTGAATACTTTACAAATTTAGAAGAATTACATTGTTACGAAAATTTAATTACGACATTTGAAGAACCTACTTTAACTAATTTAAGTATTTTATTTATATATGACAACCTTTTAACCGATATAAATTTAACAGGCTTGTCGAATTTGGATAGATTTTATATTTATAATAATCAATTGACTACTTTAGATCTTTCTGATGTGTCTAGTCTTTCTTCATTGATCTGTAGTAATAATTTGCTCACTTCTTTAGATATTTCTAATTTGTCGAGCCTTACTGTATTGAGTTGTAATAATAATTTACTCACTTCTTTAAATGTGCAACCATCTATAATTCGTTTAGAATGCAATAACAATCTACTTGAAACATTGGATGTCAGTGAAATTTCCGATATATTATGGTTTTTAGATTGCTCTTCTAATAATCTTGTTTCTTTATTTATTAAAAATGGATATATAGAGGATTCTCTATTTTTAGATTTTTCAAACAATAATAATCTTCAATATGTATGTGCGGATTTAGAACAGCTGGATGATATAGAAAATAAAATCAATCAATATGGATACAACAATTGTTATATCAATACAATATGCACATTTGTAGAAGGAGAAGAATTTTATACTGTTCAAGGAAATGTTTGGTATGATGAAAATGAAGATGGATGTGATTTAAATGATGTAAAATATCCAAGTTTACTTTTATCGTTTTCAGATGGGACCAATAGTGGAGATGTTTTAGCAAATTCGCTGGGAGAGTATCATTATAATATTCAAGCAGGGAGCTATACTATTACACCACAATTTGAAAACTCTTCTTATTTTTCTATTTTTCCAACAATAGCTTCAGTTACATTCCCTGATCAGACCAGTCCTTTTGTACAGGATTTTTGTGTTGAACCCAATGGACTACATCCTGATTTAACAATCTTTAGTTCAAGTTTTGAAAGTTTTGCATTTCCTGGAGAAGAGAAGAGTTATACAATAGAGTTTAGTAATAAAGGAACCATTACACAGTCAGGTTCGGTAAATTTCACTTTTAATGATGAAGTAACGGATTTTATATCTTCAACTCCGCCAATTACAGATACTGATATTAATTTATTGGTTTGGGATTTTAATGATTTACAACCTTTTGAAACTAGAGAGGTTGTGGTTACACTATATATTAATTCTCCAACAGATGATCCCCCTTTAAATGATGGTGATTTTATTGACTTTATAATTTCTGTTATTCCTTCTGAAACAGATGAAACACCAGAAGACAACACTTATTCTTTTAGTCAAATGATCTCTACAGTTGTTTTTGATACTCCTGTTTTTGAATTTTCTGATTATTTTAAGTTATATCCAAACCCAACAGAGTACCAGCTAAACTTTATAATTGAAAAAGAAATTGAAGTCAGGACCTTTACTATTTATAATGTATCTGGTCAGTTAATTAAAACAATTCCAATTATAAAGAATACTACAGCAATTGATGTTTCTAATTTACAATCGGGAGTTTATTTTATAAATGTACTTTCCGATAAAGGAAATTTTTACAGTAGATTTATTAGAAAATAATAAAAAGATAAAATTTCTTGTTTGATAGTTTTACACTAGTTTCCTAAAAAATTGTACATACTTCTTTTTACTCTCAACTTATACTTTTTATTAAATTGTAACAAAATTTCAATTACCTCGTCATACTTTCAGCAAAACAATTGTTCTATCAATTTGTTTCAATATAACTAACCCATAAAATAAAAGTACTTTGGAAGAAATACTCTCAATTTCAAACCTCACCAAAAAATATGGTTCCTTAACAGCGGTCGATGATTTATCGTTTACCATAGAAAAGGGAAATGTATATGGAATTTTAGGCCCAAACGGTAGCGGGAAATCAACAACTTTAGGCATTGTCCTTAATGTTGTTAATAAAACTAACGGGGAATTTAATTGGTTTAAAGGAACCGAAACTACACATCAAGCACTTAAAAAAGTAGGAGCTATTATTGAAAGACCTAACTTCTACCCTTATATGACGGCTGCTGAAAACCTAAAATTGGTTTGTAAAATCAAAGAAGTTCCAGCAGATAAAATAGATGAAAAATTAGAAGTGGTTGGTTTGCTAGATAGAAAGAATAGTAAGTTCAAAACCTTCTCATTAGGTATGAAACAACGACTTGCCATTGCATCTTCCCTACTCAATGATCCAGAAATTTTAATTTTGGATGAGCCTACCAACGGATTAGATCCTCAGGGGATTCATCAAATAAGAGAGATTATTAAAAAAATTGCTTCAGAAGGAACAACTATTTTATTAGCCTCTCACCTTTTAGATGAAGTTGAAAAGGTTTGTACACATGTGGTGATTTTACAAAAAGGAAGAAGTCTTTATACAGGTAGTGTAGACAATATGAATGCAAGCCACGGTTTCTTCACATTAAAAAGTGAGAATTTGGATGCCCTGCATCAAGCACTTGAATCTATTGATATAATAAACAATATCAAAAAGGAAGGTGATATGATCGTTGCTTATATTAATGAACCTTTAGAGAGTTCAGAATTAAATAAAATCCTTTTTAATAAGGGAATTACACTTTCTCATTTAGTACATAGAAAAGAGAGTCTTGAAGAACTTTTTCTTGAAATTACCAAAAACTAAAACTAGCCAATTATGTTACGATTACTCAATATAGAACTTCATAAACTCAAGTATAATCGATCTGTTAAAATAATTTCGATTTTCTATTTTTTATTGATTTTAGCTATTTCGTTAATAGCTTCAGTTGAAATTCCTTTTGCTAAAGTAAATTTCAAATTTGCTGATATGGGGATTTTTAATTTTCCATTTATCTGGCATTTCAACACCTATGTTGCAGGCATTTTAAAAATTTTATTAGCTATTGTAATAGTATCTTTAATAGCTAATGAGTATAGCCATCGCACACTTAAACAAAATTTAATTGATGGACTCAGTAAAAAAGAGTTTGTGCTTTCAAAATTTATTACAATCATTCTATTCTCTTTAATCTCTACAGTACTTGTAATTATTGTTTCAATTGTTTTAGGGCTTATTTTTTCAGATTATAATGAAGCTAGTATTATTTTTAGTGATTTGGAATATATACTAGCTTATTTTATAAAACTTTTAGGTTTCTTTTCCTTCTGTTTATTTTTAGGGGTATTAGTAAAGCGTTCTGCATTTGCCTTAGGGTTCTTATTAATTTGGCAACTCTTCGAAGGAATTGTTTTTTTAATTCTAAAGTTTGTAATTTTTAGAGATACTGAAATAGCAAACAAAGTAATTAGCTTTTTCCCATTAGAATCAATGTCAGATTTAATTAAAGAACCTGGAACTAGACTTGGAGCTGTACAATCTATAGCTAACCAAGTGGGAGAAAGTTTTGATAAAGATTATAGTGTGCAACCTCTCACGATATTAATTGTTTTGGTTTGGACATTCTTATTTATCTATTGGTCGTATTTAATCTTAAAAAGAAGAGACTTATAAAAGCCTTATTTTGATTAGCATTGATTTTTAAATATGTTGTATATTGAAAAGAAAAAATGCGATGCGGAATTTAAAGACTTTTTACTGTCTTATATTATACTTTATTCCTGCATTAATTGTTGCTCAAGACATTTCATTATTCCAGCAATTTAATGGTAAATATGATTATTTAGCATTCGGAAATACTTTAAATATAGATGAAAACACCGGAGGTAGCGGTTCTTGTGTTATACTTACCGAAAGTAGTGCTGATTTTCAATTAGAAGCTGATCAAGAAATTATCGCTGCTTATCTTTATTGGGCAGGAGTTGGCGAAGGAGATACAGAAGTTTTATTAAACGGAACACCAATAACTGCCGAAAGGTTATTTAATGTAAATCTAAATGTTGATTTAATTTATTTTGCTGCATTTGCAGATGTCACTACGCTAGTTCAAAACACTGGAACTGGTGTCTATACGCTCTCCGAGTTAGATTTAACAGCTATTATTGAAGCATATTGCAGTAACACTACAAACTTTGGAGGGTGGGCGATTGCTATTGTTTATGAGGACGATAGCTTGCCTTTAAATCAAGTAAATGTTTTTGATGGTTTAGAGATTGTTTCGGCAGTGGATCAATACCTCACCATAGAATTAACCAACCTAAATGTTCTTGACAATACTGGAGCTAAAATCGGATTTCTTGCTTGGGAAGGAGATGCTTCCTTGTCGGTTTCAGAAACGCTACAAATCAATGGAAACATCATTAGCAATCCACCTCTAAACCCTGCAAACAACGCGTTTAATAGCACCAATAGTTTTACCGGATCTGACCAATTGTTTAATATGGATATCGATTTTTACGATATTGAAAACAATATTAATCCTGGCGATCAAAATGTTACAATTTCACTTACTTCTGGGCAAGATATGGTGCTTATCAACAATATTATTACGGTGCTTAATACAGAACTTCCAGATGCTACTATAGAAATAAATCAACCCGATGAAGATTCAGAATGTCATCATCGAATTTTTGAAATAGACTATACCGTTAATAATATCAATAGTAGCGCAACTCTTCCTAGTAATACACCCATTGCATTTTATGCGAATGACATCTTGATTGCTCAAACAGAAACTACGCAAGACTTGCTAATAGATGAATCTGAAAGTGGGACTATTTCAGTTACAATTCCTGAAAGTATTCAAACAGATTTCATTTTAAAAGCTTCTGTTGATGATATTGGTGATGGCACAGGAATCATCAACGAGCTCAATGAAGACAATAATGAGTTTGAAGTTAATTTACTTCTTATTCCAGAAATAAATGGGCTGCAAAACCTAGAGCTTTGCGATGCAATAGGAGTTGTATCCTTCAATTTAACCGAAGCTACACAAAATATTAATCCAGCTTATTTGGTAAGCTATTACCATACTGAAGAGGATGCCGAAACGAATGAAAATGCAATAGAAAACCCCGAAGCGTACATAAATACAAATAATCCCGAAACAATTTTTATACGAGTTGATAATGGTGGTTGTTTTGTGTTAGACTCTTTTCAAATTGAAGTAATTGTATGTCCGTTGCCAGATGCAACTATTTCTATAGACAATAATTTATATGCTTGTCGAGAACGAAATCTAATCATTGAATACACTGTTTATAATATTGAAGCAACAGATGTGTTACCTGCAAATACTCCTATTGCTTTGTATTTAAATGGAATTCTTTTTGCTCAAATGCAAACTCAAAATTCAATTCCTATTAATGAAAGCGAAACAAATAGTGTTGAATTAATACTTCCTATAGGATTGCTTAATAGCTTTACAATTAATATAGTAGCAGATGATATTGGTACAGGAGCTGGAGTCGTTGAAGAGCTCAATGAAATTAATAACGAATTTGAAAGTAATGTTGAATTTGGTTCCATCCCTCCTATAGATGAATTGCCTAATTTATTGGAATGCGATGAAGGTTTTGATACAGCAACTTTCAATTTAACGGTACAAAACGATTTGATTTCAACAGATAATAACGATGTAATTTCTTATTTCACAAATCAGGAAAATGCAATTGCAAATGAAGGCGAAATAAGTGATCCTGGAAATTATCAAAATGGTGCAGACCCTCAAATAATTTATGTTCGTTTAGAGAATGAAATCTGTTTCACTACAAGTTCATTTCTACTAATGACAGAAAATTGCGAACCAGATATTCCTGAAGGGTTTTCACCCAGTGGAGATACTATTAATGATGAATTTGAAATCAATAATTTATTAAATATATATTTAGATTTTGAGCTAACCATTTATAATCGCTACGGAAGCTTACTTTACAAAGGACATAACGAGGATGGTTTTTGGGATGGAATTTCAAACGAAGGATTGCTTTACAACAATAGTCTTGTGCCCACAGGCGTTTACATTTACGTACTCAACCTAAGAGATTCTCAATACCCAGAACCTTTTATAGGAGATGTTTATGTGAATTATTAGATTCAAAAAAACATTTCAACAAACAATAATTAGCTTACTAAAAAGTTATATTTTTACTGAAATTATTAAAAAATAACCCTTTTGAGATATTTATACGGATTAGCATTAGTTTTTAGCATCGTTTTATGGAGTTCTTGCCGGAACGATTTTGAAACAGTTTCTAGTACAGGAAATTTAGAATTTTCACAGGATACTATATTTTTAGATACGGTTTTTACCAACATAGGCTCCAGTACTCGAACTATGAAAGTTTATAACAGAAGTAGCGATGATATTACGATCCCTTCTATTCGTTTAGAACTTGGAGAAGCATCAGAATACCGATTGAATGTGGATGGACTTGCCGGAAAATCTTTCGAAAACATTAACATTCTAGCCAAGGACAGTATTTTTGTTTTCATTGAAACTACTATAGATATTGATAATTTACCAAATACAGACGGTTCTTTTTTATATACCGATAGAATTCTTTTCGATACAGACGGAAATCTACAAGATGTAGATTTAGTAACATTAGTTCAAGATGCTGTGTTTCTTTTTCCAGAACAAGATGCTGATGGTACTATAGAAACTATTGTAATTGGAATAGATGAAGATGATGAAGAAATTTTAATTGAAGGATTTTATTTAGACGATGATCAACTTCATTTTACCAACGAAAAACCTTATGTAATATATGGTTACGCTGCAGTAGCACCTAATAAAACGCTAACTGTAGATGCGGGTGCAAGAGTTCATTTTCATAGAGATAGCGGAATTTTAGTAGCAAATCAAGGTTCTATGAAAGTAAATGGAGCCCAAAGTATAGATCCTGAGTTAATGGAAAACCAAGTCATTTTTGAAGGTGACCGTTTAGAACCAGGATTCTCAGATATTCCTGGGCAATGGGGAACTATTTGGTTAACACAAGGAAGTACCAATCATGAATTTAGTTTTACGACCATAAAAAATTCTGTAGTGGGAATTTTAATGGACAGTAATGATGGAGGTGAAGATCCAACCCTAACCTTGAAAAATGTTGAAATCTATAATATCTCTAATGTTGGTTTATTGGCTCGTACGGGTAATGTTTATGGCGAAAATATGGTGATCAACAATTGTGGGCAAACCTCATTATCCTGTTCTTTAGGAGGACGCTATAACTTTGTTCATTCAACTTTTGCTAATTACTGGAACAATGGCTTCCGCCTCTTCCCTGCGGTATCAATTGATAATGCTTTACAAGTTGGAGAAAACGAATTTATAGTAGCTGACTTGATTGAAGCAAATTTCACCAATTGTATAATCTACGGAAGTGAAAGAAGAGAAATAGGACTTTTTGAAGACGATGATGCGTTGTTTAATTTTAATTTTAAAAATAGTTTATTAAAATTTGAAGACCCTAATGGTGACTTTGAAGATGATGAAAACTATGATTTTTCAAATGAGCTCTTATATACAGACATTGTTTTAAACGAAGATCCTGTCTTTTTTAATACAAATGCAAACAATTTTAATATTGAAACAGAAACTTCTAGTGCTGATGGTATAGGAAAACCTTCAGCAGCTTCTCAAGTTCCTTTAGATGCAAATGGTACAAGCCGTAATACATCTTCTCCAGATGCCGGAGCTTATGAGAGTGTTGTTTTTCCAGATGATGAAGGATAAAACTTAAAGTTTCAAATAATATATAAGGCAACAAATTTAATTTTGTTGCCTTTTTTTAGTTAAGAGTATCTGTAATAACTGTAGGGAAGTCATTTTTATACCAGACTCTCATTCCTTTGTCTAAATCAATTATAGTTTTAAATCCTTCTTTATATAATTTATTAGCAACCATTAAAGACCTATGCTGTGTTTGGCAGTAAATTAAAGTAGTTTTGGAAGTATCTAGGTTTTGTTTCTTTACATCTTCTTTAAAATGCCCTCCAAAATAACTCACGTTTACGGCACCTTCAATATGATAACTTTCATATTCGTGAGCACTTCTAACATCAATTATATTAACAGATGAGTCTTTTACATACACATAATACTCTTTAGAAGACAATTCTTTATAAGCCCCTTTTTTCTTGAGTTTATGGATGGAACAACTACTAATAAGTGTTGAAATAATAGCTAAAAGAAATATATTTCTAATCATAAATAAATTTTAGACATAAAAAAAGCCTTTTCAAAATGAAAAGGCTTTAGTAATTCTTTAAAAAATGATATTTATATTAAAGTACTCGAACGTTTACTGCGTTCATTCCTTTTTTACCTTCTTTTAATTCAAATTCTACTTTATCATCTTCACGAAGATCGTCATCGATTAATCC
>Ga0164313_10004025_pt1 | contig 13127 bp, 10 predicted proteins | sample GuaBasSedimGuay4_FD_113735 | JGI IMG/M metagenome (GOLD analysis project Ga0164313, IMG submission 113735) | Subseafloor sediment microbial communities from Guaymas Basin, Gulf of California, Mexico - Guay4, Core 4569-4, 0-3 cm | ecosystem: Environmental > Aquatic > Marine > Hydrothermal vents... | reverse complement strand
TTTGCCTTTCTTCAATAATGGTAGGGGAAATGTAGTTTCCGTAAACTGAATTATACCTGTCAAGTGACAGGCTGCTAATGCCATGATGTTTGACTGCGTAGTTTTTAAATTCTTTACTGCTATTCATTTTCACGCTATTTTGTATTTGAAGCGATTTCAAAAAATTTTTCTGAATCAACTTCTTTCTCTTTTAATTTGAAATTTTCTTTAAAAAGGTTGACGTAATTCTCGTCCATCAATCCCCGGTAAATACGCTCAGTTTCTTCCTGGTTTGAAAGTACCTGGTCAACAATTTGTTCAATTTGCGGACTGAGTTCACCACCTTCACCTCCAGGTTGGAAATAAGCACGAACTTTATTCCTGATCGCTTCCTGGTCAACTTTCAATGCCTCGCTATATTTTTCCTGGAGTTTGGCATCAATTAACTGCCATTTCATGGTTTTTTTGTAGCTATCGTATTGTTCGTCAAGTTGCTCAGGGGTTATTTTTCCCTGGTTACTTTCCAGGAGCCAGCGTTTCATAAAATCGTCGGGCAATTCAATATTGGCCTGCCCCATCAATTCATTGATCGAATCAGCAAGAAATTGCTGATCGGTATCCCTCGTATGGTGGTGCTTGAGATCAACCACAAGTCTTTCACGAAAAGCAGCCTCATCTTTAATTTCTTCGTTTGGGTAAACTTTTTTGAAAAGTTCCTCGTTTACTTCTGCATCCTCAGTTCTTACTACCTTTTCAATCTCAAATTGATAATCAAGGTCTAATTTGTCTTCTTCACCATCATGAATATGCAAAAGCGATTTTACTTTATCTTCGTTTTTAAAGGCGTTTATTAAATTGAACACGAATTGATCACCTGCTTTCACCCCGATGCATTTTTTCTGGATTGTTTTCAGTTTGATGTCCTCGATTCTGAAATAACCGGCATGTTCTTTCCCCCCTTCAACAGGGTTTCCGTTTTCATCAACTTCGGTGAATTTTCCTTGTAGTGCGTCACCTTCTTCGGCAACTTCAGGGTTTTCTTCACTGCCAAAACGCACCTTAATATCACTAATGGCTTTTTCGGTTTCTTCTTCACCAATCTTAATGGTATAATAAGGTACCTTAATATTTTCAGAAATATCTATCTCAAATTCAGGTGCTAATCCAATATCGAAAAAGAAATCAAATTCATCTTGATTATCAAAATCAATGGTTGTCGTTTTTTCCATGTTTGGAAGAGGATAACCCAACACGTTTAAATTGTTTTCGAGGATGTAACTGTTGAGTGCTTCTGAAACACTTTTGTTTACTTCTTCAACCCGGACCGCTTTTCCGTACATTTTTTTGATCATGCCCATAGGCACTTTGCCCGGCCTGAAACCCGGTACATTTGCTTTTCTACGGTAATCGTTCAATTGCTTATTTACCGATTCGATGTAATCTTCTTCCTTAAGTTTGATGTGAATAATGGCTGTCAGATTGCCATTGTTTTCCTGGGAAATATCCATTAAAATGATTTTGATTTAAAAAGTACGGATGAAGGGACTCGAACCCCCACGCCTCGCGGCACCAGATCCTAAGTCTAGCGCGTCTACCAATTTCGCCACATCCGCTTGATTAGCCCCAAATTTGGGGGGTGCAAATATACGTTTATTTTTACGTTCAGTTTCCAATTAAGTTTTATTAACTGAATATTGATTTGTCAAAACCCATGCCAAATCAGGTCATATTTTGTCAACAAGCGAAATAAGGTGATTGTAAGAAGATTTAAGCTTCTTAAATTCACCCGGCTTTCCGAGTTTGATTAAAAACATTTTCCAGTTGTAAAAAACACGTTTTAGTTGTCGTGGATAATTTATGGTAAAAATCAATAAAAAGGGCAAAAAGGCTGCATAAAGCAATGCAATCCACCACGGGTCAATAAAAATAAAAACGAATAAGGTTTGAATGATGTAAAAGCCTTCAAACAGTATGAATGAAATGACAAAACGGAATGAATTTTTGAAGGTAACGTCTTTTATTTTTTTAACTAAGAGTTCGGTCAGGAGAAATGGGAGTAGGTTGTTAACGACTCCGTAAAGAAAAATGGGTAAACCAATAAGTAAAAACAGGCTGCGTATAAACAGTTGAGCCGGTTTGAAATTTAATTTATCAAACGCTTCTTTTTCTACGCCCGATAGATTAACCTGGTTTTTAAAGTCAGTGTAGGCTGTTTTTACATCGTTAAATTTTTCCGGTTTTTCCAATTTAAGGCTTTCCAGTTTTGATGCTGTTGCCTGCTCGAGGCTTATATCGTTTGGGGGTTTGTGGTTTCCCGAGCGGACGTAAGCACAATAAATCCTGATAACATCATCATAAAACGCGTAGTCTTCATCAGGTAAATTAAGCATCACATCTTTTAATGCCTCCGTAAGTGTCGCCGTTATTTTATTAATTGCAACCGCCGGTGTTTCTTTATACAATTCGTAATAATCAGAAACGGAGATAGGCTGCCCATAGTTTATAATCAGGTCACTACGCACCTTGTTATAATCGCTGTAATGCAAGACAATAGGAACTATTTTCAGATCCAGTTTAAAATCGTTGGCTTCTTCGGTTTGAAAAGCAATGCGGGCAAATCCTTTTTTTAGAGGGCGAAGTTGGTGTTTATTGAGGTAATCACCTTCAGGAAGGATGGTGAGTGCGTTTTTTGCTTTAATAACATCAACCGTTTTATCAAAAGTTTTGCTGTTCTTTTTTACTGAACTCAAACCATCGCGCAACCTGAAAACAGGTAAAATCTTCAGGAAATAAAGGATGCCGGCGATTTTCTTTTTTTTGAAAATATCTGCTCTTGCCAAAAACACCAATTGCTTGTCAATATTGCATAAAGGCGCCATTGCATCAAATAAAGCGTTTTGATGGGTTGGTGTAAAAATGATGTGGTCATCTTTCGGGATGCGATCCTGAAAATTGATATAAATCTTTCGATAATAAATAAAGTTAAACCAGGGTGCGACAAACACTCTGTGCAATAAAAAGTAACCGAAAGATTTTTTCTCAATATTTTGAAATCCCATAATAGATTAAATGCTTTCGTTTTTTGTTTGTTTTGGGTTTAGACTTATCGAAAACTTTGACCAATAACCGGCTAAAGCGAGTCCTGCAATAATGTGCCATATTCCCCACCATGCAGCAATAATGGCCATGCCCCCTAATTCCATTTCGGGTGGAAAAATTTTTGGGTTGAAAATAAGTACCAGTGCCAGCCCGCTATTTTGAATGCCTGTTTCGATAGAAATTGTTTTACGGTCAACGATCGGCCTTTTAAATAAACTGCCGAGTCCGTACCCGGTAGCAAAGGCCACCGCATTTTGAATTAAAACAATAAAAAATACAAAACGGACAGCCTGGAGAAAGTGATCAAGGTTATTTGATAATGCCAAAATGACAATACCGATAAAAATAACAATGGATAACCGCTTAATGGGCTTTACGATTTTACTGGTAAAGCCTGGGAACTTTGTATTCACAAATATACCCACGATCAATGGCAGCCCTAGAATGAGGAAAACGGTTTTAAACATTTGGAGTGTATCTATTTGCAACGGCCTTATTAAGGTTTGTGTATCTGTTGTTGAATAAATATCGATAAACCAACTGCCCCAAACAGAAAAATTAAAGGGTGTAAAAAAAACTGCCCCAACGGTTGCAATTGCTGTCAGACTAACCGACAATGCCACATTTCCCCGGGCCAAAGATGAAATAAAGTTAGATATATTGCCACCCGGACAAGCCGCTACCAGTATCATGCCGAGTGCAAGGGTAGGGGTCAGGAAATCGCGGAACAGAACGGTCATTAGAAAAGTGATGAATGGTAGCGCGACGAACTGGGAAAAAAAGCCGATAATTACCGATTTGGGGTCTTTGATGATATCTTTAAAATGATAAAGTTTTATTTCGAGCGCAACGCCAAACATAATGATAGCCAGCGCGATGTTTAGCATAAACAAACTTTCAGGACTAAAATTAAGCCTGATATGGTCAAGGGATTCTATGGTGTTGTTTCCCATAAACAGTTTTGTGGATGAAAAATACAAATATAGTATTCTGATAGATTTGCTTTTTGAGTATTAATTGTAAGGGTTGGGGCAAAAAAATTAACTTTGGCATTTGAAATAGTATGATTTAGGCGGAATTCACCGTAATGACCCCATTCAGAACAAAAAATATCATCACGAGCTGGTTGATTATCAGCTTTTTTCTTTTTCTGGGATACCCATCTGCCGGACAAGGGATGATGGGTGTGGTTCAAAGTAATTACAGCACACTGCCCAATGTTGCTAACAATCCAGCTATACTTACAAACACCAAGAACTATCTCGAAATAAATCTCCTTTCTATCAACTATTTCTTGTGGAATGATTTTGCTTATATACCCTCCTCAGATATGAATATTTGGGCACTGATGAGAACTGACGGCACTAACTTCCCTACTTATGGTGAAAGCCAACAGAATTTTCTTTATTACCGAAACCGGGACGTAAAGAATATGTCAATGAATGTTTCCATCATGGGGCCTTCTGTAATGTATCAGCGTGGTAAGCATGGTTTTGCCATTACCACTTCATTCAGGTATTTAACTACAGGAAATAACGTACCGTGGGAAATGCCGGTAATGGGCTATGAAGGCCTGAATTACAGTCCCATCCAAAACGTAAACTTCAACGATTTTGATTTTGATTTTGAAACACAAGGCTGGATGGAGATAGGTTTTAGTTATGCCTATGATGTTTACCACAAGTTTGACAACCAAATAACGGTGGGCATTTCGCTAAAATCATTGTTTGGATATGCAGGAGTGGTTACCCAGATAAAAAATGTCGATTACATCATACTTAACGATAGTACCATAAATTTCAAGAACCTGAATGGTCAGATGGCTTATGCCATCCCGGTTAATTATCAAAATAATGATTTCCCCATGAACGACCCGTTTTTTAAAGGAAATGGAGTGGGTGCGGATGTTGGGGTGGTTTATACAAAACGCCGTTATATAGATGATAAAAAGTTTGAAAAGGCTTGTGATCAACGGTTTGAAGATTATGTGTACAGGATCGGTTTATCAATATTGGATATTGGGAATATAAAATATAAGCACAATGCCGCATGGCACAGCTATGATGATGTTTCGCGCATCTGGCAGAATTTTGATACCATAAGTTATACCAACATAAACCAGGTAGCTCATGAATTGAGTGAAGTATTTTATGGCGATCCGAATGCGAGTTACAGAGGAAGTGAATTCAGCATTGGTTTGCCCATGGCCATTAGTGTTCAAGTAGATTATCATGTTCCAAAAAAGGAGGCATTTTATATCAGTGCATTTTGGGTTCAGCCAATCAGGTTTAATTTACATAGTTTACGAAGGCCTGCGCAACTGGCCATCATTCCAAGGTATGAAACAAAAAATATCGAGGTGAGTGTTCCCTTGTCTCTTTACGAATACAAATACCCTCGAATTGGGCTTGCCGTCAGGTTTGGTTTCTTCTCAATAGGAACCGACAAGCTTGGAACATATTTGGGCTTAGGCGACATTGACGGACTTGATTTTTATGCATCATTGCGGTTTAATTTCGGGAAAGGAACTTGCAAAAATAAAATTCCAAGCGCATGTGAGAATAGTGAATTTGGCTATTCCGACAAAGAGAAATCCATTTTTCGTAAATGAAAATAGCGATAATCTCTCTTTTTTAATTTCGTATTTTAATTTGAATAAGTAATGAATCATCATCATAAAAATAGTTATCAATGTCGTTGAGTTTCAATATATAGGCGCTGAAATATCTTAGCAGAACAGAGTGAAAATGGCACGAAAACTAAGGCTTGGTAACTCTTCGTTTTCAAAAAATTTAAAAAAAATTACTTGAAGCATGTACAATTTTAATCAAATTGGGTACTAATTAACAGTAGGATGTTTAAATAGTATCGGAAATTTATGGTCGAGAGAACCATTTCTTATTATTATTGTATAATGAGATAAGCAGTATTTTAGGGTATTATTTAATAAGCGTAGGAGATAGTAGATGAAAAAGTTGAGATCCCATATATCTCATATAATTTTGACTGCAATGCTTTTATTTTCCGCCGTATCAAACGGTCAGGAAATGTTGGGTGTTGGGTTTAGCATTTATAGTGGCATCTCCTCTGCTGCTATTAATCCTGCACTCCTCACAGGTTCAAGGGTTTATATGGATATCAACATCGTGAGTGGCGATTTTAGCTTCGCCAACGATATGATTTATTTCTCGCCCGGCAACAAAACCATTCCCAAAATGATAAACGGAGATACAACAGCCTATAATAACGGAACGTATAAATGGGGAAGGTCTTTTAATTACTACCAAAACACGAACGATAAGTATTTTACATCTAATGTAAAAATAATGGGTCCTTCGATGATGATCCAGGCCGATCGTCATGCATTTGGTATTACCACTACATTTCGGTCTGTTCACTCCGGCAACCACATCCCTTATTCTGTTCCGTTTTCTTTCTATGAGGGGTTGGAATATCCAGAATTTCATAATGTGGAATTTAATAATGGCGACTACAGTTTTGTGAGCATGACATGGTCTGAAGTTGGCTTAAGCTACGCTTATAATTTTTATGATTTATACAGCACCAGGCTAACATTTGGCGTTACTGCCAAAGCCTTATTTGGGTATGAGGCAGGATACACCATTATGCACAATGCTAATTATATAGTGGAGAATTCGAGTACCATAGATTTTAAAAATATCGATATGGAAATCGGTTATGTTTTGCCAATAGGTTACGACACAGTTTTTGAAACTGATTATGCGCCCTTGGTAAAGGGCTATGGGGCCGGTATTGACGTTGGACTCGTTTTTACCAAGCTGAAATCTACCCTCGTTTACGAAGGCGATGATAAATTATGTGCCAAACCCTATAACGATTACCAGTTTAAAATAGGTTTGTCCATTCTTGATATTGGTGGTGTCACCTTTAATAAGGATACGCAGTTGCACAAGTTTGATAATGTGAGTAAATATTGGGAGGACTTCGATACCATTCAATTCAGGGGAATTAGCGATGCATTGCGGGGATATAGCGAAGGCTTTTACGGTGACCCGGATGCAAGTTATTCGGGCGACAGGATTAGGGTGGGTTTGCCGACAACAATAAGCCTTCAGTTTGATTATCATTTGACCTATCGCATCTACCTCGCGGCTTTGTGGATGCATCCTTTAAAGTTTACACCCAATACGCTTTGGCGTCCTGCACAATTGGCTTTTATTCCTCGGTATGAGAACCGTATGTTTGGCGTTAGTGTCCCCATCTCACTTTTTAATTACAAAGATCCTCGAATTGGCCTGGCAGTGAGGGTTTATTCATTGACCATCGGAACGGAGCGTTTTGGCTCGTTGTTGGGTGTTTCCAACTTTAATGGGATGGATATTTATTTTTCGTTCCGGTTTAATATTGGAAAAGGGGCCTGTTCCAGCTATCAGCGTGGTGCTTGTACAAATCAAAATTTCGGGAATGATTGGTAAATAGCAGGTTCTTTTACAAATGCGTTTTAAGAAGTAGTCTCAATTTTCACGTCGAGTGCATCCCTGAATGCATTCCCCAAAGTCATAAAAGCAAGAACCAGGATAACGATGGCCAAACCCGGAGTTATGGCAAGATAAGCAGAATCGAGGAGGATAAAACTGTAATATTCTTTAATCATGCTTCCCCAGGATGGGATGGGTGGTTGAACACCGATACCAAGAAAACTGAGACCTGCCTCAATTAATATAGCTGCGGCAAAGTTGGCAGCCGAAATTACGATTACAGGGCTGAGAATATTGGGTAAAATATGACGGGTTATAATTCGGAAGTTTGAAAATCCCAATGCAAAACCGGCCTCTATAAATTCTTTCTCACGCAAGCTTATCACCTGTCCCCTGACCACACGGGCCACTTCTACCCACATGGTTAAACCAACCGCAACAAAAATCTGCCAGAATCCGCGGCCTAATGCAAAAGTGATTGCAATAACCAGCAAAAGGGTAGGTATTGACCAGACTACATTAATGAACCACATAATAATATCATCGGTCCTGCCACGGAAGTACCCGGCTATTGAACCTAAAAAAATGCCTACAATCAGGGAAATAGTTACAGAAATAAAACCAACCGACAGGCTGACCCTTGAGCCAATAATCATTCGGCTGAGCAGATCGCGACCAAATTGGTCTGTGCCCAGCAAATAATGTTTAGTGATGATATTATTTTCCTTAATTTCTTGTCGGGATTTATAGTTGTCAGCTTCTTCAGCTTGTTGCATTAGGGGATGGGCTATTTCAGGTATTTGATAAGTTACCCCGATACCCTGACCATCAGGTTCAAATAATTTTACGTGTATTTTGTCGCCTTCAAACCGGTACGATTGCAGGGGGATTTCCCTGTATTTACTTTTCTCACCAAAAAACATTTTGTGAATGAACGAAACCGGTTTTGGTATTTCATTTTTTGGGATTAGCAAGGTTTCTACTTTGAAACCTGGTTTTTGTGTGCTGATTTCGAGCACCTGTTTGTTGGCAAATGGTGTCGAATCGGGGGTGATCAAATATCCCAAAAGGGCGATGAAAAAAGTAAAAATAATAACGCTTAACGAAAATACCCCAAGCTTGTTTTTCCTGAACTTATACCAGGCTAACTTTGAAAGTGAACCGGAGGAAATATATTTCTTTTTTTTTCGGAAAAACATCGGTGACCAAAAGTAAGAAAAGCTGAAAACAGGAAACAGACCCGCAAGAAAAATTATTGTTGTAAATGATTATAAAAAAACCATCAATCATTGATACTTTCTGAGTTTATGTGCATATTTTATTATTGGTTAATACCCGGTTGGCTACCAGCGGGCTATTACGCGGAGTTACACAAAGAACCACAGAGTTACGCAAAGAATAAAAATCAAATATCCCGAACCCTATAAAATTCAAACTGCCTGAATACTGAAAATTCATTAATTATTTTACTGAGATTGCCAATACTTCTTTTTTGTTTTATATTTGCAGCCCCAAAATGGTGGATGCAGTTCTCCCGATAGTTATCGGGATGTAAGAGCAAATATGGTGGATGTAGCTCAGTTGGTTAGAGCACTAGATTGTGGTTCTAGGGGTCGTGGGTTCAAGTCCCATCTTCCACCCAAAAATAAATGGAGTCGGTTTTAGAAATTGGCCCCATTTTTTTATTTTCACCGCACAGGTTGATCCTGGTCCTTGGGATAAAATAAATCAGAATTCGATAGATCACTTAATATGACACGCAGCCTTTAGGGAAAATTGCAAAGGAAAAGACTAGAAATAGGAAGGGCAGTCCTGGCGGACTGCCCAAATTCCTGTATTAACCAAAACTATCACCTAATGAAATAGGGAAGTGTGACAAAGGTAATAATATTCTAATAAAAAAAGGGACTGTACATTCATAAAGCCCTTTTATTTTATTTTGAGAATTGTATTTTCCTAATTCTCGTAGGAAACACAGTGGTCTTAACGAATTTCTTCGTCACATTTATTTTTTAAGTATCAATATTTGCGTATTTCGCATTGGCCTCGATAAAAGCACGTCTCGGTGGTACTTCATCGCCCATCAGCATGGAGAATACATGATCAGCTTCCGAGCCGTTTTCAATAGTCACCTGCCTCAAAGTTCTTGTGCCTGGGTCCATCGTGGTTGACCACAATTGCTCGGCATTCATCTCACCCAAACCTTTATAACGTTGAACATGAACACCCTTATCGGAACCATCCGGGGATATTTCTTTTGTGACTTGTATGCGCTCTTCTTCACTCCAGCAATACCGCGCAGTTTTACCTTTACGGAGTAAATAAAGTGGCGGAGTAGCAATATAAACATAACCGCTTTCAATCAGGTCAATCATATACCTGAAAAAGAAAGTAAGGATAAGCGTAGCAATATGACTTCCATCAACATCAGCATCCGTCATGATTATGACCTTGTGATAGCGAAGTTTTTTCAGGTTTAGTGCCTTGCTGTCTTCTTCGGTACCAATGCTCACGCCGAGCGCAGTAAAAATATTCCTGATCTCTTCGCTTTCAAATATTTTGTGGGGCAGTGCTTTTTCTACATTCAGGATTTTTCCCCGTAAGGGAAGTATAGCCTGAAATTTCCGGTCGCGGCCTTGTTTGGCAGTACCTCCCGCTGAATCACCCTCGACGAGGTAAACTTCGCAAAGTGCAGGGTCACGCTCCGAGCAATCGGATAATTTACCCGGCAATCCCGATCCTGAAAGTACATTTTTCCTTTGAACAAGTTCGCGCGCCTTACGAGCCGCATGCCTTGCCGTTGCTGCCAATATCACTTTTTGAACGATGATTTTAGCCTCTTTCGGGTTTTCTTCCAGAAAATGAGATAAAGTTGCGCTAACCATCTGGTCAACAGCACCCATTACTTCAGTGTTTCCAAGTTTTGTTTTTGTCTGCCCTTCAAATTGCGGTTCAGCAACCTTTACCGAAATCACGGCAGTTAAACCTTCACGGAAATCGTCACCATTGATATCAAATTTCAATTTGGCCAGCATACCCGATTTTTCGGCATAACTTTTTAAAGTACGGGTTAAACCGCGCCTGAAACCCGATAAATGCGTTCCGCCTTCGTGGGTATTGATGTTATTAACGTAGGCATGAAGGTTTTCCGAAAACGAGGTGTTGTAACGCATGGCAATTTCAATCGGAATATCGTTTTTTATCCCTTCCATATAAATTGTTTCCGGGATCAGTTTCTCCCGGTTTTCATCGAGATATTGAATAAAGTCTGACAATCCGTTTTCCGAAAAGAATATATCTGACCGGATTTCCCCGTTGCCGTTGGTTTCCCGCTCATCCACCAAGGTAAGGCTAATACCTTTATTTAGAAATGATAACTCACGAAGCCGGGCAGCCAGTATGGAATAATCGTAGGTAAGTGTTTGGAATATAGTGTTGTCAGGAATAAAATGTATTTCAGTACCTGATTTATCGCTTGTACCTATAATTTTTACATCGTACTGCGGTTTCCCTTTTTGGTATTCCTGGACGAAAATATTTCCTTCGCGGTAAACTGTGGCCGTTAGTTTGCCCGACAAAGCATTCACACAACTCACTCCAACACCGTGCAGACCGCCCGACACTTTATAGGAACCCTTGTCAAATTTTCCACCGGCATGCAACACAGTCATCACCACTTCAAGTGCCGAACGTTTTTCCTTTTCGTGAATACCCGTTGGGATACCGCGCCCATTATCAATAACAGTAATCGAATTGTCTTTATGGATGGTTACGTCGATATTATCGCAATAGCCCGCAAGAGATTCGTCTATTGAATTGTCAACCACTTCGTAAACAAGGTGGTGAAGTCCTCTCGTGTTCACATCACCAATATACATCGCCGGGCGTTTTCGAACCGCCTCAAGGCCTTCTAAAACCTGGATATTATCTGCCGTATAATTCTCTTTGGCAAGCTTATTTTTTTCTTCTGATGTCATCTATTTTTTTCTAATTTTTTCTTCATTTTTACTATGAGTGCAAAGGTACAAAAAAGTATGCTTTAGATGCTTTGTTTCAGGTTGTTTGGCGGGCAAGTTATTAACACCGGGATATTCATTTCCTGATTCTTATCTGGAATGGTTCTAAGCGAAAATTGCAATCGTTTGCAGTGAATTATTTTCGTTAAAAAAACTCTAATTTAAATTTGTACTTTTGTGAGGCTGAGCATTTCCAAAAACTAACATATCTTAAGATCAATTTAACGATTAGAATCCATGAATGAGGGAGGTAAAAGTTTTCTGCAATTTTCGGGTAAAGAAAAACTAATGCCACAGGAGGAATTTCTTGAAACTATTCCTTCAAAGCATCATCTTGTTATCGGTGTTCCAAAAGAGGCTTCATTAAATGAAAACCGTGTAGCACTGGTTCCTGACGCTGTTCATCTTTTGGTGGAGAACGGACACAGGGTACTCATTGAAAAGGGGGCCGGTGTCTCGGCACATTTTACCGATGAAAAGTATGCCGGGCAAGGTGCTGAAATAGTGAGCGGCCCCGAGGAAATATTTAAATCCGACATCATCGTAAAAATTGCACCTCCCACCGCTGAGGAGATCGAGATGTTTGACCGTCAAAAAACGTTATTTTCTTCTGTTTTCCTGCCAAGCCGCGATCGATCATACTTTCAGCAATTGATGGCCAGGCGTGTTAAAGCTGTTGCTTACGAATACATTCAGGATAAGACGGGTGCATTTCCGGTCATTAAATCGATGAGTGAGATCATTGGAAATACTGCGGTACTCATCGCTGCCGAATACCTGAGCAACCCGGTTTTTGGAAAAGGGGAGATGTTAGGCGGGTTCCCGGGAATTAAACCTACCGAAGTCATTATTATTGGTGCGGGTACCGTTGCTGAATATGCTGCACGTACTGCTATTGGTATGGGTGCTTATGTGAAAATATTCGACGATTCGGTGTATAAATTACGGGCTATTCAAAATAACCTTGGCCGGCGCATCTTCACTTCTACTTTGCAACCCAAATTGTTGCTCAAAGCCATGAAAGAGGCAGATGTGATTATTTCTGCCAAACACTCTCCGGGAAGCGTTGCACCCTGTCTGGTTACTGAGGATATGGTCGCAAAAATGAACCAGGGATCGGTGATTGTTGATGTGAGTATTGACCAGGGTGGGTGTTTCGAAACATCGAGGATAACCACCCACCAAAACCCGGTTTACCAATTGCATGGCGTTACTCATTATTGTGTGCCCAATATTGCCTCCCGTGTTCCGCATACCGCTTCCTATTCGCTGAGTAATTTTTTAACGCCTTTGCTCTTAAAGATTTCTGATCTTGGCGGAATTGAACAATTACTGAAAAGGGATATGGCTTTCTGCAAAGGGACCTATATTTTTAACGGTAAATTGACAAACAGGCATATTTCGGATTTTTACCACCTGCCTTTCCAGGATTTAGAATTGCTGATGGCGGCTTTCCATTAATATTCGTTCGATGGTCATTCGATGGTCATTGGTGGTCATTTGATGGTCATTTGAGGAGAAGCAAGAATGACAGCGAAGCCAATGACAACTAAATCTAATCTATCCGGTAATT
>Ga0164313_10004024_pt1 | contig 13129 bp, 12 predicted proteins | sample GuaBasSedimGuay4_FD_113735 | JGI IMG/M metagenome (GOLD analysis project Ga0164313, IMG submission 113735) | Subseafloor sediment microbial communities from Guaymas Basin, Gulf of California, Mexico - Guay4, Core 4569-4, 0-3 cm | ecosystem: Environmental > Aquatic > Marine > Hydrothermal vents... | reverse complement strand
CCAGGTTGCGCTGTATATCAATTCCTTGGCTGCTTCTGTGCCAAAATCGTTTTCGATAAAAGTTGCCGTTCCAATAGAAAAGGCAAACAGCAGAATTAATGCTACCATTAGCTTCATCGAAAACAAAAAACCCGTAATTTTATTAATCATTTCAAACTTGAGTTTGCAGCCCGTAAAATTACTATTTTTAACCAATTCTGAAATTTAGATTTGATAAACAAAATTGCCATAGTAGGAACAGGAAATGTTACCCATCATTTAAGCGCTGTATTTGTAAATAATAATATTGGAATTACTTGCTTTGCTTCACGTAACCATGACCGGGCCATTACTTTAGCTGCAATACGAAACAGTGTTGCTTCAGAAATAAGTTCAATCAGTAAAGATGTTGACCTTATAATTATTGCGGTCAGCGATGATGCTATTTCCGATGTTGTTCAAAAAATCCCTTTTGGAAACTACATTGTTGTTCATACTTCCGGCAGTATTTCGATTGATGTATTTAAAAACAGGTTCGAAAAATATGGTGTTTTTTACCCGCTTCAATCATTTTCAAAATCGCGGGAAGTAGATTTTAGTGAAATACCTTTACTTGTTGAAGGAAATACTGAAGCCACAACCGACTCACTATATACGTTGGCAAAGCGGATTTCAGGACGTGTAGAAAAAATGGGGTCTGAAAAACGGGGGATGTTGCATTTATCAGCTGTTATCGCTAACAATTTTGTGAATTTTCTTGCTGCTAAATCTTATGGTTTTCTTGAACATAACAACATTGATGGTACTTTGTTACAACCTTTAATCAAAGAGACCATCGCCCGTTTACAAACACATCATCCCAACGAAATGCAAACAGGCCCAGCTAAACGCAATGACAAAAAAACAATTGAAAAACATTTAAAACAATTGGAATCAAATCCAAAATTACAATCTTTGTACCGGCTTATCAGCCAACAAATAATTGAACAATATCATGGCGGTGAATTATAAATCAATTTTAAAAAACATTTCTACATTAATTTTTGATGTAGATGGCGTTTTTACCGATAACCGGGTAATGTTATTTCCGGGAATGGATCCGGTGCGCACTTTTTCAGCACGCGACGGCTATGCGATGCAATATGCCATTAAAAAAGGGCTTCGCCTGGTAATTATGACCGGAGGACATTCGGATAGTGTAAACGAACGGCTCACAAAATTGGGATTGAAACATATTTATTCGGGTGTGCGGAACAAAGAAAAAAAGCTCACTGGTTTTTTAAAAGAGCACATGATCACTTACGAAGAAGTATTGTATATGGGGGATGACATTCCCGATCTGAGGGTAATGGAATCGGTTGGCCTGGCCTGTTGCCCCCAGGATGCGGTAAGTGAAATCAAAAGCATTTGCAACTATGTGTCACCTTTTAAAGGAGGGTATGGTTGTGTTCGCGATATAATTGAGCAAACCTTGAAAGTGCAAGGCAAATGGTTAGATGACGACGCACATGAATGGTAATAGGCTGTTAGCTGTTAGCTGTTAGCTGTAAAAAAGTATAATTATTTCTTTGCGTTTATATATACAATGAAACTGCTTCTTCCCTCACCACTAAAAAAACTAAGCGATCCGCTATTCAAAAAAGCCGGTATTCAGGTTTTTGCAAAACGCGATGATCTGATCGATAGCGAAATATCCGGAAATAAATGGCGCAAACTGAAATTTAATATCCAACGAGCCGGTGACATGCCCATCCTTACTTTTGGCGGTGCTTTTTCTAATCATATCGCGGCAACTGCTGCTACCTGTTTTCGGCTTAATCGTAAGTCGATTGGAATTATCAGGGGTGAACGAACGCAAAAACTGAATAACACATTACAGCAAGCAGAAGATTATGGTATGCATTTGCATTTTATATCACGAAGCGATTATCGATTAAAAAACGACCCGGAATTTATTGAATCCCTACATGAAAAAATAGGCAGTTTTTTTCTTGTCCCTGAAGGTGGAGCAAATATTTACGGAGTTAAAGGCTGCAGAGATATAGTAAATGAAATCGACAAGCCCTTCGATTACCTGGTATCTGCTATAGGCACAGGAACAACACTGGCTGGAATGTTAATCGCTAGTAAAATAAATCAACAACAAATTGGTATTCCGGTATTAAAAAACGGTGAGTTTTTACTAAATGATATCCATTCCATGGTACTCGATTATAGCACCAAATTCAATCAGTCCCCGCCAGATTCGGGTTTTAAATTATTTACCAACTATCACCACGGAGGGTACGCTCGAATATCCAATGAATTAATCGATTTTATGCGTTACTTCAATCAGCAACACGGTATAAAAACCGACCCGGTTTACAGCGGTAAATCGGCTTTCGCCTTGTATGATCTTGTAAAAAAGTTTTTTTTTACAAGAGGTTCAACTGTTATTTGGCTACACTGCGGAGGACTACAGGGGATTGAAGGAATTGAGAAGCGGTATAATTTGAAGGTTTTTTGATATGATTGGAAATTTTGCATTGCCATCCGATAGTGATCGGATGCTTCTGAGCCAAAGCAATTAACCCATTTTTTGATGACATCTGATCCAACCTTTGCAATAATACCTTTTTAACAACGTTCGGTTCAATACCTATTGAAAAAGTTAGCAAATTTGGGGCTAATCCTTTCTATATTTGAGGTTTAGACTTTTGATAAAGTTAATAAAAGGTATTAAACCCCAGGGCAGAACCCTGGATCCAAGTTTCCGATGCAGAGCATCGGGGTATTAAACCAAGAATTGATTAAAAATGAGGCGATTACTATTCATAACCCTAATACTAATCCAAACCATTGCTGTTTTGGCCGATGCACAAAGCAATGCAGTACCGGGGAGATACAGCCGACAGGATTATATTGAAATGTGGAAAATGGTGGCCTTGCAAAAAATGTACGACCATGGAATTCCTGCCAGTATTACACTTGCTCAGGGTATTCTTGAAAGTGGTAACGGAAATTCTACATTGGCACGGAAAGCCAACAATCATTTCGGAATTAAATGCCACGGCTGGGGCGGACCGGGCTACTACATGGACGATGATGCCAAAGATGAATGTTTCAGGGTTTATAAAACCGCAGACGAAAGTTTTGAAGACCATTCGCAGTTTTTATTGAAAAACCGCTATGCCGATCTCTTTAAATTAAAATCAACCGACTATAAAGGCTGGGCCAAGGGGCTTAAAAAAGCAGGATATGCGACCAGCCCTACGTATGCAAAAAGGCTTATCGAAATTATTGAAGAATCGCAATTGAATAAGCTCGACCGGATATCGAATAAAGATTTTTTGGCGATGGGCGGAAGCAAGAAAAAGAAAAAAGACAGTGTAGCAAATAGTAAAACAGAAGGCGGAAAAAAGGGGCATGTTAAAAAAGCAGAAGAAGGAAAGGTTGAAGAACTGGTACTTATTCGGGGTCGGGAAGTTTCTTTTTCAAAAAACAATGTAAAATATATTTTGGCAAAAGGAGGGGACAATTATGAAAAAATAGCCGATGATTTGGAACTGGGGCGGTGGCAAATCTTAAAATACAATGACCTGGATAAAAACACAAAAATTAAATCAGGTGATATCATTTATATTCAACCCAAAAGAAGCAAGGCAAAAGAACCGGTACACGTTATACAAGTTGGGGAGAGCTTTTGGGATATATCACAACACTATGGCATAAAACTCAAAAAACTGCTTAAAAGAAACAATATCGAGCCGGGTACTATTCCGGTTCCAGGTAAAAAAGTAAAGTTAAAATAAGCTGATTACATGCCAATCCAGTCCAATGACCCATCATCCTCACTAACATCATTAGCGTTAAGGGATACCTGATCCTCACTTTGATCAATTTTTTGTGAATATTTTGGGTATTTACTGCTTATTTCCCGCACCATAGCCATCGATTTGTCATAACATTCACGATTAACCGGTGGAATATCTAAAAGCATATCCAGTCCTTTTTCTACTTCATTTTTTTCGATTAATGCGGTGGCCTTTTCTAAAATTATGTCACAATTCGCATTGTAATATTCAAGAATCGCTTCCTTGCCCTTTTTTATAAACCCACTTAATCGGGCATCGGTTGGTTTTATTTGTTTAAAAACCGAAGACATTGCTGTAGCCTCTGAATTACCAACCCCCTTTTTTGCGAAGGTATATTGTGAAAATATTTTATGCTCAATATTATCAACCACAAAAAAGCTTATTTCCATTGTATAAGCAAACATGGGGGGTGCACTCTCGATAATACTCTTATTGATTACTACTGCTTTAGCCGCCAGCACAAAACGGCTTTCCTGTCCGGTGGCTGCAAGCCCATTGTGCGAAGCCATCTGTGCTACTTTATTACGCAACACCAACCTATTCGATTCGGTTAATTCGGGCGAATACATCAACATGGGCCGCAAAGCAATCCTGCCTATATCATCCATGGCCGTTTGATCATTTTGGGCAAAAAGACCATTTGAAAAACCCAATACTAACAAGATATAAATTCTAAGTGCTTTCATTTTATTCAGTTATTGCTTTATTTTTCACCAATAATCAGCCATGCTTCCCCCAACCCTTTTTGATAGATTTTTGCATCCAGCATAAAAGGGTCTTCCTTCAGGAACTTCCTTAAATTATTTACAAAAGTCCGGGTATCCATAGCACGCTCCCTTCCATTTCGTTCGTAATAAAGTGGGATCCGCACTTGTTCCACAATCATTCTGTTCTCTGATTGATCACTTATCGAATAGCGTCCTTTTACGGTATTGTCCGCAAACCAGTCGTCGATAAACAGGCTAAGTTCATCATCATTTCCCCTATAAAAATATTCTTGCTGCAAATTAACCGGAGAACTGTCCCAAACCTTTATTTGAACAATTACCTCCCGGCCATTTTCAAATAAATCATCAAAGAAATCCTGTAAACGGTTACTGAAGTTTTCGATATTGGCCAACACAGCTTCTTCTAATAACGTAGGCACATCAGCCGAAAATGAAGGCTCACCTGTACCTTGGGCACCGGCAATCTGTTTGCTTGTATAGGCATCTAATCCCTGGAGGTTAAATGTAACCGAACGCTTTGGTCCTTCTTCATTTACCGTATAGGTCAATTGCAATATTATATCTGCCTTGGCTACCCTTTTAATCATATCGGTTGGCGATTCAACAATGGAAGCCCCTCCTGAACTCATTAATAGCTGGTTTTCAGTGGCTTCCTGATTGATTTTCTTTAACTCCGTCTCCAGGTTTTTCAACGGGAATCCCCGGTCTGCCATCATGGTGTTAATTTTACCGATAACCAACAACAAATCAGGATCGTTTTGTAACGCTTTTTTATAATCTGCAATCTCAATTTCTTGTCCCATGTTATTATAAGTTTGGGAAAAGCCATTTGTTATGCAGAAAGCATCGGAAGGCACAACCATTAAAGTTGGTTTTTTAGCTTGCGAAAAGGCATTTATAACAAGCATTAGTCCTATAAATAAACTTATAAATTTTTTCATTCCCTTTAATTTTATCATCCATTAAACTGTTTCAAAAACATTGCCAAATTCAAACATCGCTAAAACCCAGAGCCCAAGCCCGTAATAATATTATCCTCTTCGAGCTTTCTTCTTAAATTATCGTAATTAACCGAAACTACCCAAGCTGCCTTATACGTTTTTTTAGGCATTTTTACCCTTTCCAACATCGAATCACTTAGCAAGTTTACGTACATTAAATAAGGTCCCCCCACATCGAAAAAAGTTTCAAAATACTCCGTGTTTTCATCGAATTCACTTTGAGTTACAAGCCCTCTGCCAACACATCCTTTTCCTGTTGGAATCCCTTGAAATAATACAACTTTTACCGCATTTTCTTTTGCGTGCAAACCGGCATTCTTTTCTTTTTTAAAATAAAAATAGACTTTAAACAGTTGCGTCCCTTCGGTGCCAACCCCCTGGCAAACCGCTTCGAAATTGGTTTCATAAATTCCGGCTGTTTTTCTTTTCTTTTTGCTTTGGGCATTCGCCTGAAGCATAAAAAATGACAGGCTTATCAATAATAATAGTCTTACTGTTTTCATATTCTTAAATTTATCAGTAACAAAGATAGTTCAATTTATCCTGCATTATTCATAAAAAAATGAAGCCAGTTCATAAATTACTTTTTTTTAAATGATTACAAATCAATCTTTAAAATATTCAAACTTTCATTTTTTTACAAGTGCATTTATTTTAATGCATCTGCTTCGCCTGCCTGGCCGGCCTTTAGGTTTCTAATCCTTTGAAATAGATGACTATATCAGCAGGCTTAGACGCCTCACATCTACATCAAACTAAACGCATGAATAATGCCGGTTATAAAGTTAAAATTCCAATCGGATTCCACCACCAACCGTCATTCCCTTTCTATCATTAAAAAAATCGTGCCACTTTTCAATATACAATTTATTATCCCGATCTAATGTTCCGGTGAGCGGTCCGAAAAGATCAATTTTACCGTACAACTGTAAAGGATAAGCGATGTTGACTGTAAGTTCAGCTCCGACAATAACGTAGTGAACATTGTATTGCAGATTCTTGCTATTATCGCCTGAGGTAGAACCAGATGTGCCATTTTTATCAACCAACTTATCGAGCGATACCACATCTCCTTTCTGGTCTTTTAATTCACTTGAAAATGCCATTTCGTAATTCCAACCAATTTCAGGAGCTATGGCAATATTTTTACTCAATTGTATGCTTTTGGATAATCCAAGACCAACCCGGAAGAATCCAAAATCTGCTTTATAAACTTCATTGATATCGTGGCTAAGTGTTGATTCAAAAATTCTTTCTACATCATAGAACTTAAAGAAATTACTGTTGTATGTCTGCGCATCAAATCCTATCTCGATATAAGCTTTAAAGCCGGTCATCGCATTTCCATTAGGCGACATCGCGGCAAATAAACTCGAAAGATTATAATCGAGCCTGAATTCAACCCCTTTAATATTTCCAAGGAAATTATACCCGGCTGAAAGGCCCATATTTGCTCCCCGGTGTTGTTCGACAACCATACCTGTGCCCAAACTTTGTCCGGCAATTTGATAAAACCGGGTGCTCTTCGAATCGCCGCTTGCAACTTCGCGGTTATCAGCAACCCGCTTAACCCGGACTACGCCTTTTCTTTTAGATTTTACGACACCGGACCTATTCATTTTATCTTCATAAACATAATAGCGTTGATCGACAATCAACCCTTCTTTTAAACCTATTTTAGCTTCAATTGGTTTGGTGTTGATAAGATTTGCCCGGATTTTAAATTTTGGAAGTACTTTCTCAATTTCGGCGATAACCCCTTCTACCCCGTTTTCAAACATTTTTATCATTAATTCGCTTTCAGAAGCCTGGTTCAGCGGTGCGAACGGAATGCCCGGATTTAATTGGGTTCCCGAAATATTTTTTACACTTCGGAATTGATAGATTAATGGGAAGTTAAAAATATCGAAAGCCGCTTTTCTTTCTGCTTTTACATCGGCAAGATCGTTTGGTTCAACCCAAAGTGTACGGTAAAATATAGCTGCAATAGAATCGTTAAAATTTACCTGGTATAGCCGGTATTCAACTGTTGATTTAAATCCATTTAAAATCCGTTTTGCAGGTTCATACTTTGTTTTACTCTTTTTTGCATAAGCCCTGCGATCTTTGTCCATGCGATCGTACTCATCATCCATCGAATGGACTTGCTTAATATCCATAACCAGGATAAAACTATTTTCGACCAGCTCCATTGCTGTTTTATCAATGGCCGAAAGGCCTCTTTGCATCGCCAGTGCATTTATTACAGCTGCATCGTTGGCATCGTAATGGCCCCGCTGCAATACCAGTTTCATATTAAACGACCCGTCAGATTTTTGGTTAAACCACTTGGCAATTATCTGATTTGGAATTTTATTTTGTTGTAACGACTGAACAACTGAACTATTATAATCAGCTGCACTCATAGAGGATTCATCGATTTGCGGAATTACCGGTTTTATTAAACGGTTATCGTCTAATTTAGCCGGCACTTTTACCCTTGGAATAGCAGTATTCACCAATTGGCGATATCTGCCAGAATAAGATTCAATTATATAAGTAACAGAACTCCGGTGATAAACAGCATCTTTTAGTTGTAGGTTTTCCTGCGAATACAAATTCGATGTAGAAAAGATAGCTGAAATTAATAATAAAAGTAAGGTTCTCTTCATTTGGTTAAATTAGATTATATTGACTTCCCTTGCAAGTGTTATACCAAACTTTGTTTTCACATCTGCTATAATTTTTTCGCTTAATTCGAAGAGCTCTTTACCACTTCCACCTCCATAGTTTACCAATACCAAAGCCTGCTTTTTATGCACTCCAACGTTGCCCTTCCGGTATCCTTTCCAGCCGGCTTTATCTATTAACCAGCCTGCTGCAAGCTTTATTTTTCCATTGCTTCCGGAGTAATGGGGCATTTCCGAATAATCGTTCTTCAAAAGCTGGAATGCTTCTTTTTCGATTTCCGGATTCTTAAAAAACGAGCCTGAGTTACCGATTTTAGCTGGATCGGGGAGTTTCGATTGCCTTACTTTTATTACCGCGTTGGCAATATCGATCGGATTGGGATTTGATATATTTTCGTTTTGCAATTCTTCTTTTAAAGCCTTGTAAGCGATGTTTATATCAGCCGATTTTTTCAACTTAAAAACAACTTTATAAATAAAAACAAGGCCTTTTAATTCTTGCTTAAAAATACTGTTTCGATAACCAAAATTACAATCCCGGTTTTTAAATATCACTTCTTCTCCACTGTTAAGATCAATTGCATAAACCTCACTAATCAAATCCTTTACTTCAACGCCATAAGCACCAATGTTTTGAATCGGGCTAGCCCCTACACTTCCGGGAATAAGCGCCAGGTTCTCCAGGCCATACCATTTATTCTGTAGCGAATTCATTACGAATTCATGCCAGTCCTCCCCACCATAAGCTTCAATCCAGATAAAGTCTTTATTTTCATCGGTCTTTTTAATTCCTTTAAATTCGTTTTTAAGCACCCAGGCATTTACATCCTGGGTTAATAATACATTGCTGCCACCCCCTAGCACCCACAGCTTATGTCTGGATTGCCTGTTTTTAAGGATGATTTCTTTCAGGTTGTCCAAAGATTGAACCCGTGTAAAATACTTTGCATTGGCAGTAATGCCGAAAGTATTATAAGCTGTAATATTTATATCGTGCTCTTTTAAAATCATAATTTATATACTAACCTGAGTTCGATTTAAAATTTGCATACGGAAAGTCAATAAAATGTGAAATAATAGTGGGTTATTATGATGATTTTTTCCTTCAAAGATTGCGTTTTATTGATTTTATCCATTTTTTTTATAATAATTCCCCTTTTTACTTCCCCAAATTTCCTTAAAGTATCCCGATATTTCTTCGTTAATTTGGGTCGTACAAAGAAAAATTATTTATACCCGTATATTAATTTTAAATCGAACTCAGGTTACTACAAAGAAACGAAATGACAACGTGATTTAATACATTCGCCACAATGGTTAATCAACAAAAAATAATGGTATTAGTTTCGAATGATCTGAGTACCGATCAGCGCGTTCGGAAGATGTGCAATTCGTTGATGCACCTGGGTTTCGATATAGAATTAATAGGAAGGTTTTTACCGGACTCTAAACCCCTGTCGAGGGCTTATGAAACAAAACGGTTTAAATTATGGTTTAACAATGGCGGACTGTACTATGCCAATTTGAATATTCGCCTGTTTTTTTATTTGCTTTTTGCAAAATTCGACCGCATCCATGCAAATGACCTGGATACACTGCTGTCTGCATTTATTATTTCAAAATTGAGAAATAAACCGCTCGTTTACGATACTCACGAAATTTTTACCGAAGTTCCGGAAATCCAAGGCCGCTGGGTTAAAAAAGCATGGACGACAATCGAAAATTGGATCTTTCCTAAGTTGAAAAATATTATTACAGTAAACCATTCGATTGCTGATTTTTATAGCAAAAAGTATCTTCGAAACGACATTCTGGTCATCAGGAATATTCCGGAAAAACAAACCGCACTAACCAAACAGTCGCGGAAAGAACTTGGACTGCCCGAAAACCGGTTTATTTTGATCGTGCAGGGTACTGGGATAAATGTTGATCGGGGAACAGAAGAGGTTTTGCTGTCGCTTAACTATCTGGACCAAATATTATTATTGATTATCGGCTCGGGAGGTGCAATTTCACATTTAAATAAAATGACGGTGGAGAATAACTTGCAGGATAAGGTTAAGTTTATCTCTCGGTTACCCTACGAAAAAATGATGCAATACACGATGAATGCCAATTTGGGCATCACGGTTGACAAACCAACATCGCTGAATTACAAATATAGCCTGCCTAACAAATTATTCGATTATATCAGCGCTGGTATTCCTGTTTTGGCTTCGAACCTTGTTGAAGTTGCCCGGGTTATCAATAAATATAAAGTAGGTTTTATCATTCATAAGGTAGAACCTAAAATAATAGCAGAAGCCATTGAAAAATTCCAAAATGGAAGTATCAATACAGCGGAATTGCAAGTCAATATTAAAAAGGCTTCGGAAAATTTGAACTGGGAGCATGATGCGGTGGTTTTAGAAACTATTTATAGAAGCCCCAATAGCTAATTACTCCTTAGTTATTCTTATTTTTCGACTTTAAAACTTTAAAAAATGAAAACCCACTTAGTTTCAGGCGGATGCGGATTTGTAGGCCGGAATATGGTTAAACGATTGTACGCAACAACCAACGACCGGATCATCTTTATTGATGACCTTTCGATTGGAACACACCCGGATACCTGGCTCGATAAAAAAGCAACAAAGACCTTAAGTAATATTACGCATTACGGCGATAGGCTAATATTTATTGAAGATGATTTTCGCAATACATTAAGAATCCTGATCGATGACTTTGACGGATTCGAAAAACTGTTGGAAGTTGAGATTGGAACATTTTCTGATGTATTTCACTTTGCAGCCATTGTTGGTGGCCGTTTAAAAATTGATGGCGACCCCATGATGGTAGCCCTCGATTTATCGATTGATGCCGAATTTTTTTATTGGATAACCAGACATAAACCCGGCAGGGTGCTTTACCCTAGCTCGAGTGCAGCCTATCCGGTTTCGAAACAAACCAAGAAAAACACAGTTCAATTGCGCGAAAGCGATATTGATAGAAATAATATGGGGCAACCCGATATGACTTATGGATGGACTAAATTAACCGGTGAATACCTCGCTTATATTGCCGCAAAACACTATGGGGTGCATATCACCTGCATCCGGCCTTTTAGCGGCTATGGCGAAGATCAGGACCTCACATACCCTATTCCGGCTATTGCCCGGCGGGCTGCACTTAAAGAAAACCCTTTTGAGGTTTGGGGCAGTGGATATCAGGGCCGTGATTTTGTACATATCGACGATGTGTTGGATTGTACTTTTGAAGCCATGGATAAAATCAGTGATGGTACTGCGATAAACATTGGGTTGGGACGATTAACAACATTTAGGGAAATTATTGAATTGTTTTGCGAATTTGCCGATTACAAACCAGAAATAAAACCGTTGTTGGATAAACCCGTCGGAGTTTTTTCGCGTTACTGCAGCATGGACTGGGTAAAAGAAAACATAGGGTGGGAAGCAAAAATAAGCATGCGCGATGGGTTAAAGCGCGTTTACGATAAAGCGGTTGAAAACCTGGGAAATGAATAAGAAAATTATCGTGTGTTTTGGCCCGGGAACCCGTTTTAAAGGGGGTATCGCTAATTATAATACTTCTTTGGCTAAAACCTTTGATAAAAATCCAGAAGTAGAAACGCATATTGTTTCCTGGACCCAGCAATACCCAGCTATTGTTCCGCGCGAATTTATCGATAAAGAAAGCCGAAGTAATCAGCTGGAAGGCACTCAAATACAAGAGAAATACATCACCAACTTTAACAATCCGGCAACCTGGACGAAAACCGCAAATTATATTGTTAGTCTAAATCCCGATAAGGTGATTTTTCAATGGTATAATGCTATGCAGGGCTTACCATTATCTAGGATTGTAAACAGGATTAAAAAACAGTGCAAAGCGGAAATAATTTTTGACCTTCATTTTGTAGTGCCTAAAGAAAACTCGAACCTCGACAAACGTTTTACAAAAATGGGGCTCGCGACGGGCCATACTTTTATCGTTCATGCGCTTAAAACCTACCATGAGCTTACAGCGTTGTTTCCCAATAAAAAAATTGATTTAAGCTCTGATGGCCATCGGGCAGATGCGCAATGGACGGCTTTAAAATTGTACCATCCTATTTACGATATGTTCGTTCGTGATCCAGCGTTTGATGTAGCAGCTTATAAAAAACAACACGGGTTAAAAAAACATGTTTTCCTGTTTTTTGGATTTATCAGAAAGTACAAAGGCTTGCATCAGGCTATTGAAGCTTTTGCTAAAATCGCAAAGCAAAGGGACGATGTGTCGTTGATTATTTGTGGCGAATCGTTTTGGAATACACTCGACAGCTCAAAATTGAGCACAAAAATTAAAGAAGCAACGTTTGGTCTGCTTAAAAAAATATTCCTGAAAGCAGAGGACGATGAAAAGAATTACCGCCCATTGGATTTAATTCAAAAATTAAACCTCGAAGACCGGGTTTTGCTGGTCAATAAGTTTGTGGCCAACGAAGATGTTCCGCAGTATTTTCAAACAGCCGATGCGGTACTTTTATTTTATTTAACAGCTACGCCTTCCGGGATAGAATCCATTAGTTATAATTTCGATATGCCCATATTGGCAACTAAGGTTGGCCATTTTCCGGAAACCATAAAAGACGGATACAATGGTTACCTGGCAAAAGACCGTGATATTGAAGATATGGCCCGTGTTATGAATTTGTCAATTGAAAAACCAATTGACCGCAACCATGTGAAAGAAGCTACGGCTAAGCTCAGTTGGGAGAACTATACTGCCGTAATTCTGGCGGGGTAACCCTGGTTTTATCTTAGCCTACATTATTCATAAAAAAAAGATAGTATTTCAAAATCTCTTTTTATCAAATGATTACATATAAATCTTTAAAACATTATCACTATCATTTT
>Ga0164313_10004023_pt1 | contig 13130 bp, 4 predicted proteins | sample GuaBasSedimGuay4_FD_113735 | JGI IMG/M metagenome (GOLD analysis project Ga0164313, IMG submission 113735) | Subseafloor sediment microbial communities from Guaymas Basin, Gulf of California, Mexico - Guay4, Core 4569-4, 0-3 cm | ecosystem: Environmental > Aquatic > Marine > Hydrothermal vents >... | reverse complement strand
GCCAGAAGCAGGGCTAAAACGCCTCCGGCAATGGTCCAGTTGCGTGTTTGATTCTTCTGCCTGATTTCTTCTTGATGCGCATATTCAATTAATCTTGCTTTCTCCGCTTTGACAATACTGTCTGCAAACATCTCTTTGCGAAACTCCATTTGCTGGAGCTTTTTTGCCGTTTCTTCAGCATTTAAGCTGTCATCTATCTCTTGTGTTTTTTCTATATACAGCAAGGCTTTGTTGCCATTACCCAAGGCTTTGTAGGCGGCATACAGACATTCGCAGGCTTCTTTTTGTTCATCTAAAACTTTAATATCTTCGGCTAAAGCGAGTCCTTTTTTACAGAAATCTATGGCACGGAGGTTGTCGCCCTGGATATTATTTAGTTCTCCAATGTTAATCAGACTAAATACGATTCTTTTTTTATCACCTAACTCTTCGGAAATTTTTAACGATTGTTCATAGTTTTTCAATGCACCAGAGTAATTTCCCTGTTCTTCATATATATCCCCAATGTTGGTTAAGCCAACTACAATGCCATATTTGACACCAAGTTCTTCGGCAATTTTTAACGACTGTTCAAAGTGTTCCAATGCAAGAGGGTAATTGCCCTGATCCTTATAAGTTAGACCAGTGTTCATCAGGCTGACTCCGATACCAATTTTACTACCCAACTCTTCGGAAATTTTTAGCGCCCGTTGATGGTATTCCAATCCACGGCTGTAATTGCCCAGCCCAAGATAAATGTTTCCAATGCATGTCAGGCATCCTGATATGCCCCTTTTGTTCCCAATTTCTTCTTCAAACTCTAGCGACTGTTCATAATATTCCAACGCAAGGGGGTAATTGCCTAGCTCCTTATAAATCTGGCCAATGTCTCTAAGGATGCCTGAGATACGATTTTTGTCACCCATCTCTTCGTATATCTTCAGGGACTGTTCATAATATTCCAACGCAAGGGGGTAATTGCCTCTAAAGTAATTTATATGACCCTGGATTTTAAAGCCGTTGGCAGCAGCTAGTGGGTAGTTGTTTTCTTTAGAAAAACTATATAAGCCTTCAGCCATTACTTCAGCACTGTCGGGCTTGGAGTAGAAAAAACCGTCCCATATGTATTTAGTATATGCTTTTACCCTTGTGGAGTCGGGCTGGGATTGGTCTTGCCAAACCGAATATAAAGAGTCCAGGTTTACCTCCTGGGCACTAACAGTCCTGGCATTGATAAATGCATAGAGAAAAATTAACAACAAAAATTGAGTTTGTCTTATCATCATGTTTATTATTAATGGCATACAAACGTGTTTAGATGGTCACCTTTTGTATCCATACATACTTATATAGGGTGGATAAAGACATTTCAATATCCTGGTAATAACCTTATTAACAATACTAAGAGGTAAAAGTTTAATTGATTATCCGTGCTGCAATTTTTGCAAAGAAGGGGGGCGGCAAAAAAGGGAGCACGCATTGTCCGCCATAGCCTGTGCCACCGCTAAAGCTATGGCGACACGCGGTTGGCGGAGGCGGATGCTCCCTTTTTTGATTGCATGGAGGTAAGAAATAAACCTCGCTACCTTTTCAGGATAACAGACCGTGTTTCAATACCGTATTTTGACTGCAGTACCAATAAGTACATACCGCTTTGCATATTTGCTTCAGGCGATAATTGTACAGAAACCATATCGCCGGCTGAAACATATCTGCTGTAAAACTCTTTAACCTTAATACCAGTATAGTTATACAATGCCAATGATACATCGGCATCCATTTTGAGACTGAATGTAATGTTCGTTGAATTGCTGAACGGATTGGGTGCCACGGTAAAATAAAGTGTTATCGCATCCGGATCAGAGATATTCATCGTACCTCCGCCTGCCGGATAAAGTGTATCATTCACCTCTATTACCATGGTATCGGTTGCCATGTTACTACAGATATCTGTGGCTGTCCAGATCCGTGTCAGGGTAAAATAGAGTGGGCTGGTACTGTCGCTCACCACTTCAGTTAATGTAACAGCTAAGGAACCATCACAGCTGTCGATAGCTGTTACGTTTGCCGGTAGCGGGATGGAATCAGCACAGCAGACACCGGTATCAGCCGGAACGCCATACAACACAGGAGGGATGCTGTCAAATACCGAAATATACTGTGAGGCTGTTGCCGTATTCCCACAGGGGTCGGTTGCTATCCATGTACGGAAGATGTTGAATTGGTTCGGACAGGAATCATTGCTTATAGAATCAGAAACCATAACGACAATGTCACCGACACAGTTGTCAGATACTGTTACCGAATCTATTGATGCAACAGGCACCGTCGAAGCACATTGCAGCATCAGGGTATCGGGGACATCAGTGAAGACCGGTGGTAGGGTGTCGACAATATAAAACATCCCGGTGCAGGTGCTTGAACATCCACTTGACTCCATCACGATCAACTCAAGGATGAAACTTGAATCACAACTTCCGGTGCCCTGTACCTCTACCATTTGCATATTTGTATCTCCAAGAATTACCGCTGATCCGGAAATGGTCCAGGCATAGCTGCTCAGGGTATCGGGGCCATAGTACTGTTCTGTTGCCAGCGGACAAATTGTATCGGGACCGTTGATAAAGCAAGCAGGTAAAGGCGTCACGGTTACAGTTGCAGTATCCGGTGGTGAGGGACACCCGTTTATTCCGGTAACTATAATGGTGTAATGGGTAGTGGTATCTGGTGATACAGTGATGGATTGGGTAGTATCACCGGTATTCCATAAATACGAAAACGGGCCGTTCCCTGATATTACATTTACAGTAAGCGTTGCTGAATCGCCCTGGCATATCGCTGTATCGTTTACGCTGATCACAGGTGCTGAGTTGATATCAACCTGAACCGGGTGGATAAAATCTTTTAAAACGGCATTTATTGAATGCGATGCTTTTGTTTTGGCAATGACGGTCTTAACACCCATGCATTCATAAGAGCCGGGCATCACCTCATTAATGTTGATGGCTACCTCGGTATATGTGTGCAAGGGGTAAATATATTCTCCGAATGCACCATAGGGTACCACAACAGCGCTGTCATTATTTGCTGCCAGGTAAGTTGTTCCATCGGCCGGAGTAAGAGGGAAATAATCATATCCTCCCTGTGGGTCAACATCCCACCTGTAAATATGGAGCCCGGGTTGTATACCCCCATTGGTGAACTCCATGGTGATAGCAAGGTCACCGATGGTTCTGCCACCATCAGGCCCTAAAGAGGTAAAGCTGCTATCATTGAGATAAAGTGGGTTTTGGAGTAATTCAAAATCCAGGTAGGTATTTCCTTTTGGTTTTTTGCGGTCACCGGCACCTACAAACCATATATTTCCCAGGCTGTCGCTCGAGAAAAAGAACAATACATGATTCATATCGTCTTTAGCGGTTGGCTTTCCCGATTTCCATACCCAGTCATTCGGATCCATATTGAATTTTGATCCTTCTGTAAATATATTCATGTCAGCGGCATCATATTCATCTATGATATGAAAAGCTGTTAAGGTGTCCAGGGGTAAACCTGTGAGTGTAAATACATATCCACCACTTCCTGCGGCACTTTCGTTGGGAAGGAAGTCACCATCGTCGGCAGAAAAAGGTGCAAAATCCGGGGTGCGTGCGAGCAGGTTCCCGTCAACGGCAAATCCTCCGGAGGGCGTTTCTGTTGGTGCAACACCCTGCTGAGCAAAGACAGTTGCAGGGGAGGCAATACCAATAATCAAAAAGAAGGATAAAGCAATAAAAGGCACTACATGCATTTGTAGCCAGCGATAGCTTTGAGTAGACAGGTGTTTCATTTTAATAAAATTAGTGTTCGTTCAATATAAAAGATAAACATTATGCCCCGGGCTTGTCTCAGGGGAGTACCGTTTTAATAAGAGATCAGGTCAGTTTAACTTTTGGCGTGTCCAGCTAATAAGCTGTTGGGATTGACAAGGTACAAAAAATCTCGTGACATGTCAATTATTGTATATTAACAACAATCCATTATAAATTGTTTAGCACCAGCGAACAAAAGCAGGAAGGGCCTCCTTCAGTTAAGCTCCAAACCATCAGAATCCAAGTTCCAGACCCCAAAATCCAAAATCAATTCCCAATCCCCTATACCTTGCCCCGCATAACAATTATCCCTTTACTATATCCCTTTTACAATGAGGTAAACTGAAGGTAATGATCATATCTTTCAAATATCTCTAACACGTAAGTAAATGGTTCAAGTCCCCTGGCATAACCATAATGCACCACAGGATCATTGAAGAATTCAGGATTAGAAAGTTTTAAAATATATAGCTCGACGTTGTCATCCCAAATGGAATTATTATGTCCGAACTTTAAAGCGAGATTTGCTGCGTCTCTGATGTGATAGTAGCCACAGTTGAACGATGCCATTGCAAACTTAAGACGCTGGGTAGAGTCTGGGATATCTTCCCATCTATCCCACAATTGTTCAAGATATTTTGTTCCTCCTTTTATATTTTTTTCCGGATCAGTTCTATCATAAACGCCCAGTTCTTCAGCCGTTGCAGGCATCAATTGCATCAACCCCTGTGCTCCTGCCCATGATTTAGCAAGAGGATCAAACCTTGACTCCTGATAAACAAGTGAGCTCAAAAGTCGCCAATCCCAATCCATATTATCAGCATGTCTTTTAATCAGATCATCGTATTGACTGATATTACCGGTTTTTGAACTGTAGAAATCATCTTTTATCCGCTTTCTGAAATCCCGTTCATTTTCGAAATATTTGTCATAAATCACGTTAAAATCCGGAGTCTTTTTTATTTCTGCAAGCCATTTATTACATTCAGATAACAAATCAGGTGAGTTTTTACGTACTCCCCAGGCAATCCGTTGTGAAAAACTCATAGGGACCTTTATATCTAATTCAGGGTAATAGGAAGCGTTAATTGATGCAATATTATAATCAGCCACCGTATATTCTATCTCACCATCAACAACCATTCTTATTAATTCTTCAGTCTCCATATCAGAGTTCATAGTATCAATTATGATTACATCACCTAATTCCTCCATCAAATTATCAAGCCTTAGCATATAAGAGGAATTGTTACGAACAGATACTTTTCTCCCTACTAATTCAACATTGTCGGAAATTAACGCTTCCTCTATCTCATGTAATTTCATGTTACGCCAGTTATCAGGTTTTTTCTGAACCAGAACCTGATGACTCAGGTATAAATTATTTGTAAAATTGATGAACTTCCTGCGATGCTCTGTTATAGCCAGTCCATTGGCCATTATATCTGCTTTACCTTCATTTAAAAAACTCATTAACTCTATAATGTCTTTTGCTATTAGAATCTCTAATTCAACCCCAATATGCTCAGCAAGACGATCAAGTAGTTCATATTCAAAGCCCATCGTTTGCCCCCTGTATATAAAAAAGCTGGTACTGCTATAAATAGTTACGGCTTTAAGAACACCACTTTCTTGTATTTCATTTAAATCCCTTTTGACAGAAGAATTATCAGTAAATATTTCTTCGAGTGTTTTCTCTCCGGGTATAACACCAATATCTTCAATTTGCACATTTTTATGTAATGTGTTCTCATCTTTATCCATGTTTGAAGTATCACAACTTTCAATTAGAAAAGATGTAAGTAAGATGATAAGGATTAAGTAAGTAAGGCGAAATTTCAACATCACTTTTATATTTAATTGTTAAAGTAATCAAAAAAGGAAGCACAGCCTTGTCCGCCGTAGCTTTGGCGGAGGTGGAATGCTCCTTTTTTGATATCCGACATCCGATATCCGAAATTCGAATAGGCTATTATTTTGCTACATTGTTGGCAAATGTTCTATTCCGGGATGCTAATAGTTACATCTTTAACGAAACCAGTAAATTTGGAATCATTTAAATCTTTAAAAACTTTATCTGCAACCTGTGTTGCGTCATCCAAACCAACATCTGCTGTTTCATCGGCAGAGAATACCGCTGGTTGAGTTTTCTCAACTCTACCTTTAGCGACTTCTTCTCCATCAACAAAAATAGTAGCTATACCTCCTTTTCCATTACCGCCTCCATCATATTCAAATACTAATTTGATCTCTGCATTTGGAATGCTTATTTTCTTTGAAGATGCAACTGTATAGCTTTCTATTCCAAAGTAATTGTATGTGTAGGCAGGCTTTCCGTTGTTCATATATAATGCCCATCCACCAAATTTTCCTCCCTGACAAATAATGATTCCTCTATCATTTCCTTTCAAATTCACATTGGCTACAATGGTCTTAGAAGTATTTTTAACATTCAGGAAAGTATTTTCCAATATTCCGTCCATGCCATCGGCCAGTGTTAAGGATTTCCTGTCTCCCATTAGATCAGGACGCCCGGCAATGGCAGCGTTAAAGCGCTCATATAATCTGTCATCAAGAGGATACACATTGTTTGCAATGGCTTCCTTCTCAAATAAGTCTTGCATTTCTTTGACTTTTTCAGGGTTCTCCTCTGCCAGGTTATTTGTTAAGCTGAAATCTTCCGTTACGTTATACAGTTCCCATTTTTCATCCTGGAATGCATTTCTTGGTGTACCTACCCAGGGTACCATATGTACGACGCGTGCCAACCATCCATCGTGGTATATAGCACGATTGCCAAACATTTCAAAATACTGGACTTTGTGACGGTCTTCTGCATCTTTGTCTTTTGCAGCATATAGCATACTCACCCCATCCATTGGAATTTGCTCTACACCATTGATCATTTTCGGTTCCGGCAATTGTGTTGCCTCTAAAACAGTTGGAGCTAGATCATTAACATGATGAAATTGAGACCGTATTTCCCCTTTTGCACTAATTCCATCTGGCCAATGCATCACCATAGCATTTCGTGTACCTCCAAAATCGGCTGCCATTTGTTTTGTCCATTTAAAAGGAGCATCTGTGGCTACAGCCCAGGCAGCAGTCATATGTGGAAATGAGTTGGGTCCACCCCAATCATCTGCATGATCTAGCATGCTTTCAATGGTTTCCTCATCAAATATTCCATTTAAATGAATTAATTCATTGAAGGTTCCTTCCAGTCCGCCCTCTGCACTTGAACCATTATCACCCATGATGTATATGAATAAGGTATTATCTAGCGCGCCCACTTCTGCAATGGCATCAACCAGTCTACCAACCTCATTATCAGTATGCTCCATAAAACCTGCGAAGGTTTCCATTTGTAAAGCAAATAATTTCTTTTCATTGTCACTTAAACTTTCCCAGTCCTTAATATCGCTTGGCATAGGAGCAAGTTGTGTATTTTGTGGAATAATGCCCATTTCTTTTTGTCGAGCAAATGTTTCTTCACGTAGATTTTGCCAACCTGCATCAAATTTTCCATTGTATTTCTCTATCCATTCTTTTGGGGCGTGATGAGGTGCATGTACAGCACCGGGAGCATAATACACCATAAAAGGTTTTTCAGGCGTCATAGCCTTTTGAAACTTGATCCACTCGACCGCTTCATCAGTCATGTCTGTTGTGAAATGATAATCAGGGTCGTCCTTTTTATGCACTTTGGTAACGCCATCAAAAATTACAGGATCCCATTGGTTGGTTTCTCCTCCAATAAAACCGTAAAATTTATCAAATCCGGAATTAGTAGGCCAACGGAAATAAGGTCCGGATACTGAAACTTCCCAGGTTGCAGTTTCGTGCCATTTGCCAAAAGCAGCTGTACTATAACCATTTTGACGAAGAGTCTCAGCCACATATTTTGCATTATCAGGTCTGATTCCCTGGTTACCCTGGAAACCGGTAGCTACTTCCATAACGGAACCAACATTCATCCTATGATGATTTCTGCCGGAAAGCAATGAAGCCCGGGTAGGAGAACATAATGCCGTTGTGTGAAACTGATTAAACTTTAACCCATTATCTGCTAATCGACTAAAGGTAGGAGTCTCTATAGCCCCACCAAATGTACTTGTTGCCCCAAAACCAATATCATCAATCATAACGATTACAATATTTGGAGCTCCTTCAGGTGCTTTTACTTCAAAGATATCCGGTTTTTCAACGTTTCTGGCATCCATTTCAGTTACGGCTTCTGTTGTTGGCGGATGAATCGGTAAAACGGTACGATCCATTACGTATGTTCCTGCCAATTCATTTTTTGAATTGTCTTGAGGAGTGGTACAACTCATTATAATTCCCAGTAATAGGATTAAAATCGAAAGTTTTGTTTTCATATTTCTAATTTTAGTTCAAGCTTTTATTCAATGTTTGCAAAGTTGTTTATCTGATCACTTCTTAAATTAAATTATTCCTCGTGGTTTGCCCCGAGGATAATCAATTTCAAAGATTTTTTTACTCACGTCCACTCAGGGTGGATCAAAACACCTTAATCTTATGCTATCAGAATTATAAACAATCCTGAGTTATAATAGTTTGATTGGGAATTGTGTAAATTATGTGTGTGATCAAAGTAATTTTCAGCACTTAGGTTTAACTCTTATAGTGTAATCCACTTAAAGATACAATATTATATATCCAAAGTCAATTGATATACATTAACGCAAATGGACAATGAATGATATTTGGTATCCGGTACTCGATATCCGAAATTCGAAATTTGAAGTTTCTCAAACGCCAGTTGAGTGACATGATCATCCTGACCCCGAGTAATCGGGGGAAGGACCCCCATGCAATTTGCACCTAAGCCTCTGAAAGCATCCCACCTACTTTATTCGCCGTTCGCCTACGCTGTCCGCGTGTCGCCTTAGATTCAGCACAAGCGTAGGTTTTAACGTAGGCGGAACACCTAACACCTTTATGCTGACAATCTACAATTAACAAACACTACCTGTTTTTTAATAATAATCGTAAATTTAAATATTCCTCGTGGCTTGCCGCGAGCTTTCCTATTCAAAGATTTTTTTATTGTTTTACCACTTTTTGGTTCATTATTACTTCATTAGATGCTGTCAGAACCCTAATCAGATAAACACCCTCCTTCCGTAAATCAGGATATAATATTAGTTTCCCATTGTTCAAATGAATCTCTTCTGAGAAAACCAACTTTCCGGTGATGTCAGTTAATTGCACTGTTACCACTTGATTCTCTACTGTAGGAATCTGTATATATAGCGTATTGCTAAATGGATTAGGATACACAAAAGAATTGTTTTGTGGTTTCACATCGTTTGTACCAACCGAACCGGCATCAAAATTAAATGTATATACCAGTGTTGGTGGAAATTCCGGTTTTCCCTCGTACGAATCAGCTACCCTTATCGCATTTTCATCAGTAAGGCTTACCCCGGTTCCTTCAACTATAAATACGATATCATTACCTGATGTCCAGTCGCTTCTGTCGATAATTTGTTGCAACATTTCGCCCACGTCGGATGTTTTTTGTGCTGGGCCAACCACGCCCGTTGCCGTCCATGCCGGCGGTGCCCAATAAACGGTTTCGTCAAGAGTGGTTCTTCCTGATACACTTGATGAGCCTCCATCATCAAAAGGAATTGCATTATCGGTGTTTTCTACTTTTACAAAGTATTCGGCGAGTACATTATCGGTTTCGTCTGACCTGAATTGAATAAATGCACTATCGATAACAGCTCCTGGCGGAATGAATACATTTTGAAACCTCAGTCCGATCTTCTGAAACCCATTGGGTACATTAGGATCAAAATCATAATCATCAAATACCATTTCCAAATCGCTGCTGCTAAAATAAATAAGTCCGGCTTCAGTTTCTTCTACATCATCCTGTCCGTTTTTAACTGCTACCTGTCCACTTTCTGTAAACTCACCTATACTGATGGTTATACGTACTTGATCAATTAAATCCTCTGCATCAGTTGCAACAGCGTCAATAATATATTTTCCATCTTCGAATGAATGAGTAAGAGCAAATGGTGGATTGTTTACTATTTCTTCCAAATCTCCATCAATATAAAAAGTAACATTGTCAATGCCGTTGCCTTCATTTATAACCTGAATATCTAAAGTCACATCGTCACCATTCAGATATACTTCCGGCGTATTTTCTGCAAATTCAATGTCCGGTTTGTTCATTGTTGGAGCAGGAAAAACTTCCACTACCGATCCGTTGGAGGGATCCCAAACATCTATATTTGCTGGCAGTGTAAAAGGATCATCATTTGAGACCTCTCCAACCTCAGCAGCATTATCTGTTTTTATTGTCCGTATTTCAACCTTTGACTCATCAATAAAAAATAATTTAAACTGGTAGAATAAGCCGGAATTCCTGGTCCAGCTTTTATCGTCGTCATTATCATACAGTGGTGCTCCCCAACCTCCTTCGCCAACGTAAACGCTTCCATATGTTTCGTTTACAATAAAGCCTTCGTCGTTTCCTGGCAATAATGATGGCTCAATTGGCCATGTTACTTTTACATTATGAGCATCACATTCAACAATCAGGCGAACATTGTTGTCATAAAACAATTGCGCCCAGGCATCGTAAGCAGCATCATTTTCATCTTTCTCTGAATAATGGGGCCTCATAGGCTTATGATATTGAGCCAATTTCCAAATTACATCAGGATTTTCACTCAAGTCATTTTGCAGCCAATTCAACTGGTTTCCGGAAACGGAAATCTCAGAATTTAAAGTATAAGCCCTAAATAAATTATTTCCGAAACCAGTTGCGTAATAATATGATTCAGTGGGGGTGTCAAAAAGGTTATACACTACTGCATGGCTTTCATGATTACCTTGTGCAGGAATTAATGGGAACATTCTGCCGTCACTTGCTATAGTTAATTGCCAGTCGTCCATCCATTCTTGCCATTCAGCATCTGTATCATCCTCTGTAAAATCGCCTCCAAATAATATTACATGTGGTTTTAATTTTGATACAAGGAGGTTGGCCCTTTGTCTTGGCTCCTGGTTAGTACGCGAGTCTCCACCTGCAATTACTGATAATCGGCTTATGTTAGATGGAGTTGTTTTAAACCAGAAACGCTCACTCGTGTTTTCACTATCATTAATAACAAAATAGTATGATTTATCTGGTATTAAATCAGTCAGCCTGGCAAACCTATTCTCCATTCCACGATATGAAACCTCCCTGTCAACCATTTTTGAGAATGCGTATAAACTGTAGTTTGTACCATGATCGATGGTGTCATAATAAACGATTGGATCTGTTCCGCTAATTTGATTCCATCCAATAGTGATCGTAGTTGCAGAATTGTCAGTTAACACCAGCCTATACTTATCATTGGCCGAAAACAATTGGCTGGTTGATAATAATAAAACAATTGAGCAAACCATCCACATCATGGATTTACTTGTGGCAAAGATTGATTTTTTCATAAGTTTATGTATTGATGCATGTTTGAGAATTCATATTTTCTGTCTTTAACATCTGTATAAGGTGGATAAAAACACGTTTATGTAATTTGCAGATATGATTTATTCAAATATACAAAAGTTTAATTGGTCATTTGGCTATTCCCTTTTTTGATTGGGCGATGTAGCGATTTTCGAAGTTTTCTCAAACGACGGTTAATTGTACAAGCACAACTCAGGCAGAGTTACGGCTGGCATTTATGTTTCCGTATAGTGACCTTTCAATAAGCTTTTCATACGCTTCAATATATTTACTTTGCTGCCCCAGCATTTGCAAAGCAAATTGTTGAATGACCAGTAAGGGTAAAACAATCTGCTCCCTGACCTCTATTGAACATTTTGTGACCGGTTCTTCTTCCATCAATGACGCATAACCGGAGATAAGTAATAACATTTCAACTGAGAGCAAGTATTCATCATAAAGTATGTGCCAAAAATCTTTGTATTCCGAATCTTTCCCATGGTAAGCTGTCAAGTTGAAATTACATTTCGATAATGACATCATACTGCTTAAAATCAATGCCTTAAAATATGGGACTTCATGAAAAAGCCTTTTCAGGTCTTGGGATCTGCCCCCTTTAATCAACGCATTAATGCCAGTGCCCAGACCAAAATACCCCGGCACATTTTGTTTCAACTGGCTCCACGATCCAACAAAAGAAATCGCTCTTAGGTCCTTTAATTCAAGTTTAGTATTCTTCCCTCTTTTGGCCGGGCGGCTACCTATCTTGGCCCGGCTGTAAAACTTGAGTGTGCTTTTATTTTCGAGGTAGGGCAGAAATTTATCATGATTCTTCAGCAGCTGGTATTTTTTATAGCTGATTTCCGAGAGCTCTTCAATCAGTTCTCTGGCTTCTGGTGAGATGTCATGATCCTGCCCGGGCATCTCTTTTGAAATGCCAGCTGTAAGCAGCTGGTCGCAGTTGAACAGAAATTGCTCCCTGGTTCCGTAACGACTGCTTATGGTTTGCCCCTGAATGGTAAGTTGTATTTCGTGATTGGATATTTTCTTACTCTGGGCAGCATAAAATCTGTGAGTTTTACCACCTCCCCGTGCCGGCGGCCCTCCCCTGCCATCAAAAAAGATCGCTCTTATCCCATGTTGTTCGCAGACTTCCGACAATATTTCCTTGGTCTTGAAAATTGACCAATTGGCCTTCATAAAACCCCCGTCTTTAGTGCCATCAGAGAAACCTAACATCATGGTTTGTTCTTGCTTGCGTTTATCCAGGTGTGCCCTGTATTTTGGTAAACTGAATAATTTCTGCATAATAGCCGGAGCGCTTTCCATTCCCTTCATTGTTTCAAACAAAGGAACGATATCGAAATTGATCTCCTTAACTCCCGTCCAGCGAAGGAGCGCCCAGACAAACAAAACGGAATAGACGTTCTCAGCATTGCTGATGATATATCTGTTGCATCCCCTCTCTCCATTCTTTTGCTGTATCCGGGGAAGCTGAATGATGTTCTTGATGGTTTCTCTGACTTCCTCATCTTTAAATACTTCTGGATTAACAAGATATTTTGCGTTGAGTAATAAATCTATCAATTCATCTTTTGATAATTCTTCAAGGCTTTGAGATATCTTCTTTTCTTGTTTTAGGATTTCTTCAATAGCAATCTTATGTATGCTGTGATCCTGGCGTATATCCAGGGTGGCAAAATGTGTCCTGAATATTCTGACTTTATCCAACAGCTTGTCAAATTCATCTAAATAGATGCCATTAAATTGTTTGATGATCTGCTCCCTTATCGTCTCCAAAGTACTTGATATATGTTCGTAAT
>Ga0164313_10004022_pt1 | contig 13130 bp, 9 predicted proteins | sample GuaBasSedimGuay4_FD_113735 | JGI IMG/M metagenome (GOLD analysis project Ga0164313, IMG submission 113735) | Subseafloor sediment microbial communities from Guaymas Basin, Gulf of California, Mexico - Guay4, Core 4569-4, 0-3 cm | ecosystem: Environmental > Aquatic > Marine > Hydrothermal vents >... | reverse complement strand
ATACCGGCAACAAGCTCGAATACACAAGGAACGCCGATCGCGTGGACTTCGCCTGGGAACAGACCGACGCCCGGGCCGACATGGAAGCCGTACGCAACACGCCACGCTACCGGGCCAGGGTGGGCGCCGGATTGCACCATCGCAGGGCCACCACGGTGTACCAACTCACCGAGGACAACTTCTCCATACCCCGGGCGTTTGCCGCGCTCGTTCTCCCCCGCGGCGACTGGTCCCCAGGCATGGAACTTGAGGCGGCCGCGAGCGGGGGACAGCCCGGGTACCGCGCCGCTCTCACCCTGGACGCGCGGCCCGGCACGGGCAACACCGCGCGCGCCGTGCTCGCCTTTGCCCACCGGCTTCCCCAAGAGGACGGCCGCGTCTGGTACTGGCACGAGCGGGGCTACGCATTCCTGGACCAGGTCAATGTGGACGTAACCGGAGACACGAACCTGCAACGATCCCGGGCAGCCACCCTGGACGCCGAATTCCACCGCGTGTTCGGGGAGGGTGTTCGCGGCGGCGTCTCCGTCTATGCGCGGTCCTTTGCCGGTCTCACCCTGGAGGACCAACCATGGGCCTACAATTCCTTCGACCGCATTGTGTACGGACCGGTCGCCCTGCACGCCGGTCAGAACGGCACGGTGGCGGGCATCACCACCGAAGGCAGCTGGACACTTGCGAGCGGCATCGATCTGGCCGCGCGCTACCGATACCAGGACACGGTATCGGGTACCGGCCTCTTCCGCGCTGAGTGGGCCCGGATCCCACGGCACCGGCTCCGCATGAGCGCTGACTGGTGGATTGTCCGCGGGTTTGCCGTGGGAAGCCTCCTCCGCTACCGGGGCGAATCGAACTGGCCGGCCTACGCACGCGCGGAACAGTCCAGCCGCGGTCTCTACCGCGAAACCCTGGACGCGGCCTGGCTATGGGACATCACACTCCAGAAGACGTTCTGGGACCGCAACCTTCGCGGCACGCTCACCTTCCGCAACATCCTCGACCAGGACGACCGCACCCACGCCCAGGGAGCCGTGTCCGGGTTTGCGTTTGTGGCTGCCCTGTGGGCGAGTTTTGACGCGGGGAGCGGCGCGGACAGGTAACAGGGATTGTTGAGCGCAGAGCGGCTGGGCGGGCAAGTGACCGGGGTTGTTGAGCACAGAACGGCTGGGCGGCAAGTGACCGGGGTTGTTGAGCACAGAACAGCTGGAGGATTACCGGCATTTGCTATGCTGGTACCTGTCGGAGTCGGGCCGCCTACTCTGGGTGCAGCGCCTATCCTCAACCCTCGCTTCGAACGCGGAACCCAAACCCATGCTGACCACCGCATCACACCGCCGGCTGTCCCCGCTTGTGTTCGTAGCCATTGTGGCCGCGGTGTACACCACCGCTCTCGCTCTGGCCGGCCGTCTCTCCTCTATGGAGGGCGCGGGTGCCCTGGCCACGGGCATGACCCTGGACATGGTGGTCGTCGTTCCCCTGGCGTTCTATTTTCTGGTGGTGCGGCGGTGGGGCCTGCCCCTGGGATCGCTGCTTCCGGTTCTGATCCTGAGCGCGGTGGGCGCCTCGCTGGTTCTTCCCGCCGAGCATCAGGGTTCACTGCACGTGCTCGAAGCCGTGTTGGGCATTGTGGAACTCGGTCTGGTGGGGTGGATCGTGTGGCGCACGGTCAGGGCGGTGCGCGAGGCTCGTCACTACACATCGGCCGATCCCCTGGAACAGTTCCATATCGCGGCGCTCCGACTCCTGGGAAACGACCGCATGGCCGGTATGGTCGCCTCGGAGATCGGCGTCTTCTACTATTCCCTGGGTTCGTGGCGGTCGCGGCCCCATATTCCCAAAGGCGCTGTCGCGGTCACGCATCATGAGCGGAGCGGGCAGGGGGGGATCGTTCTCGGACTCCTGTTTGTAGTAATGGCCGAGGGGCTCGCGGTCCACTTTCTGCTGGCGAGCTGGAGCAGTATCGCGGCCTGGATCTTTACCGCCACCACCGCATACGGCGGCCTGTGGCTGATCGCCGACTACCGGGCCACGGTGCTGCGGCCCATCCTCATCACCGACGAGCACATTGTGTTCCGGGCGGGGCTCCGCTGGGGAGCGACGGTTCCGCGGGAAATCGTGGCCGGCATCACGCACGACAAGCCGGAAGGCGGCAAGAAGACAAACCTGAGCCTCACGCTCATGGGCTCACCCACCCACTGGTTCGAGCTTACGGAGCCGGTGTGGGCGCAAGGTCCCTACGGAATGCGCCGCCAGGTCCGCGCCATTGGCTGCGAACCCGACGCGCCGCAGGAACTGGAACAGATCGCCTAGAACTCCCCCAGATCCTCCGGCCGGTTCACGTTGTGGAGACCGATGCCCCCGCCGGTCACCGTTTTCGACTTCACCGTATCCAGCACCGCCTGCATTGATTCCAGCTCGGCGATACGGTCGAGGATGGTGACCGCATAGACACCGGGAAACGGGTGCCGCGCCGACGAGTCGGAAAAACACAGCGCCTCCAGCGAGGGATCGGCCAGCGAGGCTCGCACCAGATCGCGCAGCATGTCGGCGTCCACGCCGGGCATATCGGTGGCCAGCACCAGGGCGAAGGGTGCGGTGCAGGCGCGAAGAAGCGCGCGGAGCCCTTCCACCGGCCCCATGCCGGGACGTTCGTCGGTGACAAAGATCGACACCAGATCGAGGTAGGGCTCCGGGTCCGGACACACCGCCCGGGCGGGGAGCCCGAGATCGGTGAGCACGCCTACCGAATGCGAGAGCAGAGGCAGACCCGCCTGCACGGCCAGCGCCTTGTCGCGCCCGAACCGCTTTGAAGCACCGCCGGTGAGAACAAATCCCTGGACCCAGTCCTCGAGTTTCATTCGGTGCCGCGCATTGCCTTGGCTGCCGCTCGCCGCATCGGCTTCGCGCAGACTCCCACCACGCTACTGGCCACTCTTCTCGGCCCGGGCAAGCAGCGCATTTACCGCGTCCCGCGCCCCGCCGACGGCCACGGGTTCCGATCGCAGCGACCCGCATTCCATGAGAAGCGCGCCCTGGTTGACCAGGGGCAGACCCAGGGCCTCAATGCGTTCCGCGTCAAAGGCGGGGTCGAGATGAATCAGCAGACCCCGGGGCTCGAACAGCATCATGCACTCCCGGCGGAAGGCGATGGTGCTCTCATTCCCGGGATCGCCCACAATGACCATTCGCACGGTGGGCCCCTCCATGGTGGCCGCGGCCAGAGCCGCCGGGGCAGCGGCCAACCGCGACTCCAGACACTCGGCTTGAATCCCCCGCAGAGCCCGCTCACCACGTCCCCGAAGCAGGGGCACTTCGGCCAGCTCCCCCGCCCGCCACAGCGCCAGCGCGGTGCGAGCTTCCAATAGCAGCGTGAGATCCTCGGGCATGCCCACCACATCCCGGGCGGGAACACGAAACCGTTCCCGGTCGTCCTCCCAGAAATGGTCGATGAGCGCCTGCCCCACCCGCACCATGACCTCGCGCACGGCGAAGGAGCCCGTAGCTTCGGTGGCGGCGGTGGCGGCGCGCAGGGTCTCGAGATAGTCCGAGAGCGAGGCCAACTGCGCCGCGCTGCCCCCGGCCAGGACCTCAACCTTGGCCCCCCGAGCCCGGACACGGGCGCGAAAGAACCGGTCGGTATAGGTCAGGGCATCGGAAATTGCGCCCGGATCGCCGGTCACCATGGCGCGGACAAAAAGATCGTGGGAGATCCCGGCAAAGGAGTCCGTGGTCGCCCGCCGCTCACTGGTGTCCAGCAGTTCGCGAGTGTTGACCAACATGCGTTCCCCGTCGGCCTGCGTGCTCCCGCCGGCCTGGGCCACGAGGTAGAGAGGTCGCGACGACCCCACCACGCGGTCCTGGGGTCCGCCCGCGGGAATCATGCGCCGGGCCAGGATTTCGGCCAGTTCCAGATCCGCCGGATCCCCGCTCCGAGCGTAGGTCAGAAGCGCCAGACGCACCGACTCCTCGACCACGGGATAGGTGTCATCGGTGCGGAGCTCGCTCACCACCGCGGCGGCAGCGTCGGCGCCCGGGCCGGCCGACGCCTGCGGCGCCATGCCCACCAGGAACGCCGATAGAAAACCCAATAGAAAACACGGCGCGCCGAATCGCGCGAACACCCGCCACGCCGTGGCCGCTCCGGTCACGCGACCGGCGGGATCCACGCTGTCCAGCGGACTACTCACCCAGAAGCGCGGCGATGTCCCGCTCGAACACCTGCTTGGGGCGGTAGCCCACGTAGCGCTTGTAGATTTTTCCGTCCTGGCTGAGCACGAAGGTGGTGGGGAGTCCCTTGATGGGCGCGTAGTCGTTGGCGATCTGCTGCGAGCCGAGGACCATCTGATAGTTGATGTTATTGGCCGTGGCGAAAGCCAGCACCTTTTCCTTGGGCTCGCCCATGTCCACGCCGATCACGGCCAGCTTGTCGCCGTAGGTGTTCTGGAGCTCGATAAAGTGGGGGATCTCCATTTTGCAGGGGCCGCACCAGGTGGCCCAGAAATCAAGGATGATGACCTTGCCCGCAAACTGGGCGCTCGACACCGTCCCTCCGTTGAGGTCGGGAAGCCGCCAGGCGGGCGCGTCGCGAAGCGCGCTGGTGTCCACCGCGGGCTGGGCGCCCTTGCGGATCTCGGCCGCGGCAATGCCGTCGTCCGCCGGAGTGTTCTGCGCGGTATAGGTCTCCGCGCCGCCGGCTTCGTTCTGCATGGCGGTACCGGCACTTGCCGTGTCTTCGGCCTCGGCGTCGCTGCCCGAACAGCCGGCCAGGGTGAGTCCGCCGGTAAGCAGGGCGGCCAATGTGAGCAGCATCCACGATCGCTTCATGAGTCTTCTCTCCGTTGCCCCGGTCTCGGGGCCGGTGTGACGGCTCCTGCGCCGCCGATTCGGTCAAAAATCCTATCACGCACGTCAACCTACCGGGACGGGTCAACTTACCGGGACTGGCTGAGGTCCTTCCCTTCGGCTTCGCCGATGGCTTCAACCACTTGGTCCACGGTGTAGAAATCGCTCTTGAACACCTCGGAACCGTTGGGCGCATAGACCACCAGCAGCGGAATGGTGAGCCGGCCCGTCTCGGTGAGCATGGCTTTCCCCGCCGGATTCCGCCCCGTGATGTCCACCTTCATGGGAACCACACCGGGGCGGGCGAGTTCCCGGGTCACCTCGTCGTCGTTGAGCACGCCGTGCTCCAGGCTCTTGCAGTTCAAACACCACTCCGCGGTGAAATCCATGACCACCACGTTCCCCTGGGCCAGGGCGGTCTCGAACCGCTCCGGGGTGTAGTACACCCAGGCAATGGGTCCCTTGTCGGTGAGCGCCCGTCCGCCCTGGACCGCTCCGACGATAAACAGCAGTCCCACCAGGGTGAAGAACACCTTCCGGACCGGGCTCTTGGCAATGCGCAGGGTCTGCCAGGCAAGCCAGCCGCCCGATGCGGCCAACAGCGCCATGACCACCCACCAGTAGGTCTTGTCCGGGGGATCGGGGGCCTTGGCCGTAAGCGCGCTCAGTCCCACGCCCACGAAGTAGGCCGCCGCGGCCAGCATAAACAAACCCATGACCTGCTTGATGAGCTCGCTCCCCGGACCCGTGCGGGGCATCTTCCTGACCAGCCCCGGGAACACGGCGAGCACCAGATAAGGCAGCGCCATGCCGATCCCGATGGCGCCAAAGGTGGCCATGGTCACCGCCGCGCTCTGGGTGGCCGCCCAGGCCGCCGCGGCACCCATAAACGGGGCGGTGCAGGGCGTGGACAGCACCGCGGTCATGATGCCAAAGCCAAAGGAGCCGTGCAGACTCTCCTGGCTGGGATTAATGGCGTAAATGGCGTTGGGAAGCTGGATGTTGAACAGACCGGTCATGGCAATGGCCATGAACGCGATCACCAGTCCCACGCCAATGGTAAACGCGGGGTACTGGAAAAGCTGATTGGTGGCGGTAAACCCGGCCACGGTGGTAATGAGCACGCCCAGCCCCAGCCAGAACGCGATCACCCCCAGGGACATGATCCCGCCAAGCACAAACACGCGTCCCCGGCTGCCGGCCACATTGGACAGGCTCATGATCTTGATGGGGATCACCGGCAGCACGCAGGGCGTGAAGTTGAGCAGAAGACCGCCCAGCACCGCGGTGAGAAGAAGCAGAACCAGCCCCACCCGGGACGCTGCGTCGATGGAGAAGGAGAGTCCGAACAAGTCAAAGGCCACGCCGCCGGCGGTGGCGCCCACGGCCGCGGATGCCGTCGCCAGCCCGGCAAAAATACCCGGGTACTGCGTATTGACCGCCTCGCCCTTGGCCGCCAGCGCCAGGGACCGGGTGATCTGCACCTTCTGGGGCATGTAGCAGACCACCGAGTCGCAGGCCTGGTACTCGAACTCGACCGTAATCTCGAGGGACGCCGCGGTGGCATCGAGGTCGACCTTGAGCGGCACGTAGAACACGGTCTCACCGTCAAAACTCTGAAGATCCCCGTCGATATAGCCCACCCGGATGGCGTGAGGCTCGGGATATCGCGGGCTCTCGACCAGGAGATCCTCGTGCCGCGCGGTAATGACCAGGCTCGTGGGATGCGGTTCGAAGTCGCCGTTGTCGCCGAGCTGCGCCTGATTCGCGTTGATGTGATAGCCGTGTTCAATATCGGCAATCACCGCGAGGGCGACCTGGTCGCCGGGACGGGCCTTGTCCTGCTGCCACACCGCGCGCACGGCGACCGGGTTGGACGGGGACCATGGGTCGTCCTCGTCCTCGTTGCCGCCGGCCCAGGCCTGCTCGATCCCGACATTCTTCAGCCAGGCGCCCTCAAGCCAGGCGTCGCCCGTCCAGGGCAAATCGAGACGGCTATCCGTACCCGTCAGGGTCAGGGAACCCGCGGTGAAGATGAGGAGTACTAGAAGAAGGATGCGATGCGTCGTTTTCATGAGTCCCGGCGTGTGGTTCGCCCAATGTGGGCTGGTCCCGACGTGCGGCTGATCCCGGCGATGGGATCGCCCTGGAAACCGGCTCTGGTTTCCACTCTTCCAAGGGACGCAATTCCGCGGAGAATCGTGACACAGGAGGTCTTTTCCCGGACTGCCCCACAATACCCCGACCGGGTTGGTTGATTCCCCTCCCCGGCTCGATTACGCTGGAAGACAACACGTTACCGATTACAGCCCACGAGTATAGCCCATGACACGCTTTAGCCATCTCGATGAAAAAGGACGCGCCCGCATGGTGGATGTGGGCGACAAGCCCGTAACCGCCCGCCGCGCAGTGGCATCGGCCTGGGTCAGCCTGCGACCGGAGACCGTGGCCGCCCTGCGGGACGGCGAAATCCCCAAGGGCGACGCCCTGGCTGTGGCCCGGATCGCGGGCATCCAGGGGGCCAAGGCCACATCCACGCTCATCCCCCTGTGCCACCCCCTTCCCCTGGACCAGGTCACGGTGGACATCACCCTGGGGTCCGACGGCGCGGGCATCCTCACCGAGGCCCGCACCCAGGGCCGGACCGGAGTGGAGATGGAAGCCCTGACCGCCGCGGCCACCGCGGGTCTGGCCCTCATCGACATGGTCAAGGCCGTGGACCGCGGGGCCCACATCGCCTGGGTCCGCTTGGAGCGCAAGGAGGGCGGAAAGAGCGGGCTCTGGATCCGGCAGGACGACGATGCCTTCGCGGGATCCAGGACGGATGGGGACACCGGGACGGATGGGGACACCGTGGCTGGTGGGGGCGGCGGCGCGGACAGGGACGCCGGCGCATGACCAGCGCCCATCTCCGGGCCGTGGTACTCGTTGTGTCCGACCGGTCGTCCGCCGGGGAACGGGAAGACCTGAGCGGCCCCGCGGCCAAGCATGAACTGCAATCCCAGGGGTTCACTGTGGACAGCGTGGATCTGGTTCCCGACGAGGTGACCGCCATCCGGGAGCGGCTGGTGGGCTACGCCGAGGCGGGAATCCCCTTTGTCCTTACCAGCGGTGGAACCGGCTTTGCCCCGCGCGACGTGACTCCCGAGGCCACGGCCATGGTCATTGAGCGCGACGCGCCCGGTCTGGCGGAGATGCTTCGCCGTGAGACCACCCGGTTCACGCGGTTTACCGCGATCAGCCGGGGCCTGGCCGGAATCCGGGGCGGCACACTCATGGTCAACGCGCCCGGGAGTCCCAAGGGCGTCAAGCAGTACCTCGAACTCCTGGCGCCCCTGCTCCCCCACGCCCTGGCCGTTCTCGCCGGGGAGAATCCAAGCCACAAGCCGGAATCGGGTGAGGCACCGTGACTCATTCGGGAAGCGCGCTCATTCCCTGGCGGGAAGCCCGGGACCGGGTCCTGCACGCGGTGACTCCGCTCCCCGCGGTGGAGCTGCCCGTGGCCGAGGCGCATGGCCACGCCTTGGCCGCCGACGTGAGCGCCCCCGAGGCCATGCCTCCCTTTGACAACTCCGCCATGGACGGATTCGCCGTCCGCGCCACCGACACCGCGGGTGCGTCGAGCGATTCACCCATCTCGCTCCGGGTGGCCGCCCACCAGACCGCGGGGGACACCGGCGCCAGGGTGGAGCCCGGAACCGCGGTGCGAATCATGACCGGCGCTCCCATCCCCGAGGGCGCCGACGCCGTGGTCCCAGTGGAGCACACCAACTTGTGGATGCCGGAAAAGCGCAAAGCCCGGCCCCAGGCGCCGGGCACTCCCGTGGAGATAGAGCGGGAGGCTTCACCCGGAGCGAATGTCCGGCGAGCCGGGGAGAGCGTGAATATCGGTGACACCTTTCTCGAGGCCGGGCAGATGATCCGCGCCCACGAAACCGCCTTGTTGATCTCCGTTGGAGTCGAGTTAGTAAATATTCACCCACTACCACGAGTGGGAGTGATCTCCACGGGTGATGAAATCGTACCGTCCCCGGAGATCCCGGGCCCCGGGCAGATCAGGGACTCCAACCGCCCCGGACTTCTCCGGCGACTGGCCGAGATCGGTACCCTGCCGGTGGACGGCGGCCTGGTGCGGGACGACCCCGCGGCGCTGGAATCCCGCATTGCCAGGCTCCTCCCCGATGTGGATTTTCTCATCACCAGCGGAGGCGTGAGCGTAGGTGACAAAGACTTCACCCGGGACGTCCTGGCCCGCATGGGCGATGTCGAGGCCTACGCCGTGGCCGTCAAACCGGGGAAGCCCCAGGTGTTCGGCCGCATCGGCCAGGTTCCGGTGTTCGGACTCCCCGGGAACCCGGTCTCCTCCATGGTGGTTTTTGACCAGTTTGTTCTGCCGGCACTGCGGGTCATGGCGGGCCGTCGCGACATCCTGCCCCCGGAATTCAACGCCGAACTCCGGGGGGAAATCCGCCGCCGTCCCGGCCGTGACGAATTCGCCCGGGTGAAACTGGCCGTGGAGGACGGCATCTGGACGGCGTCGCCCACCGGCCCCCAGGGATCGGGGGTTCTCAGTTCCATGACCAAAGCCAACGGGTATGCAATGATCCCCGCCGACGCGGCAACCCTCTCCGCGGGCGCCATCCTTCGGTGCCAGCGTTTTGTTCGCAGCTGACGTCCCGCCACTCCGAGGAAACCCCATGAAGCTCAATCGCCTCCTGCTCCTTCTTCCCCTCGTTGCCCTGTTCCTGGGCCCGGCGGCCCATGCCGCCAGCAAGCTGTCCCCGGATGTGCGATTTATGCAGCGCCTGCTGCTGAGCCCCGCCGGGGAACTCCCTCAGGAACTCCAGGCCGCGGTGTTCCAGGCCGCGGGCCAGGAACCCAGTCTGGCCATGGTCGTGGTGCATGACGGTTCGGTGGCAGCCATCCGTGCCGCGGGATTCGAGGTGGGCACGGTGACCCGGCGCACGGCGGTGGTCTTCGCCCCGGTGTCCCGCATCAATGAATTCGAGACCCTGGACGGCGTGAAGCGGGTGGAGCTGTCGCTTCCCATGAAGCCCAGCCTCGACGTGAGCATGGTGGAGGCGTTTGGCACCGAGGCCCACGGCGCGTCGCAGCCGCCCTATCCACCCACCGGCGCCACCGGGAAGGGCGTTATTGTGGGTGTGGTGGACAGCGGGATCGACCTCAACCACGAGGACTTCCGGGACGGTGACGGCAACACCCGCATCCTGCATCTCTGGGATCAGAGCGATGCCGGCGGACCGCATCCTCCCGAGTTCCCCTGCAACCTGTCCCGCAACTACTGCGGCACGGAGTGGGACAGCGCCAAGATCGACAGCAACAAGGCCCGGGAACGCGACTTTGACGGACACGGCACCCACGTGACCGGCATCGCCGCGGGTGACGGCAGCATGACGGGCAACGGGCAGGACGACTTCCAGTACATTGGCGCCGCCCCCGAGAGCGACATCATCTTTGTGAAGACGGTGTTCTCGACCGCGGCCATCATCGAGGCGGTGGACTACATCTTCCGCCGCGCGGGCGCCACGCCCGCCGTAGCCAACCTCTCCCTGGGCACCCAGTTCGGCCCCCACGACGGCACTTCGGCCATCGACCTCGCCATGAGCGACATGTCCGGACCGGGCAGGATCGTGGTCGCGGCCGCGGGCAACGAGGGCGATCTCAACATCCATGCCGAAGGGATTGTCCCCGCCAACGGCACCCGCGACTTCCTGCTCGAGGTGGAAGGTCCGGTCTCGCCCCAGCCCGGCGCCGAGAACGACATCCTGTGGATGGAGGCCTGGTACTCCGGAGACGAAGCCCTTCTGTTTACGCTGACCGCGCCCAACGGCACCGACCGGGTGGGACCGGTGAGCAAGGGCAACCAGGGGTTCAAGGACACGAACAGCGGCTTCATGATCGTGGAGAACGGGTTCACCGCCACCAACAACGGCGACATCGAAGTGTGCCTTCTGTCCTTTGACGACAACCAGAACAAGACGCCCGGCGCGGGTGTCTGGAAGGTGACCGTACAGAACAACTCCGCCAACGACGTCATGGTGGATCTGTGGATGTCTTTTAGCACCCTGGTTCTCGAGAGCCAGTTCCTGGCCGCCACGGACTGGGACGAGGCCACCCGCACCCGGACCAAGCTGGTGGGCTCCCCCGCCACCTCGGACTCGGTGATCGCGGTGGGCGCCTATACCACCAAGCGGATTTGGGAGACCGCGGACAACGGGTTCCGCCAGTACAGTGTGAGTTCGGGCATCGTGATCAACAAGATCGCTCCGTTCTCCAGTCCGGGTCCCCGGCGCGACGGTGTCATGAAGCCCGACATCGCCGCCCCCGGCGTGGGCATCGGATCCTCTCTCTCGGCCAACGGCGAGAACGATCCCAATACCATTCTCAAGGACCGGGTTCACCTCATTAACCAGGGCACCAGCCAGGCGGCCCCCCACATTACCGGGACCGCGGCGCTGATCCTTCAGCGACGCCCGCACTACGGGGCCAAGCAGGTCATGCTCGCGCTTACGGAAACGGCGCGGAAGGACACCCATACCGGCGACTTGCCCAACATTGACTACGGCTATGGCAAGGTCCATATGGCCGACGCCGCCGATCACATTGTTCCCGTGCGGCTGCTGTCCCTCTCGGTGACCCGCGGGGGCGAGGGCCCGGTGGTGGCATGGGCGCTGGCCGAGAACGAAGCGGGAACCGTGTTTTATGTCACCCGGGCGGTGCGGGCCGAGGGCCCCTATCGCACGGTGAGCACGGGCATTCACGGGGAGGGACCCTTCCGCTGGACGGATCCCGAGCCGCAGAGCGACGAACCCTGGTACCGCGTGGAAGCACGGCTCCGGGACGGCGGCCTCGAGCTGCTCGGCCCGGTGGAGCTCCGCGATCTGGGAACCACCCCGCGGCTTCTCCCGGCTACGCCCAATCCGTTCCGGAGCGGCGCCGTGGTCAGCTTTGATCTCCCCGAAGCGGGCCGGGTCCGGGTCGAGGTGATCGATGTGCGGGGCCGGCGCGTGGCCGTACTCGGTGACGCCCTCCTTCCCGCCGGGCTTCACGAGATCCCCTGGAACGGAACCGATGACGAGGGCCGGACCGTGGCCGCGGGCGTCTATTTCCTGAGGCTGCGGACGGCGGGAGCCATGGCCGTGCAGCGGCTGGTGCGGGTGCAGTGATCTACCATTCGGGTGTCACGACGAGGGGCTTCCGGAGTATTGCTAGGGTAATGTCGACACCGGCGTCCGGGGCCGGATTCAGGCGGCAGCGAGGGCGCACCCGGACGGCCCCCCGAGGAGTTTTGTCTTGGTCTTGAGTCTTCCCCTGTGGGTGATCGCGTTTCTGGGCTTCTACTTTCTGGTGGCGTTCACGCTGTTTCTCTATGGCATGCACGCCTACATCATGGCGTTCCTGTTCCGGCGCGCCGACCGGCGGACTCCGCCCTCCATGCCCCGTGACTACACCCCCGAAGTCACCATTCAGCTTCCCATCTACAATGAGAGATATGTCGTCAGCCGGCTCATCGAGGCCGCGGCCGGTCTGGACTACCCCCGCGAGAAGCTCGAGATCCAGGTCCTGGACGACTCCACCGACGACACCCGGGAGCACGTGGCGGGAATTGTGGAGGCGTGGCGGCGGCGCGGTCTGGACATCGTCCACATCCACCGCACGGATCGGGTGGGCTACAAGGCGGGGGCCCTTGACGAGGGACTGACCGTGGCCAAGGGCGAGTTTGTGGCCGTGTTCGACGCGGACTTTGTCCCGCATGCCGCGTTTCTGCGCGACACCGTGGGGCAGTTCCAGGACCCCGGCATCGGCATGGTCCAGACCCGGTGGGGCCATCTGAACGAGGACTACTCCGTTCTCACCCGCGCCCAGGCGGTAGCTCTCGACGGGCACTTCCTGGTGGAGCAGACCGTGCGGAACCGCTGTGGCGCGTTTATGAATTTCAACGGCACCGCGGGCATCTGGCGGAAGCAGTGTATTCGCGACGCCGGTGGCTGGGAGCACGACACTCTCACCGAGGATCTCGATCTCTCCTACCGGGCCCAGCTCGAGGGCTGGAACTTTCTGTTTCTCCCCGATGTGGTCACCCCGGCCGAGCTTCCCGTGGAAGTCAACGGACTCAAGGGACAGCAGTTCCGGTGGGCCAAGGGCAGCGTGCAGTGCGCGGTCAAGCTGTTCCCCCGTCTGGCCAGGGCCGGACTGTCGCCCTTCGCCAAGTACCAGGCCTTTGTCCACCCCACCAACCACGCGGTGTACCCCCTGCTCCTGCTTCT
>Ga0164313_10004021_pt1 | contig 13131 bp, 7 predicted proteins | sample GuaBasSedimGuay4_FD_113735 | JGI IMG/M metagenome (GOLD analysis project Ga0164313, IMG submission 113735) | Subseafloor sediment microbial communities from Guaymas Basin, Gulf of California, Mexico - Guay4, Core 4569-4, 0-3 cm | ecosystem: Environmental > Aquatic > Marine > Hydrothermal vents >... | reverse complement strand
GACCTTTCTTCGCGAATGCACCATTGGCTTGGTGAAGTTGCGGATCGGCGCCTTGGCGAGTTGGTTGTTGGGCACGATGATCTCGATCTGATCGAGGGTCAGGACCCGGGCCGCGCGCCAGTTGATCTCGATGACCATGCCGATGTTGTCCTGGTCGTCGTCGAACTGAATCCAGTCGCCGACCTCGAAGGGCTCCTGGACCTGGATCGCGAGGCCGGCGAAGAGGTTGCCGAGGGTGTCCTGGAGCGACAGGCCGACGACCGCCGTGAGCAACGCGCTGGTGGTCAGCAGCGAGTCCATCGCCACCCCGGCGGCGCTGAGGGTCACGAAGAGGGCACCGGCGAAGATGCCGCCCTGGACGATGTCGGTGAAGATCTTGGGCAGCGGCCCGATGATGCGGCGCGAGACCAGGAGGTGGGCGGTGACCAGGACCCCGGACCGGCCGATGGAGATGAGCAGGAGGAAAAGCCCGAAGAGCCCGAGGCCCTGGGCGAATCTCGTGTCGGTGTCGACGAGCAAGGCCCGGGCCGCCATCAGCCCGAGGTGCAGGACGAAGGCGAAGAGCGCGAACCTGAGGCGCCGGCGTCCCGCGAGGGGGAGGACGAGGCGGCCGAGGATCAGCAGCGCGAGCCCGGTGACGACGCCGGTCGTGTAGGCCGCCGCCTGATCCGTCAGACCGAAGAGGTGGAGAATGTAGTCGAAGGGGTTCACGACGGTGGACGCGCATCCTACCTCAATCGTCCGCGGGCGCTCGTCAGTCCCCGTCCAAGTGGTAGTCGGTCGGGTCGATCCCGTGGGCGATGTAGAATTCGCGCAGCCCGTCGACCAGGTTCTGGCCCGCCTCGGGGTTTTCGTCGACGAGGTTGTCTTGCTCGGCCGGGTCGGCGCTCAGGTCGTAGACCTCGCGGGCCCCGGTGTTGCCATCGACGATGAGCTTCTCATCTCCGACGATCCACGCATATTTGAAGATGTCGACGGTGCGGTCTGGCAGCGCCGCGGCATAGACGGGACGCGCCTCCGGTTCGTCTCCTTCGGTGAGCGCATGGAGGAAGTTTTTGCCGCAGATCCCCGCCGGGACCTCGAGGCCCGCCGCGTCGAGGATCGTCGGGAAGACGTCGATGAGGCTCGTGGGCGTCTCGCGATGGCCGGGCTCGACCCCGGGGCCCCAGACGAGCAGTGGGACGTGGATTTCCTCTTCGTAGACCGTGTTTCCGTGCCGCCGGTGGCCGTGCTCGTTGAACTGCTCGCCGTGGTCCGAGGTGATGAAGACCCAGGTCTTGTTCTTCCGCTCCCGGCCCTCGAGGAACTCGAGCAGGCGGTTGACCTGTTGGTCGACGTAGCGGAGCGAGTGCAGGTGCCTCTCGTGATAAGGCAACCGCCTCCCGCCCGACGTCGGGAGCTCCGGCCCGTGGGTGAAGGAGTAGTGGGGTTCGCCCAGGTGCGTCCAGAGAAAGCGCGGCGGCTGCCCCGGCTCCGGGGGCCGTGCCAGCCGCGCGATGATGTGGCTGATGTTGTACGAGGCGACGTACTTCCGTCGTCGAACGAAGGGGACGAAGCGGTCGTCGATCTCCGAGAAGCCGTCGAGGCCGTGTTCATCCGGTGGGAATGCGCCGGGGTCGGAGAGGAACGCGATGGTCTCGTAGCCGGCGGCCTCGAGGTAGCTCGCCAGGGTGGGCTGGCCATCGACCATCGAGAGCGCCCATCGCGTCCCCGGGGTCGGCGGTGCGGCCACGCGTCCCACGATGATCCCGCTGAAGAGCGTCCGGAAGGAATGCCGCGTCGACGGCGCCGGTGAATAGGCTCGCGCGAACACGGCGCCCCGACGCGCGTGCTGTTTGATTCGAGGGGTGACGTCTTCGTTCCCGGGCCCCGCCATGCTGCTGTGGTCCCATCGCCATCCGTCGATGGTCAGCAGCACGATGTCCGGCGCTTCTTCGCCGACCTCGCCGATCTCGCCGACGGGGGTCAGCTCCTGGCCCGGGCGACAGGCCTGGACCTCCTCTGGCAACTCCAAGGTCGGCGCCGGCCGGGGTTTCTCCATGAGCCTCATGAACACCGGTGTGATCTCGCCGCGTCCGCGCATGGCATTCGTGGCCCGGGTCGGGGTGGGGCTGGTGTAGTGCCAGGCGATGACGCCCAGGACGAGGCCAGCGAGCATGCCCGTGACGTAGGTTGTCCAACGGGGGGCACTCGTGCCCAGCAGCGCCGCGATGAAGACCGTTGCGACGGAGGCGGGAAGCTGCCAGCCGATCTCCCGGAAATAGTCGGGCTCGAGGTGTCGGCCGACGATCAGACCGATGACGCCGACGGCGATCAGGAGCGCGAGGAAAAGCCCCGAATGCCGGCAGATCGCGGGAAGACGGCGGAGTAGCCAGGAGAGCCCACCTTCGACGGGGCGGAAGAGCAGACCCGCGAGGAGCAGGTAACCGAAGACCGCCATCGCCAGGCCCAGGCGCTGGGTGATCTCGGCGTAGTTTCCGAGAAAAGCGAAGGCCCGGTCGATGGCTACGACGCCACCCGCCGATGAGGCGACGACGGTTAGGGTCCGCGGCATGCGCTCGGGGCTGGGGAAGAGGAGGTCCCGGACCGGCGGGATCCGCGATACCAGGGCGCGAACGACCAACGCAGCGGTGAGGATGGCGACGGTCGGTACGGCCCAGGCCGCCATGCCGACGCCGACGCAGTGCAATCGGAGACCCCCCGGTCTGACGATGAGGAACGTGTCGACGAGAGCCCAGATGCCGGCCGCGGTGTAGGCGAACGCGATCGCCCCACCGAGGCGCCTAACCCATGCGGTCAGCTTCGTGCCGCATCGCGCCGGACGGGGGACCGGGGGGGCAATCTCATGGGTACTTCTGCTCATCGGCGGTGGATCACGGGAGACTAGCCAATGGCGGTTGATCCCGTAAAGGACTCGACGATGCCCGGGGCAGGTGGCGGCCCGGGGCGCGCCCGTGATAGTTTGCGCGCCCCATGCGCTGCCGCCCGGATAGACGCGTCATGGCCGCATCCTTTTTTGCCCTTGCAGCCATCGGTTTTTGGACGCCCGCGTGGATGGACCCGTCGGTAACGGGATACGGTGATTGGCAGTTCTTCCACAACCAATGGGAGGCCGGGCGGGTCGCCGTGACCCGGTGGGGCGAGTTTCCGCTCTGGAACGCTTTCAACTGTGGGGGCATCACGATTTGGGGCAACCCCCAAAACCAGACGCTGTCGCCGTTCTTCTGGCTCTCGCCCCTCCTGGGCTCGACCCTCGCGATCAAGATCCACCTCGTCGCCCACGCCTTCATCGGAATGCTGGGTATGTACGCGTTCGGCCGGCGTGAGGCGCGGCTCTCGGCGGTACCCAGCGCCCTCGCGGCGGTCGCCTGGGGTTGTTCCGGGACCTTCGCCTGGGATGGCGGCGGTGGTCACAGCACCTTCCTCGGTTTCTGGCTCCTGCCGCTCTTGCTTTACAGCTTCCGTCGCGCCGCCGAGGACCCCCGGTGGGCGAGCGTCGTCGCCGGTGTCTTTGCCGCGATGCTGATCGACGGCGCGACCTACGTTCCGGCCTACGCGGTCCTGGTGCTGGCCTTCGACGGGTTGGTCCGCCTCGGTGCCTTCCGCTCGCGGCGAGGTCTCGTGCGTTCGGCCCTCATCGCCGGCCCCCTCGCGCTGATGCTCGGCGCGATCCGGGCCTATCCCTCGTTGCTCACCGTGCGACGAAACCCCCGGGAAGACCTGTCGCGGGTGCCGGACTCGGTCGACCTCGCGGAGCTCTTCGAGATGCTCACCGCCCGGGAGCACGAGTGGCGCTGGGGACACGAGTTCGTCTGGCCCGAGTACGGCGCCTTCGTCGGGTACACGGTGGTCGCCCTCGGGGTCGTCGGCCTGGTTCTCTCCCTCCGCCGGGGGCGCGCGTGGTTGAGCCTCGGTGCCATCGTCTTCGGGGCCTATACCCTCGGCAACAGCGGGGACTACGCGCCCTGGACCCTCACCCAGTTCCTGCCCATCTACGACAACCTCCGCGTTCCCTCACGCTTCGCCGTCGTTTTTCTCCTCTACTTCTGCCTCGCCGCGGGGGTGACCCTCGAGGCCATCCAGAAGCTCCTTTCGCGCTGGAGGTTTTGGAAGGTGGCGGTACCGGTGCTCATCCTGGTTGGTGCCGGCACCGACATCTTCATCGTCAATATCGATACCAGTGCGTTATGGGGCGGCGACGCGATCTACGCCGACGACCCCTTCGGCAAGTACTTCGTCGAGGGTGCCGCGCATCACAGCCGATCCTACGCGAGCCTTCCTCAGCGAAACCATGGAACCCGCTACTGTCGTGAGGCAGTATTCATCCGGGTTCCCAGGGGCATCTGGGAGGGAAACGAACCCCAGGTTCGCCTCGCAGGCGATGGCGCGATACTCCGAGATTGGGACCGGACCGCAAATAGCGTGTGGGCCGAAGTCGAAGTGAGTGAGCCGACCGTGATGACCATCAATCAGCGCTGGGATTGGGATTGGGTGAGCTCCGTGGGCACGGTCATCGATGAGGGGGGCCTGCTCGCGGTGCGTCTTCCGGCGGGGCGGCACCGGGTCGAGGTCCGCTATGCGCCCCGGGAGATCCCATGGCTCGTGACCCTCATGGTGCTGGGGATGGTCCTCGCGCTCCTCAACTGGCGCTTCGGCACCGACGCTCGCTGGTCCGCCCTGGGCCGGAGGATCCTGCGCCGGTAGGCGTGCGCTCCGCTGGCTCGACGCGGCTCACCGGTCCCTTGCTCGACAGAGGGATGCCACGGTACACACTCTCAGCCGCGGCCTCGGACGTCGTGCATGACCCGAGTGTATGAACGACGCGATGACGGGAGTGAGCCGGCGAGGCAGCACGAGTAGACCTCTTTGGCGAACCTGGGCTCCCTGGTGGTTGCTCGGGGCGACCAGCGCGTCGATTACGGCTCTCGTCGACGCCATGACCGTCGGCTTGTCTCTCTGGAGCGCCGAGGCGATCGATGCGCTGATGTTCGCGCCCCTCGCCGCCCTGGGCCTGACCACGGCGTCCCTCTCTCTCGTCAGTCTGCTCCAGGCGCCCCTCCTCGGTATCGCGAGCGGCGTCTTTCATCATCGCTCTCGGAAGGAGGGCGATGACTCCGACGGGAGCCGCATCGTTTGGACTCTGGTGGCGGCGCTCTTCGCGGCGATCGCGGCGAGCATGGCGGCGCGGCAGTTGATGTTGCGCACCGATGGCTTTCAGGTCCGCGCCTTCGCCGTGGCGGTGGTCAGCCTCGGGGCGGGCCTCGCCGCCCTCGGGGGTGCCGGTCTCGGCCTCGGCCTTCGGAAGCTGGTCCGCGGGCTCTGGCCTTTTCGCACCAACTCGCGGCGGGCCCTGGCGCTGCTCTTGGCCATCGTCGGCGGCGCTCTGATCGCCGTCTGCCGGGTGTTGCTCGTTGCCTACGATGTCTACCTCGCTAGCCTCAGCGCGGTCGTTTGGCTCGGGCTCTTCTTCGCCATCGAGTTGCTCGTCGGCGCGCTGCTCCTGGGCCTCCCGCGCCGGGGGTATGCGCGGCTCGTCGCGCGCTCGAAGAACCGCTGGCTCGCGGTCTTCGCGCTCCTCGTGCCGACCCTCGGGCTCGTCGTCGGGGCGCTTCTCCTCGACGCCCATCCGCCCTCGGCTCAGCGCCTGGCAGCGACCAATGGGATCTCGGGCTTCGCCCAGAGGGCCCTCCAGGCCGGGACCGACTTCGACGGGGACGGGGCGAGCGCTTTCTTTGGCCAGGGAGATTGTGCGCCCTTCGATGCTCGCATCGGGCCCCGGAGCTTCGAGATTCCTGGCAACGGCATCGACGAAAACTGCGACGGGCGCGACGCCGAAGCGTCTGCGATGGCCTGGCGCAACGATGACCCTCACTACCGCGCTGTCCCGTCGACGGCCGTGTCGAACTACAACGTGATCATGGTCTGCTTCGATACGGTCCGCGTCGACCATCTGGGATTCTACGGACACGAAAACGACACCAGCCCCTACCTCGACTCCCTCGCGACCGAGAGCTGGGTCTTCGAGAACGCGGTCGCTCCCTCGGCCACGACTCGCATGTCCCTGGCGGCGATCTTCTCGGGGCGGTACTCGAGCGGCGTCGTCTGGACCGACGGCGCGCGCGTCGAGGACGTGAGTGAGGACAACGTTTTCTTGGCGGAGATTCTCGACGACGCTGGTTACCAGACCTTCGGCGTCGTCGATGAGTGGCTTCCGCGCTTCGTGCCGACCATGCGCCAGGGTTTTTCGAAGTACGAGTCGGCGTATCGCGTGGGCACCTGGCGTGAGAGCGGTCACCGCGCGGGGCCCTTCATCGCCGCCAAGGCGCTAACGATGATGGTCGGGCGGGACCTGGCCAAGCCCTACTTCCTCTATCTCCACTACGAGGCCCCGCACCATCCCTACCAACACCACCCCGAGGTACGAGAGTTTGGTCAGGGCGTCACCGACGGCTACGACTCCGAAATTGCCTACGCAGATCATCACTTGGGCCTCTTGATGAGCATCTTCGAGGCCGAGGGCTGGCTCGAGAACACGGTGCTCGTCTTCTTCAGCGACCACGGCGAAGAGTTTCGCGAGCACGGCCAGAGCTACCACAGCCGCGCCCTCTACGAGGAGAGCCTCCGGGTCCCGCTCCTCGTTCACGTGCCGGGGCAGGCGCCCGGTCGATTCGACGGGCGTGTCTCACTCATCGACATCCTGCCCACCCTCCTCGACCTCACGGGCCACGCCGACGAAAATTTGTCCCTCCATGGGCGAAGTTTGCTCCACCGCACCCTCGGGGACGACCCCGGCGCCGAGCGGCAGATCCTGTCCGAGTTGGTGGTCGGCGCGGGCCGCCCGGACGAGCTCACCGCGCTCTACTACGAGGACCACAAGCTCATTTGGAACGTATCCACCGGTGAGATGGAGCTCTTCGACCTGGACGCCGACCCGGCGGAGCGCAACGCCCTCGACGACCTGGACCTGCGGTCGTCGATGCACGAGAGGCTGCGCTCCATGCGGGATTCCATCGGCGGCGACTGAGTGGCGCGCTACGCCTGAGGTCGCCAGAGCGGGCCTGCTGCTGGTGACGGCGTCATCTGTTGGTCGAATCATCGCCGGTGCGATAAAAGGCAAACAGAGTGGCAAACCCCAGGTCAGAACGAAGAGGCTCGGCCGTCTTGGCGGCGGTCTCCGTCCTGTCGGGGGGCGCCATCGCCGATGGCGGCGTTACCGCTTGGGGCACCCTCGAGGCCGGGGGCCAGGGCGGTGACGCGCTCCTGGGTTTCTTGGCCGGCTTTGGACTGATCACGGCGGTGACCGTGGTCCCGATGGTCGTCCTGGGCTGGCTCGCCGGGGGACCGGCGGGGCGCTCCCTCGGGCGAGGGCTCCGGGATGGGCTCGGCGGAAATCCGGCGGTGGCGCTGGTGGTCGGGGCCCTTGCGGTAGCGACGGCGATCCTGGTCGGCACCCGCGTGGGCCTCGCCCTCGACTCCATGATGACCGACCGATTCGCCACGGTCGGTACGGCCCTCGCCACGGTCGTCGCCTTGTTGGTCTCCTTCGTCGTCGTCGCGCCGCTCGGGCGCGCCGTGGCCTGGGTTCTTTCGCGCGTCGTCGGTGCCTCGTCGCGGTCGGGGACGTCAGTCGCTTTGGTCGTGGCAGCCGGCGCCGTGGCCATGTTTGCTACATGCCGTCGGTATCTCCCGAACGAGTACGCGTGGGCTCCCACGCTGGCGTTGCTCGGCCTCGCCGTCGCCGCGCTGCCCGTCTTCCACCGGTGGGCAGCCCCCTTCCTCGGCGGCCTGCGCGGCGCCCTCGCCCTCGTGGTGCTGGTGGCTATTTCGGGGACGGCGGTGGCGAAACTCGAAGCCCTCCCCGGACCTGCCCGGGATGCGTTGATCAACCGTGCCCCTTTTGCGGGAAACCTCCTGGGCATGGCCTGGAGCATGACCGACAAAGACGGCGACGACTTCTCGCCGATATTGCTCGGCGGGGACTGCGACGATTCGAACGCCGACATCCACCCAGGCGCCCGAGACATCGTTGGCAATGGAATCGACGAGAGCTGTTCGGGGCGTGACGCCCCGGCCTATGCGCCGCCGCGGCCCGAACCCCGAGACCGCCCTGCGGATGTGCCCACCCGGCAGAACATCGTGCTCCTGCTCATCGACGCCCTCCGGCCCGACCATCTGTCCTTCGCGGGCTACGAGCGCCCCACCACCCCGCGGTTGGACCGTTTTCGGGAGAGCGCCACGTGGTTTCAGAACGCTTACACGACGGCGCCCAGCACCCGCTTCGCCCTGACCTCGGCCTTTACGGGCTACGACGCCCGGCGCGTGCCCTACACCACCTCGGGGGCCAACAGTTTCCGCCTCGGATCAGGGGCCGAGACGGTTGCGGAGCGCCTCACTCGGGCGGGCTACGACACGGTCGGCTACACCATCAGCTACGTCATCCAACACAGCCGGGGCCTCGGCCAGGGTTTCCGCCAGTGGGAAACGCCGTGGCCGGTGAACGACTGGCGAGTTTCATACCCCGTGGCGGCCGAACTCACGACCGACGCGGTCATCGAGTATCTGTCCGAAAGGCCCGTCGATGCCGACGACCCGTTCTTGCTCTTCGCCCACTATCGCTGCACGCACGACCCGTACATCTTGCACGCAGAGTGGGACTACGGGGATGAGCCGATGGACCGGTACGATAGCGCCCTCAGGCACTGCGACGATCAAGTTGGCCGGGTCCTCGACGACCTCGAGGCACGCGACGACTACGGCCGCACGAGCGTGATCGTCTTCTCCGACCACGGCGAACTCTTCGGTGAACACGGGCTCACCAACCACGGAAACTCCCTCTTCGAGACCGACGTGCGCATCGCCATGATCGCCCGCATTCCCGGGGTCCAAGAGCGCACGGTGGCCGTGCCGGTGAGCCTCGCGGACCTCGCCACCACGGTCCTCGACCTCGCGGGCCTCGAAGGGCCCGACGACGCCGAGGGCAGGAGCCTGCTCGCGCGCGTCGGCCGGGACGTGCCGGAGGCCTTCGATGACCGACCGCTCTTCATGTTCACGGACATCCGTCGCGGCACCGTTCGCCACCAGGCCGGGGCGGTTCTCCGATGGCCCTACAAATACATCACTGATCTGCGTTTGGGGTCCAAATGGCTCTTCAACGTCGAGGCCGACCCGACCGAGTCCGAGGACCTCCTCACCGACCAACCGGCCCAAGTCGCGCAATTGCGGGAACTCTTCGATGCCTACGAGGCCTTCGTGGCCGTCGAATGAGCTCCCGGTGCCGCGTGAATTCCATGAAAGCGTGTGATAGTAGAGGCCGGCGTTCCCCAGGGACCGCCCGCAGAGGCCCGTGTCGTCAATGCTGAAAGAATGCATCCTCGTGGTGCCGTGCCACAACGAGGCGGAGCGCCTCGACGCCGACGCTTACCTGCAGGCCGCCGGCGACGGCGGTCCACGTTTCCTCTTCGTGGACGACGGGAGCACTGATGCGACGGCGGAGGTCCTCGTTGCGCTTCAGCGCCGAAACCCCGGCCGTATCGAAGTCCTCCGCCTCGAGAAGAACCAGGGCAAGGCCGAAGCGGTCCGCCGCGGTATGTTGCTCGCCATCGAGCGGGGAGCGCGGCTCGTCGGCTTCTGGGATGCCGACCTGGCGACGCCCCTCGAGGCTCTCGGTCCGATGGTCGACATCCTGGACGCCGATGAACGCGTAGACATCGTCCTCGGGTCCCGGGTGAGGCTCCTCGGACGGGCGGTCGAGCGCCGCTGGCAGCGCCACGTCGCCGGCCGTCTCTTCGCGACCCTCGCTTCATGGACCCTGTCGGTGCCGGTCTACGACACCCAGTGTGGCGCCAAGCTCTTCCGCGTGAACGAGCGCACCGAGGCGACCCTTGCCGAGCCCTTCCACTCGCGGTGGGTCTTCGACGTCGAGATCCTGGCCCGCTACGCTAGAGAGCTCGGGTTTTCGGCCGCCGACCTCGGGGGTCGCATCGTCGAGCTTCCCCTCGAGCGCTGGCATGACGTGGACGGTTCGAAGGTTCGTCCCCAGGACTTCGTGACCGCCGCCACGGACCTTGGCTGGATCGCCTGGGCCTACCGCCTTCGAAAATAGCGCGACGGCTCTGCTCTAAAAGAGTTCGCCGGAGCCATCGGGATGCAGCCCTTCGACGGCTTCTAGGTTCTGCCCGGGCGTGCGGGTGTGCGGTTTGAGCACGCCTAGGCTCGCGGTCCAGGCTACCGCGACGAGGAGGGCGATGAGGATCGCTCGGCCCCGGTGCCTGGCGCCGTGGGTTCCGAACCACAGGACCGAGAGGGTGGCGGCGATGACCAGGGCGAAGAAGATGTACAGGCTGGCAGTGCCCCATCCGAGGCCGAGGCCGAGATTGCGTACCGCGTAGCCCGCGTCGAGGGTCGGCACGGTGACCTCGGCGAAGGTATTGAAGATGCGGTCCGGGGGGCTGACCGTCGCTGCGGCGGTGGTCATCACGATGAAGACGCTGGCTGCGGCGAGGCCGGCGAGGACGGCCCCCATCGTGCGGCGTCGGTGATGGCTCCAGGCCGCCACTGCGCACAGCGAGAGCGCGAGGAGCGACGGGGTCAGGTACCGGGGGCCGACGGACCAGCCGTTCATGACGCGCCAGTTGCCGAGGGTGCTCACGAAGAGCAGGTAGATGAGCGGGATGCTGCCGAGGGCCACCTCGAAGCGCGTCGGCGTCTGCACTCGTTTGGTGAAGAAGAGCGCGCATCCCAGGAACCCGCCCAGGGCGAGCCATGGCATGAAGGGGATCAGGCCCATGTAGGGGCTCACCAGGTGATCGAGGAGCGACCCCGGGTGCAGACCATCGATCCCAAAAAACCCGGAGCCCTGGCCGACCCGGTTGTGCTCCGACGCGAGGAAGGCGTGCCCCGTGCGCAGGGGATGGCCAAACATGGCGCTGTGCAGCGCCATGAAGGCGACGGCGACGAGGCCGGACCCGAGGCCATAGCCGAGCGTCACGGGCCATCGCCGCTGGGCCAAGACCCACACGCTGATGGTGAATACGGCGACGACGGCGTGGTACTCGAGCATCACCGCGTAGGCGGTCAATGCGCCACCGGCGGCTGCCAGGAGCCATGTTCTAGCGCCGCGGCGCTCGGTGCCGAGGACGACGGACGCGATGCCGCCGAGGAGAAATGCGCCGCTCGTGGCGTGGCCGACGAACATCAGGCCGTATCCGTAGACCGTCGTCCCGAGCATCGCGGCGATGAGCCCCGCGCCGCCCACGGCGCCATCGAGACCGAGCCGTCGAAGGAGAAACCACCAGGCCCCCATGAAGATCAGCAGTGGGAAGATCACCCCGCCCATGCGCATGACCCAGGTGGCTTTGGCCTCCGCCGCCGGGTCCGCCTCGACCCAACCGAGGGTCAGGGCGAGCCAATAGGTGGGCACCCCGAGCAAGCTCGTCCCCGGCGCTTTGGCAGGGTAGAGACGACCCTCGCAGTCCGGCGGCTCCTGGTCGGGGCCAACGCATACGAGGGCCATGTCGTTGACGAACAAACCACGGTGCCTTCGCTCGTCGACGTCGACGAAGGTCAACTGCCCGGCTTCGCTGCGCTCTGCGGTGCCGATGTGCAGTTGACCGCGCTCGACGAGCGCCCGCGTCTGCAAGACCCGGGTGCGCTCGTTCGGGTTGTTGAGGGACCGGCTGTAGGGGAAGAGATAGAGGAACGAAGCGCAGACGATGAGCACCCCAATCGTCGCGGCAAGCCTCCGTTGTAGCATCGGCCCGCCGCCGACGCGGCTCACGGCTCGCCCTCGTACCGACAGACCGCCCACCAGCTGAGGCCCGGGAGCGGCAAGCCCCGGGCCGCCGTCCATCGCGAGACCGCGTTGTCCAGACGCAGCGCGTTCATGACGGCCCCGGTCACCACCGAGCCGTGGCGCCAGTCGAGCTCGTGGTCGTTTGCTTCGTCGTGGCCGCTGAGCTTCTCGCGGGCCATTTGCCCGACGCGAACCGGCAAGAGGCTGTGGAAGAGCCCACCCTCCTGGAGGATCGAAAATCCGCTCGCGCGCAAGAGCGCCGCCGCCTCTTTGGGGCGGTAGCGGCGATGGTGCCGGAGCATGCGATCGTGCCCCCCGAAAAGCAGGGGCCACCCGGGCACACTGAAGACCAGGTGCGCACCGGGGTTCAACGTCGCCGTGATCTCACGGAGGAACGCCTCGTCGTCCTCGACGTGTTCGAGGACGTCGAGGAGCAGGACCAGGTCGAAGGGGCCAGCGGGGGTGCTGCGGCATCGTTCGATTTGCGACCCGTGCACGCTCTCGGTCTCGAGCTGATCGTCGGAGTAGTAGATGTCCCAGCAGGTGATCTGGGCCTCGGTCAGGGGCGCCAGCTGATCGGCGAGCCAGCCGTCTCCTGCCCCGGCGTCCAGGATGTGCCCGGCGTCGAGGAGCCCCAGCTCCCGGCACACCCCGACGAAAAACTCCGCCCGTGAGCGTTCCCACGGGTGGCGGGGCGTGTCCTGGCTCGGTTGCTCGGAAAGGTCCATCCGTTACCGGCGTGGAACGTACACCAATGGGAGCATTCGGCCACAACCACTTGACGAACGGCCGTGGTTCACGAAATTGGGCCTTGTGCACAGGCTACCCGTCACCCCGAGCGCCAACGGCGACCTCGCCGGCGCAGACCTCCCCGCGGTTCCGGCAGGTTTTGCCGCCGGCGGCCTGCCGCGACTGACCGACCCTGCCGGCCGGGCATACGACTACCTGCGCTATTCGGTCACCGATCGCTGCGACCTGGCGTGCCGTTACTGCATGCCGGAGACGGGGGAGGACGACCACGCCCTGCGCCCCGAGCTGACCTCCTTCGAAGAGATCACCCGCATCGTCGAGGTCTTCGCCGAGATGGGCGTTCGCCGAGTCCGCTTCACCGGCGGCGAGCCCCTGGTGCGCAAGGGCGTGCTCAAGCTCATCGAGCTCGTCCATCGCGCGCGCCCCGAGCTGTCCCTGGTGATGACCACCAACGCGACGCGCCTCGCCGAGCTCGCCCATCCGCTCCAGAGGGCCGGGCTCTCGGGGGTCAACATCTCCATCGACACCCTCGACCCGGAAAACTTTCGCGACGTCACCCGGGGCGGAGATCTCGGGCGGGTCCTCGCGGG
>Ga0164313_10004020_pt1 | contig 13134 bp, 33 predicted proteins | sample GuaBasSedimGuay4_FD_113735 | JGI IMG/M metagenome (GOLD analysis project Ga0164313, IMG submission 113735) | Subseafloor sediment microbial communities from Guaymas Basin, Gulf of California, Mexico - Guay4, Core 4569-4, 0-3 cm | ecosystem: Environmental > Aquatic > Marine > Hydrothermal vents... | reverse complement strand
CTACGTCTTTACCCACACCGACTACCCGAACACTGGAGGCTCTTGCGAACTCTGTGGGTGGATTCTACAGGGAGCGCCAGCCGGAACCAGAGCCACCATTTCCATCAGAGTCCCCAGAGGGATTCCTGAAGCCTATGCGACCCATCGCGAAAAGGTGCTAGCAGACTTGTTCAAGGTTTTCCCCAACGACTTCGACGACGATTTCGATTTCGACGACGCCGACTTTGACTGATGCTGACTGACGCTGACTAGGAGACAAGATGTCCACCAACACACCACGCCGACCGTTCAGCTCATCCTTCGGCAGCACTGCGCGCTTCGAGGAGGACGACCTCATCTGTATGGACTTGAGGCTAATGTGCGCAGAACGACAGTGGAGCCTACTGGGGATGGGCCTCCTGTTGTGGGCTATAACGCTCGTTGCTTGCGTACTTATGGTACCCGTGACACTATGCTTGGGTATTTTATCAGGTTTATCTATGCTACTGCTAAAGTTTCGCAAGAAGAGTGCCGACATACTAAGACCAAAGAACGTGGTGCGTTGGGGGAACCCAATGCCACAAAGCGACGTGGCGGCAATGTTCTGCGAGTACGAAAGGAAGCTGATAAGCGGCAAGGAGTCACACTCTGAACGGTTCACTCTTATCAGCCGGTTGGCGCACATTGAGGAAGAGCTAGAAGAGTATCAGGTATTTAGTGCCGCGATCTCTACGTTGCGTAGGGAGGAAGCAATGCCGAATCGTCGCGAGGCGATAGAGCACTCTAGGCTGAGGAAGAAAAGAAGGGCTGAAGGTAAAGTAGATGGTGACGGTGAAGGTAAAGAAGAATAGAGGGTATACGCGAGGTGTCGCCTTTGGTGGCAGAGACGAGGACATTCCGCCGAGCCGTCCCGACTCCCCCGGGGGACCAGAGGTTTCTCGTAAGAAGTGCCCCTGCGGGGAATACCACCCGGAACCAGATGCCTCCAACATCCTATTCGAGGAGGAGTACGAGCCGACTGTAGACTTCTTCTACGGTGAAGAGAGCGAAGACTACATCGACGACGGCTCCATCTACTCCCCAGGCACAGCGGCGGGCATTGCAGCACTGGAGTCTCTGGTTTCGGTTGATGTCATTCAGGAGCCTCTGACGTTCCGTGAGAGGGACTATATGGACCTCTACGACGAGACCTGCGTTGTGTGCGGAACAGACGCGGTAGACCACACGCAGTTCATCATGCCCTGCTCGCCCGAGGAGCTAGTGCAGAGCTACATGCAGCGATACCTAACCATTACCCCCTCGGGGTGGGTGGCTACAGATAGCCCCGACGGAATCATGATTACAGCCAAAGGGCGCACAGAATATTACGTGCTGTGCAATGCCGAGCAGCAAGACAGACCAGCCTTCGGCGAGCGCTGGTCGTGGTCCTGCCACAGGGTTGGTTGTAAGGCCGATCGGTGCGACGAAGACTTCATGCGGGACATATCATCATGAACGAAGAGTCACATGACGAAGTGTATGCGGCCATACAAGGCACGATAGACAGGTACCTTCATGCCGTGGAGGCTGGCACGCTGGGAGAGCAAAGAAAAGAGTGCTTGGAGCAGGTCATGTTCCTTATAAAGGACTGGGACGACTACTGCGCGGGATTCGGAATAGTAGGACAACCACTCAGCATGAACCTCAAAGGGCGGCGTGGCGAACCCGTGGTTATACCCAAGCCGGAACCAGTACGCAACCTTCGCCGGGAAGCCATCTTGGCGCAAAGAGCAAGGAAGACATCATGAAAATCCCCAAAGACGTGGCTGAGGCCCTCAAGCAGTGGGAAGCAGACGGTCGTCCTGCCATCGTGCGTAGGCGATGTGTCGCTGACGTTTACAACAACGAGGACGAAGTTAAGCACCGCTGCCAACGCATGGCAAAGGCAGACAGTAAACACTGTTGGCAGCACGAGCCGAGAGGCTGTCGGGGTGTTCTGAGGCGATCATGATGACAGAAGAAGACGAAGACTATTGCTGCGAAGCTGCCTTCCACTGCCCTGAGTGTGGTGGACATCACTTCGGAACGAACACCAGCGACAAAAGCAAGTGGATGGTAACCTGCCACAACGAGTACGGCGCGTGCGGGTGGCGTGGCGTTTACGCCAACCATGTGAGGAACGATTGATGTTTAACAAATGGTACGACAAGCAAAAAGAACCTTACCGCTTCCTGATAATGTTGGTGCTGGCATCGCCTATTGTGACGGCAAGCTTGTGGGTAGACGGACCAGGAACAGCCATAGTAGTCGGTGCTTACACGGGGCTGCTGCTGGTTCCCCGTGTGCTGCATCTCCGAAGGGGCGCTTGATGAGGACACGACATGATATATGATGAGCCTACAGAAAGTTGTGGTATCTGCGGGAACACGGAAGAGGAACATGTACCTTTCGTTATGCAGTATTCTCCAGAGGGCTTAGCACGACCAATAGAACCTTTACCCGGTGGACCAGAAATTACAAGTTGTGCAACACCTTCCGTTATACCACGCGGCTGGTCTGGAGAGGCAGATCTTACAGGCAGAGATAAAGCAACTTACATTAGATCGAAAAACAGTGCAGACTATTATGTTGTATGTTACTTTAGAAAACTGGAGGGAAATCGAGATAACTTCGGTAACTGGCTCTGGCTTTGCCGCCCACCGCTTTCTGACCCATGCGACGACGACTTTATGAAGGAGCTTGAAATTGGATAAGAAGCGACGTTCGCGCGGCAAGAAGAGCGAGAAGAGCCGAGCACGCCACAAGCGCACGGAAGCGAAGAAATTCGCCGACGGTATGCGGAGTGCGGGCAAGCTGGCCTATTACCTCCTCGAAGAGCTTGAAGGGTTTATTGAGCCTGGGGTGTCCACCCTTGACATCGACCGCCTTGTCGATAAGCTGACATCTGAAGCCGGAGCCATAAGTGCGCCGCTCGACTATGGGAAATTCCCGGGACATTGCTGCACGAGCGTAAACGACGTTGTGTGTCATGGCATCCCCAGTGACTACATCCTCAAGGACGGCGATATCGTCAACGTGGACGTTACCCCGAAGCTGCGAGGCTACCACGGCGACTCAAGCCGCATGTTTGGCATCGGGAATGTTGATGAACAGGACAAGAACCTCATGGCGGTGTGTAAGGAAAGCCTGCGACTCGCTATCGAGGCTGTTGAGCCTGGGTCTACTATTGACGTGATTGGTCATGCCATCGAGCCATATGTGAAAGAACACGGCTTCTCTGTTGTTCGCTCATACACAGGCCACGGCATAGGCAAACACTTCCACACAGACCCGCCCATCCCACACATGGCGCTTCTACGTGACACGACCAATCCAAACGCTGCTGCCTTCCCTGAGCTAAAGGTGGGCATGGCATTCACTATCGAGCCGATGATAAACGTGGGCGGTTGGGAAGTAGCTGTAGCTGACGATAACTGGACGGTAGCTACTGTCGATTACAGCCGTTCGGCGCAATGGGAACATACACTGCTGGTAACGCACGAAGGAATCGAGGTAACGACCGATGGAACGTAAGTGCGTAGACTGCGGCAAGCCCACGGAAGAGCATCGAACGTTTGCCTTCGTTAGCATGCCCGAGGAGCATAGAGGCGTATACCCTTGCCTGCCCGAGTGGCTGCCTGATGTCGATAACTGTCACGACGACAGGGTTGATCCATACCCGGCGCGAGTAGCATACAAATTCAATGACGGCGAGCCTACTGTCCAAGTCTTCCAAGGCGACGATGAGGGCCTATACATGATCTGCTCGACCGAAACTATAGACGGAATCACGAATTGGATATGCGTGCCGAAGGGTCCGAAGAACCCCTGCGGGGACGATTACATGCGGGACATCTCGTCATGATTCCAACTAAAGCGCAGCGCCTCTTGGGTGAGCAGACAGACATGGAAGAATTGGCAGTGAACCCTGGAGGGAGCACTATGTATTTAGCGGTCGGGTCCATCGTCTATAGCGGACACTTTGAAGTAACTGTTCCATTAGCTGGCATCTATTTCGTCTCGGAAACTGAACTCTACTTGCTAGAAACCGAGCCCCTCGATGAGGAATACATGAGGAGCATATCATCATGATAGAGCGCGACGAAGGCTCAAGCCTGACCAAGCATCGCTATCTAGAGCTGTACGCAGATGGTAAAGTCACTATGGATGAGATGGCTGACCTGTTCGAAGGCTTCGAGTCGCGACAGGATCAGAAGTATTACGCTGGAATGACTAAAGGTGAGAGAGCTATGGTGTTCTTCATCAAGGTTCTTGGTGGTAGTGTAGGCTACGCGGAGCGAAGAAAATGAACCTTTGCGAGAACTGCGGTCGTCCTATGCACCACCACGACGTTATCTCGCGCTCAGAAGTGGAGCACATCTGGGCGCACGGCATAGTGCTGACAATTTGCGAACCCAACTACGAACACGGAAAGGTGCTCATAGTTACAATAGGGTCCGAGGCTAACCCCGAGGACCCTTGCGACGACGATTTTATGAAAGGAATCGAATCATGACAGAACTATTTGACAATCCATACTTTGCGACAGCTATGACTGCTGCCCTCGCATTCGGTGTAGGCTACTTCGGCGTATACATCGTTCGAAAGAACAAGCACGTAAGCCAACTCCCCGACGAGGACTTCCCCGAGGGTGTTGAGGCGAAGACCGCCGCCGAGATCAAAGACGAAGATGCTGAAGTTTCTATGGCTCTGTGCGCAACAAAGGCTGGCAAGAAGACTCACTATCGCAAGCTTGTTAAGGCTGGTCTGCATAAGCGAGTGATTGGCAAGCCTACACTGTGTGGCGTCAAGGCGCATCACGACATGGATGACCAAAGCTTTGAGGCAACCTGCCAGTCGTGCAACGAGGCACTTGTGAAGTTTGGATACCCACTCGTCTAGAGGCAAGCATGTACTTGGTAAACGAAATAATTCCGTGGATAGTCGTGGCGCTCACGCTCGCCATCGTTATCGAGGCTATGCTGCGCCGTGATTGGGCAGCCATTACAGGGAATAAGGTGCGCCCCGACCCGGAGTTGTACGTTCACCCCACGAGGCTATCGGCTTGCGAGACGGTGGCCGCTATCTCTGTGCATCTACGACAGATGGAAGAGTATGAGCTTCCAAACTTATCGGGGCGCAGCGGCGCTTCCGAGACACTATGCAGACAGCCTGTAGGGTGGGATAACAAATTCGGTATTGGCGAGGTCACATGTAGCGTGTGCATCAAAGAGGCGCTCGCTCGATACCCTGAAGAGCTAATGTTGGGAAACGATATATGAGACGTTTATTGTTGAGTGCTATATTTCTGGTTACGTTCGGTTGCGCCACAACGCCGACAGGACCTACCGAAAACACAACGGACTGCAAGACGTACCTTGAGACGGAACACGACGACCGCATAGGTCAGTGGGTCAACACCTTCCGCCGAGGTCTTGAGTCGAACCCAAGCCTGGGTCGCCTTTACCATAATTGCCTACTCACTGTCCCCCGGGTGGAGTCGGCAGACATCGGCTTGGGAAGGGACTGCCAAGTCAACCCGGACCTTGATTTTGATGCAGCCGTTGAAAAGCATTTGGAAGCTCAGTTCCAAATGTGTGGGCTGACCTTCGAACCAGTACAAGAATAGAAAGAACACAATGGAATTTAAAGATACATCGGATATGTACAGACGATACCTAGCAGGATGTAAAGCGTACAATAGCTTCTTCGAGAGCTACTACTGGCACGACACAGAGAGAGTAGGGTTCTGCTCCATGATGCGAACCGCTTACTTCTGGCGACCTTTGATCGGTTTCCTGCGCTTGCTCTTTATGGCGCTGCCCGTGACGCTGGTCGGAACAGTAGTCTGCCTTTACCCTGCGCAAGTGGTGACTGGGATTGTTGTATGGCTGGTCATTATTGCAGGCTTCGCAGCTTTCATTAAAGGGGGTCAAGCGCTGCTTCGCGCGTGGGATGCACGCGACGTGTCTGACAAGACTTCACAAGTTGGTCTGCTGGGTCAGTGGGCGCAGGCTGCCCACGACAAGGTGTGTCCGCTGGTAACCTTTACTCACGATGAGGAGAGCGCTGATGTTTAGTAGCATCTTAGAGTTTATTGATAAGTGGTACAACGCTTCAGGCAAGGATCATGTAGGTGTAAACATAGGAGTTGCATTCCTTACTGCTATCGTAGTCGGTATTGGAAGTATCTTCTTCTCCATGATTGCGTAGAACAGTATGCCCAAGTGTAACGTATGCGGCGGTGCTGTGTTTTACACCGCACTCCCTGGTGAGTTTGAGAAGAAGCATTGCCGGGGCTGCGATGGTCCAGAGCCTAAGGTAATTCTAGTGAATGACGGCATACCTAAGCAAGAGCCGGTGGAGTTACCGTGGGGCGAGCCAGACGGTGGCAAAATAGGTACGCTGTGTGAGTACAACGGAAGTGCTTACGTGTGGGGACCAACGGGGTGGATACTAGCTGGAACCAAAGACGAAGGATTCATCTGGCCCGGCAAGAAGCGAAACCCAAATAGTCGCAGGGCAGCAATCTTGGCGCAAAGGGAACGTAAGCAGAATGGCTAACAACTGGGGACAAAGTGGTACGATACGTACCCTAAGTAATAAGGAAAGCCTTCCCGCTTTTGGACACCCTGGCGAGATGTTCTATTGTGCAGACATCGGCAAGCTAGTGGTGTGGGCGGACGATAAGGATGAGTGGGTTGTAATAAACAAGGCACTATCCGACGATCTGTTGTATGAACAAACTAACGCGACCGACTTGCTCAACGACCGCCGTGGAGCCATACGCGACCAGAAAGCTAAGAAGGCTGCACGATGAGCGTGTCTGATCAGGACGACGTGGAGGACATCATTAAAGGTCTGGAGGACTTGACTGACTTGGCGGAACACAAGGCTAAGGTAGCTTCTCGAAAGCGCTCTATGCTACAAAAGGCCAAGGCTCTTCAACTGCCGGGTGTTCGTACCCGGGGTGCGACCACCACAACGGTTGCCCCGTCAATGTCAACCAACGTAAACGCCAAGGTTACAATAACATCACCACTAGCGTTGAACCCTGGAGACAAGGACTCCGTAGTCATGGAGGCGCACGGCGACTCCGCTCCTTTCATCGAAGTGTTCAAGACCCCGGAGGCTATACCGAAGGAAGGACAAATAGGTGCGTTGGTGTTTGCCAAAGGCATCGCCTACATACGAACCCCCGCAGGAATAGTTAACCTCGGCTACGCTTTGGGGCACGCTGATCCAATCTTCATTACTTCCGAGCAGAAGATGGACAAGAAGAACGACCGACGCGCAGCCATCAAGGCGCAGAAGGCTAAGAAAAATGGCAGGTAGCGCAGGACCTCCCGGGGGCAACAACCCTTTCGAGCTATTCCCGCGCTTCTGGAGAGAGTACACGACGCAGTGTGCCAACTGCGCCCAACTGGAGAAGCGGAAGAGAGGATTCCTTTTCACAGGCATGACCCCATCTGGAGAGATGAAGACATTCTGCAATGCCGATTGCTGCAACGAGTGGGAACAAAAGGACGACAACACCAACTCGCGCCGAGAGGCAATCAAGGCGCAGAGAGCGAAGAAGAAGAACGATGCACCTAGCCGTTAATGCCAGACATGGTATTGTACAGCCCTACCGAAACGGCGGTGTGTTAGAGTCAGCCAATCCGTGTGGAGAGATCATTCTTACACAGTTAACGGAGATAGAGAAGTACGACCAAGGTAACCGGAGACGAGAAGCCATCTTGGCGCAGAGGGCTAAGAAGAATGAAGAGTAAAGAGGCCAGAGCCCGTGGGCGCACAATATGCCCCAGCACGCACACCGAAGAGGAAGAGATCAAAGTACAAGAGTTCTTCAGTCCCCACAACAAAGCGAAGAGGGAAATGGACTACAACAATGACCGCAAAGGCGCAATAGAGGCGCAAAGGAGAAGACGACGTGAAAGACTTCACGAAGACACAGAAGACACAACCGAAACAACACCTGAAGTGTAGCGTATGTGGCGTCACGGCGCTAGCCTTCGGCATGGACGTTGGCGATACATGTCGCATGCCTATCGAAGGTGCAGCGGGTAGTGGGGAGGCTTCCCTGTGCCAAGGAAAGCTGTCTAAAGTAAATTCGGAATCTGTCGATAGGTCTAAGAGGCGAACCGACGGGGCAGCATAGATGGCGGAAAAGAGATGGAACGGCTGGCAAATTCCTGAGGATGTAGAGCAGGAGGTTTCCTACTTGATTGCTCTGTGCAATAGGTCAAGCAAAGGGGAAGACCGTCGCAGGATTGATCGAGAGATTAACGACCTCATTGTGTGGTCGCACAATGACGGCAGATTAGCACAAAACGGACCTAGACCAAATCGCAGTAATTTTGAACAGCGGAACAGGCTATCGCGAAGAGAAGCCATATTGGCGCAGAAGGAACGACGTGGGTAAGACTACCCCTGGACACTACCATACTCCGAAAGGCGACGTTCACCATTACGCTACAGGTATATCACCCACGGGGCGGCTCGACTATAACAGAGGCCCAGCGATATGGTCGCACGGACCTGTAATTATGCCGAACCCTTGCCCTAAAACCCCGATACGCCGCATGGCTGACAGCATGTTCGGCGAGGGCGAGATGTGTGGTCGCTGTGCTGGAATTAAGATGAGCAAGTCTCACGACCCATACAAGCAAGCACGGTGGAAGTGTCAACTGTGCTTTACGGAGTGGATGGGCATAGAGCCTGGAAACGATCGCCGTGGTGCTATCATGGCGCAGAGACGCAAAGGAGAGCAGGATGATTAGCACGACAGGTGGCAACATGGCCACGATAACGTACACGGTGTCGAAGACCTACGTCCAGTGTGGTGGTACTGTCTGGAACGGGAGTAGCCAGTGCAACCAGTGTGGGGCGGAAGTAGGGACAGGCGGAACCTGCACAAGCATGATCGAACTCGACAGCAGGCAAGAAGCTATAGAAGCACAGAAGGCCCGAACATCTGAGTAAAATTCCCCTCCCAGAAAATAAAATCTCACTCTCGATATGCAACACGCGATGTGTTGTGTCCCTGAAAAGGGTTTCACGGGCTGAGACGCAACGAGATGTCCTTAGAAGGCTAAAAGGACCCCAAACATTCCCACGAAAAACCCCACCACAAATGCAGCGATAAGGTACCATGTTTCCCCAACCAATGGGTCCCATATCGAGATCTTTACCGACCCATACACCACCCCCCACCCCCCACCCCGGGTCCCGTCCCCACCGAAAAACGTTTCTAAATCAAGGGGTTGGGACGATACATGCGGCATCATGATGGGGTCGTGTGCAACTCCCCGTGATTCGTCAATGATATCAAGGGGTTGGGGATGACGATGCACACCCATTAGATAGCACCCCACTACCCCCCTGGTAGCACCCCGTATGCAAGTAACAAAATGCGGCATTGTGACAATCCTTGTAATGATAGTGACAATATTTGTCACGACACGGTGCGTTATAGAATTTTATACATATACTGTAACGACACAATTTGTGTCACTGACAATTTTCGTCACGACACGGGGCGTTATACAATTTTACACATATACTGTAATGACACAATTTGTCGTATTGACCGCATTTTGTGTCATACGCCGCATTTTGTATTTGCCCCCTATTTGCGTATATGCCGCATATGCAACTTTACTCCATTAGCGTGTACATATGAGTTGCACATTCCTATTTTCGAAATCCGCGTCCCATTCATACGCAACTTTGCTTCATAAGGGTGTACACACGAGTTGCACATTCCTATTTTCGAAATCCGCGTTTAATTCTCGTGCAAGTAGTGTGCAAGTAACATGTACACACGAGTTGCATGTTAGTTGCACGAGCAACTTTGCGCTGCGGTATCCCCTGGCGAGAAGTTGCTTGTTACTTGCGTATAAAAGATTTCCGCAATCGTCTAAAGTTATCCGCGCATTCTACCGTAATAGAAGCATGACCGGGAAATGCGGTCGGGAGAATCGAATGTCAAATTTTGATCGAATCAAGAACGTAGCCCGCGAAGGTTTTGAGAACCGTGACGCCGCTCACGAGGACGCGCGGAAATTCAAAGCAATCGGCGGCAAGGTTTCCGAGGGTGGCGAGCGCGCCGATGGGCTTTGGGGTTGGACGGGCGAAATCCGCGTTGACGATATGCACGAAAACGTGGAAGGAAATTTCGGCTGTGGACGATGCGCGAAAACTGGCGCGTTCATTACCATGACGCTCAACGGCAAGCCCACCGGCCCTGGCGGAATTTGTTTCCGCTGTAACGGCAAGGGCTTTCATTCCCGCAAGGATCGCGTGCGGAATCTTTATCACGACATGCACGCCTTTTGCCGCATCAATTAATCTGTCCGGGAGGACGAAACGAATGCCCCGTAGGATATTCCTGCGGGGTTTTCGCATCCCGTGCCGCAGCGCAAAGTTGCGTGCTAGTGTATAGCGAATTAATTTCAAATTCTTTTTCGAACCCGCTCAAGTTATCCGCCTTTTGGACGATAAGTATAATATGGAACGCGGGATAACCCGCCTGGAGAAACAACATGTTTGATATCGTACTCGCCTTGACCCTCGTAACGCCCATCGTTATTGGATTGTCTGCTCTCCGCAGCTAACAGGGACGAAACGAAAAACCCGCGCCCGAGCAATCGAGCGCGGGTTTTTTCGTACAGGGTCTTGCAACTTTGCGCTGCGAAATAATCGAAATTGTCTCTACAGTTATCCGCGCATCGGACGATAAGAATAGAAATAGGGAGCAATACATGATTTGTTTTATCACCTACTTCACTCTTTCTTTCCTCGTCGCGGGGCTGTCCGCATTGATAGCCATTCTCGCGACGGCGTAACCCGCAGCTAAGGAGCAATCCGCATGACAATCAAAGGTCTTCTGGTCGGTTTCATCGCTGGCCTCGTTTTCGCGACGTTCGCGCCATCGGTGGCAAACTTCGCGCGGAATGGTTTCGATGTAACCCGCGACCTCTCGGGGCGTGTCATTCAAGGAACAGGAACGGTCGTTAGACCCTAACAAGGAGAAGGGCGGGAGAAATCCCGCCCGAGCCGTTTGTAGACGCAGCGCAAAGTTGCTTGTGTTGTGTGCGGGCGATTACAGTATTTCAAGAAGATTCCGCACACACTGTAATACAACTTTCTCGATTCATTTCTCCGCGTGGCTCAAGTTATTCCCGCATTGGACGATAAGAGAAGCATAACAACGGAGAGAAATCATGGAAATCAAAATCTCAAACGGCACGACGACCGCGAAGAATAGCCCGCAGCATACGCCCCGCTGTGTTGACGTTTCCACGCATCTCTGTGGACGCAACGTCGAAAGCTCGGCGAGCCATTGGGTCGCGCGTGACGCGGGTCATGCGGACGGCGCGCGAGAGGCTTACATCACTTTCGAAGTGAAGGCGGACGAAGCGGATTACGAAGTCCCGCGCAGCGAGCGAGATAATTTCCGCCAGCGTTCCACCGAACAGGTAACTTTTCTTGACGTAGAAGCTGCACGCGAGTTGCGTGATGCTCTCTCCGCCGCTCTCGACTGCGCCGATATCAAATAGCATATCGGACGCAATAAGCGCCCCGGGGGAAGTCCAGGCCCCCGGGGTCGTTTGTTATAGACGCAGCGCAAAGTTGCTAGCGTGATCAAACCCTGATCATTAGTGTAACTTTGCGCTGCTGCTGTATCTTGGGCGATGCGCAACTCGTGTGCAATGTTTCCGAGCGTCTACAGTTGTTCGCGGGCCTGCCGATAATATAGACATGGAACGCGAAACCCTTCTGGCAACACTCTGGAGCATGGACGAGCCCGACGCGGAAATCGTCCGACAGCGCCTTGCGTCTGGGGATCTGGTCCCCGCTGGAAACTTCCGCAACGAACCCGCAAGCTATTGGAAAGAGGACGAAGAAAATGGATGATTTTTTCGGTGAAGTGACTTCGAGCTATTCCCGCGCGCAGGCAATCGAGGACGGCGTTCTAGTTGCAATCGAGCGCGATACCTTCGACGGTGCGGGAATTTTCAAATTCCCTGTGGCGTTCACGCAGGCGCTTTTTTCGGACCTGCGGAGAGGCAAAGGGTCCGACGCGGACACACTGTCCGGGCGCGTTTGGGACGTGTGTTACATGTCAACGCAGGCCCGCAGCGAAGGGTCTGACGTATTCTTCAAGGTGATTGTCGGCAGCAAGACGCTGGCACTCCGCGCGAACTGTGGACCCGGCGACGATGCCGCGCCCGTGATGACCATCGGATACCCCGAGGATTTTTAACAGAGAAAGAGCGAGGGCGTGGGATATTCCCGCGCCCGAGCTATTTGTGGGTGCAGCGCAAAGTTGCTGGCGTGGATCAGAGGGATCGTTTCCTGATCTATAGTGTAACTTTGCGCTGCGTATAGTACATCCCAGAAGTTGCACATGAGTTGCGCATGAAAGATTTCCTCAAGCCGCTAAAGTTGTTCGCGGGCCTGCCGATAAGAGATTCATAAGGCGGCGCAATAAAGCCCGCCGAGGAGAACGAAAATGAACGATTTCAACGAAGCTCTGGAGCAATTCCGCGCGATCAGCGAGGAAATCATTCTCGCGCATTTCGCCCGCAACGAGTTTACGTTTGCTGTCCCTGGCGTCATCATTGGCAAGGGTCGGAAGTACATCAAACTTTGGAATACCGAAGCACACGACGGCGGAGAAGCCACCATCAATCGAATTCACGCCTTTGTAGAAGTTTCGACGGGTGACATCTTCAAGCCCGCGAACACGAAAGCTCCCGCGAAGCACGCGCGAGGCAACATCTACAACGACGGCGGGCGCGCGAGCATGGACGCATCGGGACACATTTTTTACCTTCGATAGAGAAAGAAAGGGACACCCCGCAGGTCAGTCCTGCGGGGTGTGCTTGGTTCCGCAAATATGAGAATCGTTATTCGTTACATCTGTTCTGCGTGTGGCTGGAAGTGGTCCCGCGACGTGAACGCAAAAAACGAGCAGGCTAATCTAATCCCGCAGCCTGCCCGAATCATCGAGGTTCCGCGCGCCCTTGGTCCGTGCGAATGTGAACCCGAGGCGTAGGCCCGACCCCCTCAAGAAAGGTCCGCACAGCGGATCTATAAGCGTGCAACTTTGCGCTGCGATGTATTTCG
>Ga0164313_10004019_pt1 | contig 13136 bp, 10 predicted proteins | sample GuaBasSedimGuay4_FD_113735 | JGI IMG/M metagenome (GOLD analysis project Ga0164313, IMG submission 113735) | Subseafloor sediment microbial communities from Guaymas Basin, Gulf of California, Mexico - Guay4, Core 4569-4, 0-3 cm | ecosystem: Environmental > Aquatic > Marine > Hydrothermal vents... | reverse complement strand
GTCCATGTATCGGTTGATACGGGCTTTTCTGCCGGGCATGGTCAAGCGCGGTGGCGGCAGCATCATCAATATGGCTTCGGTGGCATCCAGCATCACTGGAGTGCCCAATCGTTTTGCCTACAGCGCCAGCAAAGCCGCTGTTGTTGGCCTGACCAAGTCCGTTGCAGCTGATTTTGTCGCTGACGGGATACGCTGCAATGCCATCTGCCCCGGGACTGTGGATACACCATCGTTGGCGGAACGAATAAACCAGGCAGAGGATCCGGTTGCAGCCCGTGCAGATTTTATGGCGCGGCAGCCGTCGGGACGGCTTGGGACTGCGGAAGAGATTGCGGCTTTGGCGCTATACCTGGCCTCGGATGAGTCCGCTTATACCACTGGCACCACACATGTCATTGATGGTGGCTGGACGAACTAGCCGTCTGGAATTATGAGTCCTGCCCCCGGTAAGCTTTACGAACATTGAGTAAGTGGGTTTTCATAGCCTCTGCAGTGGCATCCCCATCCCTTGCTTCAATAGCGGTGACAATAGCTTCGTGATCTTTAAGGCTCTGCCCGATAACACCCGGAATGTGACCGGTGATTTCACGGCTTGCTTTGCCAAGGATATGCAAGCTGGTCGCGAATTTCTGCAGGAAGGCATTATCCACCGACTCATTCAGAATCTTGTGAAATTCCACATCTGACTTAATAAACTTATCTTCGTCATCCAGTTCATGCGCTTCGAAATCTACACAGGCCTTAAGCCTGGCGAGGTCATCTTCGCTAATCTTGACCGCGGCAATTCGGGCAATTTCCGATTCGATCACCAAGCGTGCCTCAAACAAATCTTCCAGGTTTTGCGCGTCCAGGCTGATAAAAAAATGTAAGGGTGCGAGCAGCGACTCCGGGTCAAGTGAAGATATATACACACCACCGCCCTGCTTGATGCGCAATACTCCCAGTAACGACAGTGCGCGCAGGGCTTCACGCAGGCTCGGGCGACTGACTTCAAGGGTAGCCGCCAGTTCACGTTCTGGCGGAAGTTTTTGACCGGGTTGTAAACTACCGGCCTGCACCAGCGCCAGTAATTGCCGCGCCACCTGTTCAGCGACAGGTTGACGGTCGATTGGAGCAATTCCTTTTGTTAGTGGCATATTTTTCCCCGTTATTAACGCCTTGAGGCAACAATATCTGCCAGGCACTTATTGGTCTGACCAATTATGGAAGGGTAGGCAAGGGAATTCAAGCTGAATCCTGTCATTGCCTTACTACAGGGTTTCCAGCCAGGCCATCATCTGCTCATCACCATAGCGGGATTCACCGCCATGAAATTCAGCTGGCCGATGGCAACATAACATCGCAATGGCTGCAGCGGGTTCTGCGGGAGGAAAGAAATCTTCCGCTTTCTTGTCTGACAGGATATTGATCCGTTTCTTCAAGCCCTCCTGAGTCATACGCGTATCCACCATACCCGGCTGAAAACCGTACACCCGAATTTCCGTCTCTGATACCTCTTCAGCCACCGCCCTGGTCAGCATGGCCAAACCCGCCTTGGAACTGCAATAAGCACTCCATCCACGCAATGGCCTTAAGGCGGCACCACTGCTCAGGTTGACGATGACACCATCTCCCCTGCTGCGAAAATGTGGCAATACTTCGCGGATAACAAAATATGCCCCGGTCAGGTTGACCTGCACGCATTGCAGCCAGCTATCCGGATCAGTCTCTTCAATCAATCCGATGGGCTCAAGGCTGCCGGCATTATTAACCAGCGTATCGATGCGCCCGAGCCTGGTGATCGTTGTTTCCACCATGGCTTTTACATCAGCATGTTTCGAAACATCACAGGGCACGATAATGACCTCGCCATCGTATTGCCCGAGTTCAGCTGCCAATTCCGTAGCCGAATCCGGATTTCTTACTGCCAGTGCCAGGCTGAAACCCTCTTGTGCCAATGCACGGGCAGTTTCAGCGCCAATACCACGGTTTGCTCCTGTAACAATAGCAACGGGTTTCATGTACCAGCTCCACTTATAACGGGTACCGGTGCATCCGCCACCAAAAGTTGTTCAGTTTTGAGGTCTGTCCACAACGATGCAGGTATTTCCGTTGTCAGGTTGTCTACATTGGCCACCACATGTGCCGGCGTTGTGGCACCGGGGATGACGGAGACCACTGAAGCATGCCCCAACGGGAATTGCATCGCAGCAGCTTGCAGACTGACATTGTGAGAGTCACAAACAGCCTCGATGTCACGGGTTTTCTCCAGTACTGCCGGATCGGCCGGTGCGTAATTGTATAAAGCACCTTCAACAGGGCCGGTAGCCAGAATTCCGGATGCGTAGGGCGAACCGATAACCACTGAGACACCTTTTTCAACACAAGCCGGTAGTATGTCTCTCAGTGGCTCCTGATCAAGCAAGGTGTATGGCATGGCTACCAGCATGAAATCCATATCGAAATTCTCCAGAAAATACGGAATCATTGCATCAGCATTGATACCGGCTCCGATTCCACGGATCTGCCCGCTGCTCTTCAAGTCCTGCAACGCTTTCCAGCCACTGGTCTCCAGTGCCCGCTTATGCGCATCAATGACATCACCAGTGCCGTGATAGCCACTGTCCAGATCGTGAATGACCAGTGTCTCTACACGGTTAAGACCAAGCCGCATCAAGCTGTCTTCCCAGGAACGCATGATCCCGTCATAGCTATAATCAAAGTGCAGTTCGAACGGTAAACCACCGACCCATGGCGGCGTGCGATACCCCGGGTTGCCTGCAGGCCGGTAAAGACGCCCTACCTTGGTCGACAAGGCATACTGATCGCGATCCTGCTGCCTGAGAAAATGACCCATACGATGCTCGGACATGCCGTGGCCGTACCAGGGTGCCGTATCGTAGAACCGAATACCACCAGCCCAGGCGGTGCTCACAATGTCCTGAGCAGAATTTTCCTCAATGGTCTCGAATAATTCGCCCAGCCCGGCACCGCCCAGACCCAGAATCGAAACTGAAAGACCAGTATCCGCCAACACTCTTGTGGGTAATGGCTTCAAGGTTTATTCGTACTCCCTGCCACCCATGCGGTTGGCCATAATGAAATCCCAATCATAGCTCACACCCAGCCCCGGACCATCCGGAACAGGTACATGACCGTTCTCATCAATTGCGTGTAAGCCATCCTCGTAACCGCAGGTATAAACCGGTGGCAAGCCGTGTTCCGAAGTACCCGGGTGTACCAGAGCCATCTCGTAATAATTGGTATTGCGAATGGCTGACATGATGTGGCGGTGCGCCGGGCCCGGGGCATGTATTTCGACATCCAGGCCAAAGCCTTCCGCAGCATGGGCGATTTTCATGGCGCCGGTTATACCGCCATCGTAATTGGCATCAGCACGCACCAGGTCCGTACCCTCGGAGGCAATAAAATCAACATGCTGCTCCAGGCCACGAATGTGCTCAGTGACGAGGATCGGGGTGGTAATCTTCTGCCGGAGTTTGCGGTGCGCATGCTGGGATATACCGGTGTCCTGGTACGGATCTTCCAACCACAGGTAGTTACACTCATCACAGGCACGGCCAATCTTCAGCGCATCCAGAAATGTTGCCGGCTCACAGGCCGGATCATTCATCAGGTCCATATCGGGCCCGACCGCTTCTCGAACTGCGTACACATTGCGGACTTCCTCGGCAATCGTGCTATCACCCCAGCCATGAATTTTGAAAGCCGGGTAGCCCATGTTTTTGCATTCCAGTGCGAAAGCAGCGAACGCATCCGGGCAGTCCAGTCCACCATTGCGGTCACCGTGATAGGTGCTGGCGTAGCATGGCAGTGTTTTCTTCCACCCGCCCAGCATTTCAGAAATTGAAGCACCATAATACTTGCCGGCCAGGTCCCACAGGGCGATATCAATCGGCCCCATGCCCATCTTGTCGTATTTGCGCAACGCGCGCTTGGCATCGTTATAAATCTTTTCCCGTTGCAGAGGATTCTTACCGATCATGTACTTTGCGATCATGTTGAACTCGGCAAAAGTTGGCGAACAACCACCAACATACTCGCCCGTTACACCTTCATTGGTAAATACTTTCATTGCATAACTGGCACTGCGGTGCACGCTGCCCTTTTTATAGACAAGGTTGAAGCCGTTGTAATCCTTGGCCATATCCTTGAGGTCAAAACCAAATTCATGCACCTCAATGCGGGTAATACGTAAATTGGACATCTAAAACTCCTTTAAACGGGTTAATCAAAGACGGTAATAACGTTCAGCGTTGTCATGAAACAGCATGGACTGTTCAGAAACAGAAAAATCGCTGACGATGGACCGGTAGGCATCAAATAGCGTGTCGTAACTGCTGAACAGGCTATCGACCGGAAAATTGGAGGCAAACATGCAGCGTTCCGCGCCAAATATCTCGATCGTTTCTAGTACAAATGGACGAATGCTATCAGTGGTCCATTGCGGGTCGGTCATACCCAGACCGGAAATCTTGACCACCATATTCGGGCAACCGGCCAACGCTTTCATCCCTGCACGCCACCCTTCAATACCCTCTTTATCACGTTCCACCGGCATACCCGTATGGTTAACGATAATCCGGGTCTGGTCATAACGGGTCGCGAGACGGGCAGCCTGAGCCATCTGTTGGTAATAAAGTTGCATATCGAAGGACAGATCAAAGTGTGACAACAGGCCAAAATTCTTTCGCCATTCATCATCTTCCAGGAGATTGCGCTTGGTATAACTCAACATCGGGTCCTGGTGAAAATTCAGAATCTGGCGAATGCCACGAACGCGTTCAAACTCACAATGCTGTTCCAGCACCGATTGAATATCCTTTTTAGTAAAATCTGCATAGGCAACAATCGCACAGGGAATATCGTGCTGCTCCGCCACTCCCGCCAGCCAGCGAGTTTCTGCTACCGGGTTCTCATGGTCACTTTCAGCCTGTAAATGCACTGATTTTTTCAAGTTCTGCCGATGGCTGTCAGCCAGGTAATCTTCCACCAGGTAATTGCGGACCAGTGGTGCATAACTGCCAAAAAATGCGGTTTTGTCTTCCTCTTCCAACCATGGATAATGGATTTTCTCCATATCCCAAAGATGGTGATGAGGATCAATAATTGACATTTACAGGTCTGCCTTTTTAATTTTATCTATATTGGTCTGACCACTTTACCATTTTCTGTTATATTTGAAAAAGGTTTAAATTCGGAATAATGGTGATGTCATCAATTGCTTTTCAATCCATAGCTCAAATGCAGCAGGCACTCGCTTCAGGTGAATACACATCGGTAGATTTACTGGATGCCATGCTCGCCCAGGTGGCATCACAAAATCAATCTCTGAATGCGATTGTCACGATGGACGAGGGCCGTGCCCGCCAGCAAGCCGAGCTGGCTGACCAGCAGCGCGCCCAGGGTCAAAACCAGGGTCTGCTGCACGGCATTCCGATTACCATTAAAGACAGCTTCCAGACCGCCGGTATGCGAACCACAAGCGGGTTTCCACCGCTTAAGAATTACATACCGGATAAGGATGCCTTTACGGTATCCCGTCTGAAAGCTGCGGGCGCAATCATCATCGGTAAAACCAACCTGCCGGTGCTGGCCGGTGACTTTCAGTGTAATAACCCTATTTTTGGGCGTAGCAACAACCCCTGGAACCTGGAAAGGACCACTGGTGGAAGCACTGGCGGTGGTGCGGCAGCCGTTGCCAGCGGTATGTCTGCACTGGAACTGGGCAGTGATCTTGGCGGATCAGTGCGGGTACCCGCACATTACTGTGGCGTGTTTGGGTTCAAGCCCGGTGCCTTCCGGGTATCAGGTAACGGTCATATTCCCGGTGCAGAGGCACCAGGTATCGGCGCCGGCAGCAGTACACTGGCATTTATGGCAACACCGGGTGTATTGACGCGCTCCGCTGCAGACTTAAAACTTGCATTCAACGTAATCGCGGGCACCGACCCGGAAGCACCCGATTTACCTCCGATGAGTGTACCAGCCGATACCGGCCCCTCAAAATTCAGGATTGCCTGGACAGATGGTTTCCCGGGCATTCAGGTCAGCAAGGATACACAAGACATGATGGCCGCCACGGCTGCCGCACTGGCTGATGCCGGGCATGTCGTTGAGCAGGTGCAACCCGAAGCACTGGATTTCTCTGCCGCCAGGGAGGCCTGGGGGGTTATCACAGGTTGTTTGATGGGCAGTGGGGTCAACCCCGCCATTCGACGCATGTTAAAACTCAGTTTTCAGCTCAACAAAGACCGCTCAGACATGAAACGTGGCGCCGTTAAAGGCCTGGGTTCCAATTTCAAGCATTTTGCCAATGCACTGGTGGTGAGGGATGTGACCAATGCACTTATCGAGCAGTTTTTTCAAAACTACGACCTTTGGCTCTGCCCGGTTACCAGCGGCGCTGCATTCCCGCACGCAAAACCGGGCAAGCCGGTACTGGTAGATGGCCATAAGACAGATTACCTGCATGCCTGTGGCGGACATACCAGCCTGTTCAATTTCACCGGTCACCCGGCCGCGGTCCTACCGGCTGGAAAGTCAGCCGATGGGATGCCGCTGAGCATACAACTGGTGACCCGACGCTGGCAGGATGAGATGCTTTTAAATGCAGCGATACAAATTGAGCCTATAATCAGCGGCTATCAGCCACCACCACTCTGAACAAGCAAACATTAAACAAGCAAGCCAGGAATATACAAATATGCCAAGCGAAAAAATACTTCCAAACCCTTATCGATCTGAAACAGGGGTTGATACCCGCAGACGGATGCTACTGGGCGGCGTAGCCGGCGCCGTGACCACTGCCCTGTTGGCAGGCTGCAAACAAAAGGAAGCCGCGTTAACACCGGCACCGGTGGCGATTACAGAGCCTGAGGCGCCGCCTGAAATTGCACCGGCACCTGATGTCAATATTCCAAGCGGCATGGAGGCCCTGTCCGCAAAAGAAATGGAGTATGCCCGCAAGCTGCTCGCAGCCAGCACCAGCATTGATGTCCACTGCCATCCCGGCATGTTCTTTTTTGAGGGTACAGAACCGGAAGACCCGATGCTGCAAAAAATGGCATCAATGGCCGGCTTCCAGGATCGAACTGTAGCTGATATGGCCGCCGGGGGCTTAAGTGCTGCGCTGTTCGCTACGGTTGCAGATATTCGTCTGATCGGTGCTGGAAAACAAGGCTTGTTTGCCCGTCGGCAATTTGAAGAAGGTGAAGCTTATCAAAACCATCTGCGGCAACTGGTCACGCTGAACAGAATGGTGGAGTCCGGCCTGGTCATGCAGGCACGTACACCCGCTGAAGTTTCGGCGGCCAAACAGGCAGGAAAAACTGCGGCAGTATTCTCCTGTGAAGGTGGTGACTTCCTGGAAGAAAATATCGAACGGGTGGAAGAAGCCTGGCAGGCAGGGATACGTTCCATTGGCCTGGTTCACTACCATGTCAATCATATGGGGGACATCCAGACTTCCGCGCCGGTACACAATGGCCTGACCCGATTTGGAAAACAGGCTGTTGCAGAAATGAACCGCCTGGGAATCATTGTAGACCTGGCGCATGCAACTTACATGACATCCAAAGACGCCGTTGCGGCCAGCTCTCAACCCGTCATGCTTTCACACAGTTTCCTGGCAGACGATGCAACACAGAACCCACGCTTACTGACGGCAGACCACGCCCTGATGGTGGCTGAAACGGGTGGATTGATCGGTGCCTGGCCAACGGGTATTGGTAATCCCGACTTTATGAGCTTCATCGACCGGCTGTTACGCCTGGTAGATGTTGTGGGTGTTGATCATGTTGGTTTGGGAACCGATATGGATGCGAACTATAAACCCGTGTTCACCAATTACCGACAGATGCCGTATATACCCGCTGTTCTGAAACGGCGTGGTATGCGGGACGATGAGATCATCAAGGTTCTCGGTGGTAATTTCATGCGTGTTTTCGATGAAGTCACCCGTGCGGGAGAACACTCATGAATGCCAGGCGCGTTGTTCCCGGCCTTATTGCCCTGTCGCTGTCTCTAAGCGTAACGGCCGGGGGAATTGAAATCATCACCGGCGATCACATTCCGGCACTCGGCCCATACGTTCCCGCCACCGTTGCGAATGGCGTGGTGTATACATCAGGGCAGATCGCTTTCGACGCCGAAACGGGCACAATCGTTGGCGACGATATTCAAGCTCAAACCCGGCAAGCACTGGACAATCTTATTGCAGTTCTTGAGGCCTCCGGTTCGTCACTTCAGCAAACCTTGCGGGTTACCGTTTACCTGAAAAACCCGGCCGACTTCCCTGCCATGAACGAGGTTTACGGGGAATATTTCAAGGATCACAAACCGGCGCGTACGACCGTGCCCGGTGTGGAATGGGGTAAAGGCATCCTGGTGGAAATAGACGCCATTGCGATCCAGTCATCCAGCCGGGTTAAGTAAACAAAAAAAACCGGTACTTCCTTAAAGATAGTACCGGCAACTTGGGGCACTGCAAAAGAAATACGACCGACGCCTCAAGGGGGGAGATCAGCGCCGGCCGCACCGTATAATCGTTTAACTCAACAAGCAATCACCAGCGATATTTGACTGTTACACCATAAGACGCACGATCCGGCGACGTAACCAGTGGTGAAAATGCCGGGAATCCCTGGCGTGTTCCAAAGATGAACAGGTCAGGTAATCGTGACGGGTTACCGGTGAATACACCGGTGCTCGCCGTATTTGGCTCAAACAGGTTATATGCCCACAAGGTAACCACCCAGTTCTCGTTGCTGAATCCGGTTCTGAAATTCACACGATTGGCGGACCCAACGAAGGCAGTGCCTGTTTGCACAATGGTTTGCGAATCAATGTAGCTTGCATCGAGACGGTTGAACCAATCCCAACCGCTGGACATTGGCAAGGTATAACCGAGAGAAATATTCCCCGTCAAATCAGGTGTGTATTGCAGATCAGTGCCATCCAGCACCGGATCCATTCCTATGGCCGCGAGAATCGCGAAGAAATATTCATCGTACTTTGAATCGTTGTAGGAAAGACCCGCGCGCAGATCCCAGTTCTCAGACAGTTGGGCCATCAATTCAAACTCGATACCTTTCGACGTAGTTTGACCGGCATTGATATTCAACAGCGCGCCCTGTCCACCAATTGCACGGACTATCTGATCATCCCACTTAATGTAATAAGCAGCCAGCGTTGTCAGAACACGGCCATCGGCCCAGGTAGACTTCAGGCCAATCTCATAGTTATTACTTGTCTCAGGATCATAGGTGCGTTCTTCCGGCAGGACATTACCTGTCAGTGTGACGATATTGAACCCGCCTGCTTTTTCTGCATAGGCCCAACTGGCATATGCCATGTGGTCATCACTAAAGCGCCAGTCAAATGAAACACGGGGCTGGAAAGAGTTCCAGTCGTCTTTGTTCTCGTACATACCGGGGGCACCGACAGGAAGTGGTGTATCGACCGCCAGGACCGACTTTTCCTCGTTGCCATAACGGGCCATAACGCCCAGCGTCATGCTGTCGTTGATATCCCAGTCCAGGGAGCCGAACACTGCCAATGAATCGGTTTCCTCAGATGTTACGGAGGTTGCACCACCAAATATGAAAAACAGGAAATCCTGGTAGGCGGCGTGAATGTCGTTGTCATTTTCCAGACTGTATGCGTAGATACCGGCCATCCAGCGCACGCTGCCATCGCCGGTTGAAGTCAGGCGAAACTCCTGGCTGATTTCGGTAACGTCATTGTAGGAAGTGGTGTAATGATAATTATTGGCAGAATAATCACTGTCTGTTGAACGATCATGTGAAAAATCGTTATAACCGGTGATCGACGTAAAGATTCCCGAACCATAGTCCCACTCAATTTTCAGAGAACTGAAAAGTTGCTCACGATCAACACCACCCGGTGTCACCGCAAAGCCATCTTTGTGGGCTGGCACTTCTCCGGTAAACATCTGATAGTCCGGCGGAAGTCCGGCGAAGGACGTGAAGAAATCATTGTTTTCTTCAAAACGCATTGCAGGATCACCGTCATCAACTTCTGAATACACCATGTTGAAGTCAATATCCACGTTCTCGCCGTTCCAGTAAAGTGCTCCAAGCGCACTCTTGGTATCACGGTCATCCAGCGTACCGCCGGTCAGTTCATTTTTATAGAAACCATCAAATTGATCTGCAAGAGCAGCCACACGGTACGACAAACGGCCGTCACCAAACGGACCACCAACGGTAGCCCGTATTGCTTGCTTGCCATCGCTGCCGTAGATTCCTTCAACTTCACCTTCGAATACGCCAGAGGGCTTGCGCGTAACATAGTTGATTGCACCACCAAATGTATTGCGTCCGTACAGTGCACTCATGGGGCCCTTGGAAACTTCAATTCGTTCAACAAAGTTACCCAGTAAATTACTCATGGTCTGACGGGAGCCCATATAAACACCATCAACAAAGAAGCCCACATTGGCTTCGCCGATGGTTGTGGATAAACCCCTGATAACCGGGGTTGAGGCATCACCGCCAAACAACGGCGCCACGTTGAAGCCAGGCGTCAGTGCTGCAATATCCTGTACATCACGCAGACCTGCGGCTTCGATATCAGCGGCCGAAAAAGCAGTGACGGCCAGCGGAATATCCTGCAGGCTTTCTTCACGCTTACGCGCAGTTACGATGATTTCTTCAATCACCAGGCTGTTATCGGCTTCATCATTCGCGTCTTGTGCCATGACCGATACTGGCGCCAGGCCACTTAATGTGCCACAAACAAGTGTTGTTACAAGTGCTAATAATCGCTTTTTGCTGTCCACAAACTGTCTCCCACGTGAAATTGGACTGTTGGTCAGACCAATTTCACCATAGCAGTCAATGCATGTCAATATTTTGTGTTGGTTCTGATACCCGGTGGTGGACATAAATGTCCACCCTACGGTGTGAACCAGATGGGTGAAGTGTAGGCACGTTCTTGAATCACCTCGGGGTATCCTTCCGGTGGGTCCTCGTTTAAGGCAATGGAGTCATAGAGGGAATTTCGCGGTGTTGGAATTTGCAGAACACGAGCGTAATAAAACGCAGGTACTGCCGGGTCAAAGTCCGGATCATGCCAAACAACGGCCAGCTCAGGCGCACCAATAGTGTTTTCGTAACGTGCTGTTTTACGATCCACGGTGTCACCGACCGCAGGCAGTTTACCGTTAACACCGACTCGACGGTCGCCTGACCAGGCAACATCAAAGACCTTCTCATGTGTCTTTCCATCGCTATCAAGCCAGCCCTTAATGATCTGCACCCGGTCGAGGTTCGCTCCATTGGGATCTTTCATTGCCTTGATCAGGAAAGAAGGTATTTCGTCAGATACCGTCAGATCTCCACCCATCGGTACGCCCCTGGCATATCCGACGGCAGCAAGATCATGCTCTTTGATATCGCCTGCACTAAATCCATAGCCGCCAAAAAACCTGACCGTTATTCGAGGACCGGTAGTGCCATAAACCTCACGGCGCTTAAAAGCAGCAACAATCTCTTTCCGCGTATTCTCGCGTGCCCATACTCCCGCCAGCCCCGAAGCTGACATCTCCCAACCTGACATCCGGCCAAGGCCGCGGGCCTTGTTTTCCGGAATGGAATCGAGTGCCATTTTGCCCAGGAAGTTATTTTCTTCAGCCGAGGCCATGCCGGTATGGCTGTCGGTTGCACCTATTACACCTAGTTTGAACGGGTTAATCCCAATTTGGCTTTCGATCTCCAGTCCGGTTTTAAGCGCCGGACGAATATAGTCAGCTTCCGTGATGGTGGGGGTTAGCCGTGCATCAGGGCGCATTTCCAGCAGGTGACTAAAGAATTCAAACTCTGCAAATTCATCATCGGGCGAAAGTAGCGGATGGGTCTCAGATGTACCCTTTATCTGGGTGATTTCGGCAACCGGCTCCCATTTCGAACGCAGCGCTGCATAGTCCGCATCAATTGGCGTGCCAGCGGTATTCAAACGCGCGAACATTTGCCCTTTCGAAACATTTGAATTATGCGGAATGGAAACAAAATTCGCACCAGTGGCTGATTCGATTTCATCGAACCAGCGCCACAGGTCTTCTGGATTGACACTGTCCACCGATGAGAATGGCATGAATTGTTTAGCGATGTCTGCACCGTCAGACATAATCACAACCCGGTGCAGGTTGGCTCCGTCTTTTACCGGCGAATACTCCCAGCCAATCAGAGTTGTGAATTCCCCCGGAACATTATGCCGTTCGGCTGCAGCGATATTGGCTTCCCAATGTGTGCGCATGATTTCCTCAACCGCCAGGTCATCAACCAGGCTGGGGTCAGACGAAACCCAGCGGAGATCACGCTCCACGCTGGCCGAGCCAAACATATCCTCAATTTTCCAGCCCAGCCGGGTCAGCATGCCGATTTCCGGCGGTCTTTCTACACCCTTAAGGCCGGAAAGGTTCATTCCCCAAACGATCAACCTGGCCGCATGCCCCACTTCTCCGGCCGAGCGTAACTCGATCAGGCGACGACCCAGACGTGTTTCGGTCAGCCGCGGGTCCTTGTCGGTGAACAGGCTATAGGGCACACCCAGGAATTCGGCATGGTCGGTTACCGCCAGAAAATCCAGCGGCGTTTCAAGCTGTACTTTGGCCCGGTGATAGGGGTGGATGGCCGGTTGACCTTTCGCAAACCGGTAAGCGGTATCAGCATCGGCTGTACGGTTGCCGAAAATATAACCATCAACGGAAAGATTTGAGTGCAGGTGGGTATCGCCCCACAATAAACGGGTAGCGTTTTCCTGCCCAAATACCAAACCGCTCGCTGTAATTAATACAGCAAGCGGTGCGTAGGAAAATTTTCTAATATAAATTTTCGTCTTAATAATAAAAATGTAATTCCGCCAACCATCTGCGCGGATAGTTCGGGAACTCGTTATCCAGCAGATTCGGGACAATAAGGAAGCCATGGATAGGATAATACTCGTCTGTCAGATTTCGACCAGAAATAGATACACCCCAATGCCCAGCGGATGAATCCCAGCGCGCCATCGCATTCAGCATGGGATAGCCGTCCACAGCAATCGTATTAGCTGTACTGACAAAATAATCATCCGTATAGCTCACGTCACCTGAAATCGTTATACCGCCGCGT
>Ga0164313_10004017_pt1 | contig 13137 bp, 14 predicted proteins | sample GuaBasSedimGuay4_FD_113735 | JGI IMG/M metagenome (GOLD analysis project Ga0164313, IMG submission 113735) | Subseafloor sediment microbial communities from Guaymas Basin, Gulf of California, Mexico - Guay4, Core 4569-4, 0-3 cm | ecosystem: Environmental > Aquatic > Marine > Hydrothermal vents... | reverse complement strand
GGTGACTTTACCGGTTGGGTCTTTGATCAGCTGAATGTCCGTGACATCCTGCGTCTTGAGGCACCTCTGGGCACTTTCTTTGTTCGCAATGACACCACTCGACCGATGATAATGATGGGTGGTGGCACGGGGTTTGCGCCGCTCAAATCAATGATTGAAGACCTGTTGGCACACCATGACAAGCGTCCGTTACACCTGTTCTGGGGGGTGCGCAGCCTGGGCGAGTTGTACATGTTGGATGAGGCACAGCAATGGGCTGTGCAAAATGAGCATATACAATTTTCCAGTGCCCTTTTAGAGCCAGGAGGTGAAGACACCACCGACAGCTTTAACGGCTTCGTTCATGAAGCGGTCCTGGCACAGTATGCAGATCTTGCCGATTTTGATATCTATATGAGTGGCCCACCTGCCATGATTGATGCGGGCCGCGCGGCTTTTCTGGCACATGGTGCCGAGCAGCGACGAATATTCTTTGACTCGTTTGAATTTGGCCTGGATGTACCGATCAGGGTACTGGCCAAGCCCCACTAACGCAGAGGATTACCAGCATTTAAGGCGCACCCAGACGGGCGGTAACGGTAGGCAGTGGCTCCGGTTTCTGACCCTGGTTCATTCGTAATGCATTTCTATAACAGGCCATCGCGGGCTCAAGCTCACCCTGTCGTTCAAGCAACTGACCGAAGGCATCGTAGCCCAGGCTACTGGGTTCCAGTTCAAGGCTTTTGATCATGTGCTCACGGGCTTTACCCCAGAGTGATTCCCCGGCGCATAAACGACCCAGAGCCAGGTGTAAGCCCGCATCATCAGGGTGTTGTTTAAGCCATTTTTCGCATTGTTTCAGACGTTTCGACTTGTCTGAAGCAGTCGTATCGCCGTAACGCAAAACCAGGGCCGGATTCCATTCGTGCTTCAAACTTGCAATGATCACCGGTTCGGCCAGGTCAGCGCGCTCTAACCTGGCTGCACCAAGGGCAAATGCCTCAACAACAGCCGAATGATGTCGCATGGCACGTGGTAGCTTTTTCCAGGCTGTTTGCAACTCCTGGGCGCTGCTGGCGGAACGCAACTTGTTTACCGCAATTTCTTCCTGCAATTCCTGTGCCTGTTCGTCATTCAGAACACCGGCTTTTTTCAGTGCCGGCAACATGGCCTGCAGTTCGTTCCATTCACCCAGTTCACGGTAACAACGTGACAATAACTCCAGTACCTGGGGATGTTTGCGACGGCGTTTGTAAAGATCCTGCAATACCGGAAGTGCGGCAGCCCGGTTGCCATTAGCCAGCAACATACGCGCCCGCGTCAGTTCAACCAGGAAACGTTTCTTCGAACCACCACTGTCAGCCTGCTCAAGATAATATTCACGCCGGTCGTGGGCATCCTGACTATCCGCGGCCTGGGCCGCAGCCAGGTAATGCGCCGTGGTTCTTCCCTGTACGCTGGCAGATTTTTCAAGGGCTTTCTCAGCCGCACCCCAATCTCCCTCGGTCAGTGCCAGCAAGCCTCTTTCGAGCTGTTTAAAAGCGCGTTGTTCGCGCATTTTTCGGGCGGTCTGAACCGGCATCCGCCACAGCCACACCGCTATATGCATGGTGAGCCACAAAATCAGCAAGGCGGAGCCCAGGACCAAAACGCTGGTTTCAATGGTCCAGTTACCAAAATTAATCAAAACATGTCCCGGATCGGACTTGAACATCGGCGCCAATCCAGCGGCCACCAGCAACAGCGCCAGTATCAGCAGCAGGAGAAAGCTACGTTTCATGTGCCGGAACCCTGGTCTTCATCCACTCTGCCCTCGGCCGGACCACTCGTTGCAGATGCACCTCCAGTCTGCGCATCTTCAGCTTCAACCGGAGTCGGAGATTGCAGCAATCTTCGGCTATCACGTAATTGCCGCAATTGTGCCCAGGGTGCGCTGATATCGGGCATTTGGGGTGCGACATTTACTTGCTTCAAGGTCGTTATTTCGCGCAACAGGGCCTGCACCGCGGTCGAATCACTCTGGAAAAATTGCTCCATGGTATCGCTAAGCCTGTCCAGAGACCCGTTCCAGCCACCGGCGTCGTTGCGCATCAGAGCCAATCTCGCCGACTCAAGTTGCAACCACAGACCCTGTCGCAGGTAGTCCTTGTCCTCAAGGCTTAACAATGACTGGTCTTCCGGTACCCGGCGTCTGACGGTTACAAGTGATGACATAGTATGTTTGAAACTTGCCCACCAACCCGCATCGTCCGGTAATTCAGCCTGGGCCTGGGCCTGCGGTTCAACCTCACCACGAAATGGCAAAGCGGGTATTTTTGACTGCAAATCTGTGATCTGCGCAGTTATCTGCACATGATCAATGACGGGTAAGGCCGCCAGTGTCTGACGCGCCGTGGCAATCCTCTGGCGGACACTCAAAAACATTGGATCGTTTAATGCTTCAAGTTGAATGTCGGCGGCCAGCAATGCCAGGTCAGCCGCAGCCGGGTCAGAAAACAAACTCAAGCGTTGACTTGCGGTGCGCAAAAGAAAATCTATCTCAGCAATATTTAATTCGACACTGCTGTTCTGACTGCTTGCAGCCACGCTTACAAGACCTGATTCGGTTGCCGAAAGTCGCTGTTCCAGTGAACGAACATTGCCTTGCATGGCGCTTATGGAGGCCTGATCCTCACCGGATTGTCCCTGTATGCCCGCCAGCTGGCCTTCAACGGTCCTGAGCCGCTGACCCTGGCGTGAAAATTCAGCTGTATCTATGGGTGACTTCGCTGCACCAAGCTGTTGCTCAAATGAGGCCACGGCATTGGCAAGCTGTTGTTGAGATTCCTGCAGATGCGCCAGCGCTTCTGTTTGCGTGGCCTGATTCGGGTCGCCCTGGTGCGCCTGCCACCAGTGCCAGCCCGTGGCAAGGACGGAGGCCATCGCCACCAGCAATGCCAGTATCGCGATCGGCTTTCCTGATGACCTTGGTTTTTTCTCTTTCAAAAGCCTGTCTACCGGATCATCTGTCACGTCATCTATATCCTGGTCCAATTGTTTTATGTCCATCTTGAAGCCTGTTTCTAGTCAGTTGATGCTAACCAAATCAACAGCGTTACGCACGTGATAAAAGTCTGCATTTGATTCAACCGGAAACAGCAGTCCCGGTCAGCCGTAGTATTGATTGCAATAATTCGGCGTTTCCAGGCCCATCGGCTAACTCAATGCGGCTTGCACCCAGTTGTTGCAAATGATGCTGGATACGATCGGAAATCACCAGTGCCGGCGCGTACAATATTTTCTTCCAGGCCGCCGCAGGCAGTAGCTCCCGGGCGAGTTCCAGAGCCGAAACACTGGTCCAGACACTTAGTAAATCCTCACATTCAAGTACAGCATCGACCTGTTCCGGCCCCGGTCGCAAGGGAACACGCTCATAGACCATTGCCTTGATCACCTTCCAACCCAATTCAGACAGACCCTTCGCCATGGCCTTACGACCTCCAGGTGCACAAAATATGATGGCTTCACCCGCCTCGATGGTCAATTCACCCACCTGTAGCAGATCTTCGGAGGTATACCCTGCCGGGGACTGCAAATGAACCTGGTGACCGGCTTCTTCCAGGCTGACACGCGTGGCTGAGCCGATAGCGGCAAACTCGAGATTTTCTAAACCATCACGCGGAATATGAGGTAGTCCAAAGCGGACCGCCCTGGGGCTGGTGAAAACCGCCAGCCTTCGTTGTTTAACCCCGGACCAGGCCGATGTGAATTCATCCGACGGCTCACGCGCTGAAAAGGTGTACAGGGGCATCACGATGGCTGTCAGACCCGCGACACCAAGCTGTTCAGCCAACGGCCGTGATGCCTCCAGGGGGCGGGTAACCAAAATGTGTGTCATGAATCCTCTAAGGTTGGCAATACTAAGGTAGATTCGAAATAATTTTACCAGCTCCATTTTTCAAAAGCTCGGCAGCGATCCGCTCGCCCAGCACGACAGCACCGGCAGCAGGAGCCTCACCCTCGGCACGGACTGCTTCTTTACCATCCAGCGAGTTCACCTGGGATTTCAGTGTTACAACTCCGTCTTTCAGTACCGCATGAACTGCCAGCGGTACCTGGCAAGTGGCCTCAAGAACCCGCGCCACCGCCCTTTCCGCACTGGCTACAACCATTGTATCGGCATCTGCCAATGGCTCAATTAATGAACGTGTATAGCTGTCATCCTCGCGGCATTGCAATCCAATGATTCCCTGTGTTGAAGCGGGCAGCCAGTCAGGTAACTGAAGGGTCTCAGTAATCCGTTCACCCAGGCCAAGACGCTGCAAACCGGCGCAGGCCAGGATAATGGCATCGTACTGTCCCTCATCCAGTTTTCTTAAACGGGTATCCACATTACCACGCAAATCGGTCACCTTTAGATCCGGGCGCAGGGCCAACAACTGGGACCGGCGGCGTAAACTCGAGGTGCCGATGAGACTACCGGCAGGCAACTCTGCGAGTGGCTTGTCATGTCGGCTAACCAGTGCATCATAGGGATTGGCTCTTGGCAGAACGGCATCGAGAACAAGACCCGCTGCCATATTTGCCGGCACGTCTTTCATCGAATGTACCGCCAGATCCGCTTCGCCGTTCAGCATCGCGCGTTCCAGTTCTTTCAGGAACAGACCCTTGCCACCAATTTCCGAAAGTGGACGGTCGAGGATACGATCACCCTCGCTGACGATTTTAACCAGTTTAATCTCTATACCGGCATGCGAATCAGACAACAATGCCTGCACGTGGTTTGCCTGCCACAAGGCCAATGCGCTTTTGCGTGTCGCAATTCTGAGGACTTTTTTCATGTTAATTCCCGAATTAGTTTTCTTATGGCGGGGAGATTTCGACGACTCACCTGCAGACGCTCGTCATATCCTTCCAGGTGCAGGTAATGGCGTCCATTAGGTGTTTTTTCCAGTCCCCGGATGCATTTTTTCGCGACCAGTGTCTTACGATGAATACGAACGAGGACGTCCGCGTGCTCATTTTCCAGATCCAGCAACGATTGATCGGTGATTGTGTTGCCATTTTTGTGCACAACCGTCGTACATTTGTCCTCGGCATTCATACAAATTACATCGGCGAGCGACAGCAGGCTGACCTTGCCACCCAGTGTTGAACGAAGAAAGGGACCGTTTGCACCGGAATCCACACTGGCGATAAAACGCCTGGCCTTGTCCAGTGCCAACTCAAGCCGCTCTGCACGCACCGGTTTGACCAGGTAATCAACCGCGTCACATTCAAATGCTTCCACTGCCTGATCCGACCAGGCTGTGCAAAAGATGATGGCCGGTGGTGAACCTTCGGCCTGCAGCATCTGTGCCAACTCCATCCCACCAATCCCGGGCATGGAGATATCCAGTAACAGGACATCCGGCGCCTTTAACGGAATTAGACGCAAGGCCTCCTGCCCTGAAGCGGCCTCACCTGTAACATGCACTGCCGGTAGCTCCGCCAGCATACGTCGCAGGCGGTTCCGGGCCGGTGCCTCGTCATCAATTATCAGTATTCTCAACATATGGAAAACTCAAAACGGCAAAAAACTGCTCTTCATTTTGATGGGTAAGAAGGCTGGAGCTTGATCCAAAAGCCAATTCCAGTCGCTCGCGAATGTTTTCAAGCGCCATGCCATGGCCCTCGCTGATGTGCTCATTTGGTCCTACCGGGTTAGCGATGGTTATAACAACATTGTCTTTTTCACCACGACCGTAAATTCGTAGTTCACCACCCTCAACACACGGTTGGATACCATGAGCGACTGCATTTTCAAGCAGGGGTTGCAGGGTCAACGGCAGCACCGATGCACCCTCCGGTAACTCACTCACCTGCCAGTCGACAGTTAAGCGGTCACCCAGACGACGTTGCTCCATTTGCAGGTATTTCCGGGCCAGTTCCAATTCCTCCGATAAATTGATCAGGCTATCTGCTTTACGCATACTGCCACGAAAAATATCAGCCAGGTCTTCGATGGCACGCTCGGCGCCCACTGGATCATCCGGTACCAAGCTGGCGATCGTATTTAAGCTGTTGAACAGAAAATGCGGTCGGATCCTGGCCTGTAAAGCCTGTACCCGGGCCTCGGACTCGACCAGCATTTGCGTGCGCCATTGAGCCCGCATAAACAGGTAGCGCAAAAAGGCTACAGTAACCAGTCCAACTGCCAGTACACTTTGCAATTGAAATAAGGCAAAGTCTTCCCGACCGGGCCCGAAGCCGAGGACGGTCCCAACAACACCTGCAAAATAACTTAAAGCCAGCGCTAGAATTATGGCTACAAACCAGCTACCCAGCCAGGCGGTCCGGGCGCTAAGCCTGGCAAGCCAGACCCGCGTGACACACAAACCCAGGGCGATAACCAGTGCCAATGCCTGCGCGTACAAAGATATAACACCCAGCCAAACCAGGCTGAATTCGCGCAGTGTTCCGGCGCCAATCAACAAAACCGAGGTCTGTGTCACCAACACTACTGTCAGCAGCATCCTCCAACTGCAAAATGAAGGGGGGTACACACTTCGCTGCGCTGTCATGGTTTGGTTGAAGCTCACGGTTTTCATCGTGTATCAGTCAGGTTATCAGCTAAAGCAAGTCTGCAACCAGTGGCCAATATCGACAATTTCTGGTTGTGACACCGAATGGGGAATTGGATAACTGTGCCACTCCACCGGCCATTGTCCTGCACGCAGTAAAGAATGGGCAGCCTGTCCCAGCGCAAAGGGTACCACCGGGTCCTGGGTTCCATGGCCCATAAAAACCGGTGTTGCAGAATTGACCTGTGACAACTCGTTTTGCAGTCGATCGGGAAACAAGAGGTACGCGGACAATGCCATGATTCCCGCCAGCTTTTCCTTGCATCTGAGCCCGACATGCAAGGCCATTGCTCCTCCCTGGGAAAAACCGGCCAGTATGATTCTGTGTGCGGGGATGCCACGCTTTATTTCTGAATCAATCAACTCACGAATCATCTTGGCACTGTGATTAATGCCGGCTTCATCCTGGCCTCTTGAGGTACTGATTTCGATGATGTCATACCAGGCGCGCATAACCGCACCACCATTGACGGTAACCGGTCGCATCAGCGCATGCGGAAAAATGAAACGAACCGCAGAACCCGGTTTCAGACCAAGGTAGGGAACAATGGGCTCAAAATCATGCCCATCAGCACCTAGTCCATGCAACCAGATGACTGAATATTCCGGATTGTCGGCCGTTGTGACTTCAAGAAAATCAAGCAGTTTCCCGCTTTTAGTTTTGTGGGCTGAATTGCTGTTATCCATGGCGTATAGTGTAGCAGTCATTCAGCCTGGATTTTGCGTACTGATGCAAACTGTTAAAGTTGTATTACTGATCTTGATCACCGTCGTTGTGTTGGGAGCCTGTGGACTCAAGGGTCCGCTGTACCTTCCGACAGAAAATCCGGTCTCTGAACCCGCCACCGGACAGGAAACAGATCCGGCAACGGAAGAGACCGAAAAAGAGGACGATGCCAAAAAGAAAGATTCCGGTACCAGGAGTTAATGTCCGTTCAATTTCACAAAATGCACGGCCTCGGCAATGACTTTATTGTGCTGGATTTACGTCATCAGGATTTCCCGATTGATGCCAGCGTGGCCATGCAACTCGCCAACCGTCGCACCGGTATAGGTTGTGATCAGATACTGATCCTGCGAAACCCGACAAGTGACCAGCATCTGGCAGCTTTTGAGATCTGGAATTCAGATGGAAGCCGGGCTGAACAATGTGGCAACGGAGTCCGATGCCTGGGGTTATACCTGCATGATCGCTCAGAAACACCCGACGGCCAGTTTTTGCTCGGCGGTCCAACCGGTATCGTAAAAATAGAGTGCCTGGACGACGGACTGGTCAGGGTCGATATGGGTCAGCCCGTATTTGAAACATCCCGGATTCCGTTGTTGCTGGAACCTGTAGATGGCTGGTACCACTTGCCACACAATCAACAACACATCAACCTGGGTGCAGTTTCGATGGGTAACCCCCACGCGCTGATGGTTGTCAAAAACCTCGGTACCACAGACGTCAGAAAGCTGGGTACTGCAATCAGCCAACATTCTGCCTTTCCGGAGGGTTGCAACGCGGGTTTTGCAGAAATTGTTGATCGTAAAAGTATCAAGCTACGGGTATATGAACGCGGCGCCGCCGAGACCCTTGCCTGCGGCTCTGGTGCCTGTGCGGCAATGGTCATTCTACGCAAGGCCGACCTGACAGACGAAACGGTAAACGTGACCCAGGCGGGTGGAAGCCTTATAATCAATTGGACAGGGGGAGAGAATCCAGTCATTATGACTGGAATTGCAAGTCATGTTTTTGAAGGGACGTTTGCATGAGTAGAAATAGCAGATCGATTGAAGACATAGTCAGGAGGTTTCTACACCAGAACCCGGATTTTCTGGAACGGGAACCTGCGCTGTTAAAACATCTCGAGTTAAACCACGCCAGTGGAACAGCAGTTTCGCTGATTGAAAAACAGGTGCAATACCTACGCACACAAAACCAATCCCTTGAAAATCAACTGAACCGGCTGATACAAAACGCGGCCGACAACGAAAAACTCATGTGTCGTTTGCACCAGTTGACGCTGGAATTGATGTCGATGAGTGGCTTGCCCTCATTTTTCGACCGGCTCAGCGAAGCCCTTTTGTCCGAGTTCCATGCTGACATTCTCAACATCACACTTTTCGATCTGAAAATTGAAGCAGGAGCAAAAACACCGATATTTCATACCCGACGCGATGATCCGGAAATACAGCAGTTCCAGGATCACATTGATAAAGGTGTCAGTGTCTGTGGAAGGTTAAACCGCAACAAGCGTGACTACCTGTTTGGCTCACGCGCCCAATGGGTACAATCAACCGCATTCATCCCGCTGGGTAATGATGGAATCCTCGCCATCGGCAGCAGTGACCCCGCTCGTTTTTATCCGGGAATGGGAACCCTGTTCCTTGATTTACTGGCTGAAATCGTGACCGCACGCCTGACTCTGGAAGAGCCCGCAAAACAACGCAAATTTGCCTGACCTGGTTTCCGAACTTGATCTGAACGTAACCGTTACGGACGAGTTTGAACCTGTGTGGTTGGCTGCATAACTCGTCACGCACGAGTTTGAACCTGTGTGGTTGGATACGTAACTCGTTTCGGACGGGTTTGAATCTGTGTCGTAGGGTGCGTAACTTGTTACGCACGTTTTTGTTTGGTGTTAACCCGTGGGTAACAAGTTACCCACCCTACGTGTAAGCTGAGTGGCTATGAAGACGCACGTTGAGAATTTTTTTGTTTACCTGGAAAATGAACGTGGCCTGTCAGCTCGAACAATAAAAGCCTATCAACGTGATCTCGACCAGTTTCTGCAATTTCTGGCTATTGAGGAAATCGAGCAACCCCGGCAAGTTACTCAACACCATATCCGCGCTTTTATTGCACGACGACACCGCCAGGGGTTGGGTGGTAAATCTTTACAGCGATTATTATCGGCGCTGCGCAGCTTCTTTCGCTGGTTGCTTCGTGAGGGACACGCAGAGCACAACCCGGCAATTCCTGTGAGAGCGCCCAAAAGCCCAAGACACCTGCCAGCGACACTGGATGCCGACAGTATTGGCCAATTATTGAACATACCCTGTGACACACCACTGGCGGTGCGTGACAAAGCCATCATGGAACTGTTCTACTCTTCAGGCTTACGTTTGTCTGAATTGGCGACCTTACGTTGGGAGCAGCTTGATCTTGCCTCGGGAATGGTAACGGTTACCGGCAAGGGAAACCGTAGTCGCATGGTACCGGTAGGACGCATTGCGGTGGCGGCATTACTTGAATGGCGTAAAACACGGGTCAAGTTTGCTTCGTTTGAAGAGCCACATGTATTTGTCAGTCAACGCGGAAACCCGATAGCGGTCCGTACCATCCAGTCACGTATACGCTACTGGGCAAAACGCCAGGGTATTCCTCAAAACATCTACCCGCATCTGCTGAGACACAGTTTCGCCAGTCATATGCTGGAATCATCCGGTGACCTGCGGGCAGTGCAGGAGTTACTCGGTCACGCTGATATCTCAACCACGCAGATTTATACACACCTCGATTTTCAGCATCTGGCCAAGGTTTACGACAAAGCCCATCCGCGGGCAAAAAAGAAGACGTAGGGTGGGTAACTTGTTACCCACGGGTTTCATTGAATATACCCACGGGTTTAATTGAATATACCCCGTGGGTAACAAGTTACCCACCCTACTCTTTTTCGAAGAACTTATAGATAACCGCGGCGATCACGGCACCTGCCATTGGGGCAAGCCAGAACAACCATAACTGTTGGAGAGCAATGCCACCTTCTAACAATGCAGGACCGGTGCTGCGGGCCGGATTGACCGATGTGTTGGTCACCGGGATGCTGATGAGGTGGATCAATGTCAATCCTAAACCGATGGCGATAGGTGCAAAACCTGCCGGGGCACGTTTGTCAGTAGCACCAAGGATGATTACCAGGAACATCATGGTCATGACAATTTCGGTAACCATGCCCGCGCCCATTGAATAACCCTGTGGCGAATGTTCACCAAAACCGTTGGAGGCGAGTCCCCCGGCATAACCTTCCGCACCGCTGGCTATGTAGAACAACACGGCGGAAGCCACGATGGCGCCCAGGACCTGGGCAATCATGTATGCAGGTGCATCCTTTCCTTCAAAACGGCCAGCCACTGTCAAACCCAGTGTAACGGCCGGATTCAGGTGGCAGCCAGAAATATGGCCAATGGCAAACGCCATGGTCAGTACGGTCAGACCAAATGCCAGCGCGACACCCGCATAAGCTATGCCAACATCAGGTAGGCCAGCTGCCAGTACGGCACTGCCGCAACCCCCTAAAACCAACCAGAATGTGCCGATAAATTCGGCAGCAGATCGTTTGCTCAAGCTCATTTTTTTCTCCCAATTAATTGTAATGGCACTTCGAACTGCCCCTCTGTCTTACTGAAGGAGTATCCAGCACGAAATACAGTGCACAGTTTTATTCTAACGCAAAATTGTCAGCTTTCAGTACCCCGTTGTCGTTGAACCAGAATCTGTGCCAGTTTCAAGCCCAGCCAATAACCCACATAGGCCATCACAAACCATACCCAGGTTTGATCCGTATCAATACGATCCATCCAGTAAAGCGGCCAGACCATGGCCGTAATAAAGTTGGTCAATGCTTCGACCAACATGTTAATGATGACATCCAGGCCAAGTTGCTTTAAGAAGCCGAAAAACCCGCCAAAATTTATGACCATGCCAATAATTTCGGTGACTTCAACAACAACATAGGTAAATAAAGCCACGATGCCGTAGAAACCACCACCAAATTTCGCCCACTGTTTTTGTACCGGATGTAAGTCCAGCTTGTCCTCTTTTTTATTCTTTTTTTTATTCTTGGACATAGCCTTGATTTCACGTCCAAGTGCTTTGATATCAAGGGTTTCCTGAAAATGCCCGCGCTGCAACGCCCACCAGACAATCGCCAGCGTAAATATCCCTATGGGGATACCCACCATCAGCAGCGCCCAGAAAAATTCAATCAATAATCCCACATTACATCCTCATCAGTACATTCAGCCAGGTTTCCAGTGTACGTCATGCTTGCAATCGTCTGCACGTATCCCCACGTTTGCTTCACGCATTCAAAAGGAGTATCGCGTGGAACAATATCGTGGAACAACCATTTGCTCAGTCAGGCGCGGCGATAAAGTGGTCATGGGTGGAGACGGCCAGGTAACGCTTGGTAACACTGTGATGAAATCAAACGCCAGAAAAGTCCGGCGTATGTATAAAGACCAGGTTATCGCCGGTTTTGCCGGGGCCACAGCCGATGCTTTCACCTTGTTTGAGCGCTTTGAGGGCAAACTCGAAAAATATTCCGGCAACCTGGTGCGCGCAGCGGTGGAGATGGCAAAAGACTGGCGTACTGACCGTATGCTGAGACGGCTTGAAGCCCTGCTGGCGATCGCCGACAAGAAAAACTCCCTGCTGATCTCCGGTAACGGTGACGTCATTGAGCCTGAGAATGGTCTGATTGCGATTGGTTCCGGTGGTCCGTTCGCCCAGTCAGCTGCAATGGCCTACCTGGATGGCACTGAATATGATGCAGAGACCATTGTCAGAAAGTCGCTTGAAATCGCGTCTGACATCTGCATCTACACCAATGACAACATCATTATTGAAACACTGGATATCTGACAAACGATAACCTGAAAAACATCTACAGGCCCTTACTATGTCCCAAATGACCCCACGTGAAATTGTTCAGGAACTGGACGAGCATATCATCAGCCAATCGGACGCCAAGCGTGCGGTTGCCATCGCATTGCGTAATCGCTGGCGCCGGATGCAGGTTGGTGAAGATTTGCGTAATGAAATCACACCCAAAAACATCCTGATGATCGGCCCGACCGGTGTTGGCAAGACCGAAATCGCACGACGTCTGGCCAAATTGGCCAATGCACCATTTATCAAGGTTGAGGCGACCAAGTTCACCGAAGTGGGTTACGTTGGAAAAGATGTTGAATCCATTATCCGCGACCTTGTGGACTTTGCCATCAATATGTTGCGGGAGCAGGCGGTGGCAAAAGTGGGTGCACGTGCTGAAGACGCTGCACGTGACCGCATACTGGACATCCTGCTGCCAAAACCCAAACCCATTGGTTTCGCCAATGAGCCTGTCGATGAAAGTATCAGTGACAGCGAGGCCTCAACACGTCAGAAACTGTTGCGCAAATTGCTGGCGGGCGAACTGGATGAGCGCGAAATTGAATTCGACGTAACATCACAGCTTGGTGTGGAAATTATGACACCACCGGGTATGGAGGAAATGGCCAGCCAGTTGCAGGGCATGTTTCAGAACATGGGTGGCAGCAAACCCCAGAAACGCAAGATGAAGATCAAGGATGCCGTGCCCCTGTTGATTGAAGAAGAGTCCGCAAAGCTGATAAATGATGAAGAAATCAAGCAACAAGCATTAGAGACTGCTCAGCAAAATGGAATTGTCTTTATCGACGAACTGGATAAGGTTGCCAGGCGTTCGGAATACGCGGGTGCTGATGTATCACGCGAAGGCGTACAACGCGATCTGCTGCCGTTGGTGGAGGGCAGCACCGTTTCTACCCG
>Ga0164313_10004016_pt1 | contig 13138 bp, 37 predicted proteins | sample GuaBasSedimGuay4_FD_113735 | JGI IMG/M metagenome (GOLD analysis project Ga0164313, IMG submission 113735) | Subseafloor sediment microbial communities from Guaymas Basin, Gulf of California, Mexico - Guay4, Core 4569-4, 0-3 cm | ecosystem: Environmental > Aquatic > Marine > Hydrothermal vents... | reverse complement strand
TTTTTCCTATGAAGTAAGTGTGAGGCGAAATTGTTAATGGATTCATGTTGTTGTTTTGTATGTGTATGTAAATATAATAAAAAACATTGGGAGAAAAAAATGAGATATGTAATAGAGATTTATTAGTAGTAGAATGCGCACACACTGGGGAGAGAGGGAAAATAAATTTTTTACTGTTGATTATTTTGGTTATATTAGTATTGTATTTAAAAATTATATATGTATGGGCTTGCACACGAAAGTAGAAGAAAGGGTTGACCTGATCGTAGAGACTACAGAAAATTCTAGTTGGAGAGACGAGATGGTTTCTTTAATTGAAGATGTAGACAAGAGACTAGACAAAGCGTTGAATATGAAATATCCATATCATCACTGGGGTCTTTGCTCTATTATATCATTCAATGATGATAAGAGAGATGTTCATTACGATTTAGGAGATATTGTAATGCGTAACCCTACAGATTGGTCTTTTGAGACGGACAGGAGTTTAAATACCATTATTCTTAAAGGAGATGATTTGGGAGAGTTCGTGTGGGAGCCTGGTAAGATAGAGCCGAGGAGAGAGTTCTTAAGGGAGTTAATCGCGTATATAAAAAGATAAAGATGAAAAAGATTTTATTTTGGCTAGTGGTAAATGTGTTGACGGGAGTTCTTTATCCGATCTGGTGGATTTTTGAGGGTAGAGCAATAGCGAGAATATCGCGAGAAAAGAGTCATTCAGACGATAGTATAAAATAAGAAATATGGGGAAGTTTACAGAGGCAATATGGAAAATGGATAAGTGGTTATCCGAAGATAGTGAAGACATGCAAACCTTTTGGGATATCATCGAAGATGATGCGTGGACTATCGAAGAGAAGTATGAGGAGATGGAAGATTTTTTGAATATCACGATTTGTGATGAAGAGAGATTGCGTAGTTATATTGAAGGGGATGAGTGGACGTATAAAGAATTAGCAAAAGAAATAATAGACATGAACGTATGAAAGTACAATTTGTATAAAGATTAAGATATGGGACATGTTTTAAGAAATATTGTAGACGAAGAATCAGGATATATTTCTGATGAGGAGCTGGATGAACTCTATTCTGATCCTGATTTTGAAGATTATTTTGATAGTGATGTGTATGAATTCTGCGGAAATTATATTCTTACTACAGATATAGTAGAAAGAGAATATCGTGTGGAAGATATGTGTTGTGGTATTGTCGTAAAAGATATTAAACTGAGCACTGGAAAAGATGTTTACTTTGCATTTGATTATGGACATTAAAAATTAAAGATATGAAAAATTGGAATTGGAGAAAAATACTTGGTATTGCGATGCTGAGTTCAATACTTATAGGTTTTATAATTTGGACTTGTGTAGTTGCAGGAGTTGTTCCAGGATTGTTAATGTGGGGAGCGAGTTTATTACTTGCGGGTATTATTGTAGTGGCAGTTTTTTTAATTATAGATTAAAGAGCGGGGATATGAAAAAAGATAAAGCAATAATTGGAGTTGGAAGCAGAATTCGTCTTATTGAAGAACTGGACATGGGATACTGTACTTATACAGTGGGTCATGAATTTACTGTAATAGAGACTGGAATTAGAGGGTGCAATTTGAAAGATGATGAGGGCAATAAAGTTTCTGAAACGGGAATGGAACATTATAAATTTGAATTGATAAATTAAATGGGTTGGAGTTTTTATCTGTTGAATATTTTGGTTATATTTAATTAAATTTAAAAACCAACCAACCATGGGCGTATTCAAAGAAGAGGCGCGGATCATAGAAGCAGTCGCCAAAAAACAAAACAGGATTTATAACGATGCTGCCGATTATGGGTATGCTTACGATACCAAGAATCCTGGTGGAGAGATTACAAGTCTTATGAGCGTCATTGCACAATTCAAGGAAGCTGATAAGAAAGATTCTGAATTACCTTTTATTCGTAACAGAGAAGAATGGGGTGACGATAAAAGCGGTGGAGTTTCCATAGATGTAGTTATTTTTTGGGAACAAGATGAGGGATATTATATGGGGACGAAGTATACGATTTCTTTTAATCGGACTCCTAAGCATCCGAGCTTGATCAATAAAGAGTGCAATGCTTTTATTTATGTAGAATCGTCTAGTTATAGAGAAAAAATATAAGATATGAGAAGAGGAAAAAACACGAACAATACATTGAGGGAATTGAAAGCTGTCTATTCTGACATGAAGAGTGGGAATTTTGATTTCGATGGGATGCATGCTGGGAATGCAATGGATGAAGTTAAAGAGGATATCTCAGAACTTGTAGTGGGAAGAGTCGTAGAAAGAGTCCTTGAGATTATTTCAGAAGAAACTGAAGTTTTGGAGTCTCCGAAAGAATTTGATGAGTTTGTTTCAAAGCTGATAAAAGAATTAAAATGAAAACAGAAGTAAATGTTAAATTGCCTGACGGCCATACCCAAGTATGCGTATGGCCGAAAACTTTATTAGAAGAATCTGATATTGGAGAGTTTGAGCAGTTTTTTCTTGACGAATTTGGAACAAGAGCAAAGTACCTTGAAACATTAGTGACAATGCCGGATATGGAAAACGGGCATAATGTTCAAGGAACAGGTGGGAGAAGTGATGTATTTTTCTCTATACATAATGAGGATGTTGCAAAATTTGCAGTTCCTCGTTTGGGATATGAAATTAAGTGGGTGGAAGACTTCATCGATAACGGAGGAGATACTATTCATCCTCTGAGAATTAAAAAATATAAAACTTGGTAGTATGAAAGCAAAGTGGACAGTAGATTCTCCGGAAGTTATTAAGAGGTGTGGCACTCCAATGGAGCAGCCTACATCTATTATATGCCCGAACTGTGGAACGCCAGAAGTATTTTGTGATAAGAACGATCCAACGAATGTGGATAAATGGTTCTTTGCTATTCGGGCTTTCAAAGTAGATGAATATTCTGACTGTACGTCATGTGGTGAATGGTTTGGTCTTTAAATAGAATATATGGAAGACTATTCAAAATACACTGATGAGGAACTAAAGAACGTTATAGACCCTACTATTAACAAAGGTGGGATTCCTTTAAGAGCTGTTCTTGAAGATCAGAAAAGAAATCCGAGAAAATATGTTCCGGGTAATTCAACTACAACTTCATAGTTATGGCAAGAGATTTATTAAATCCGAAAACGAAACGTTGTGTATGTGGAAGCATAGTAGCTGAGTATTCTTATTGCAGTAACTGTGGAGATTATTGTTACAAAATAAACAGAAGATCATGAGACAAAGAGCATCTATGATAGTTATTAGCCATCTTTCTGATGTCCAGGAGATGAATGGGTTTAAAATGATTAAATCTGAGCAAGAGACAGAGAAGCTCAATGATATTCATCACCGCGTAAACTTCGCTAAGTTTATTATAGGAGAATGCGATGGAGATCTCAACAAAGAAATAGATCCCGATGAACTTTGGGCTAAATATAAGAAAGCGTACCCAAATCAACCATACCGATGATAAACAAAGAAACAATTATAAGGGAATTTCTGGAGAAAGCTCCAGTTCGAAATCCTAAGGTTGAGAAAGCTATACGTTTTCTTGAAACAAAGTTATCTCCTGAAGGATTCAAAGTTCTAGTGTTATTTATGTGGAGGAGAGCTAAAGGTGGGTGGAATAGAGATAATCATATTCTGACATTAGCAGAAGTATTCGATACTAATTTTGAATACATTGATCCTTATCTGATTAAGTCAAACTTGAGATCATATAAGAATACTGATCTTTATGGTTTAATTGAGACCGGAGACTTAGTTAAGGTTGGAAGAAAATTAATTCCTAAGAAAACATGAGAGAAGACAAGAAAGATAGACTTATGTTAAAAGTGCAGATCGTCTGTCTTGTAATTCTAACTATATTTCTAATCTATCGATTGGTCGCGTAAATTCCTAAGATTTTTTTCTGTTATTTATTTTGGTTATATTTAATTATAATTTAAAAACCAAACCATGACGTTTACCTGGGATTTAGAAAAAGACAAAAATTATCGAAAGTTAGATGAGATCGATGTGGTCGGCTCTATTAAGCTGATTGGATTATTTCCTTATGAGACTAAGCGGATAAGGGGAGTCAAAGTTCCTGCTGAAATGTATGCAGGAGTTCTGGATGCATGTCGAAATGTCATCGATAATAAGATAGTGATGGTCTTTAACGACCCTGATGCATTTGGTACAGCTCACGCATTTGGTTTATTCTATCACGACGGTGGGTGTGTAATTGGAGAAATAGAAGATATTGTTGATTATTAAAATGCATTTTACCAAAGACCTATATGATGAAAACAGGAGATAAAGTTAGATTGTTCGAGATTCCAGAAGAGGGGATTCCAGAAGAAGTTGGCACTATCATAAGAGTGGAAGAAGGAGTTCTCTTAGTAGAACTCGATAATGAATATAGAGATGGAGAGTGGGATGATGGATTGAGGGAGACTTCACCGACTTTAGTGGAATTATTGGCTGGATAAAAGACCATAAAGAATTGGGAAGAGTTTAACATTAGTAGAAGAGAACACACACACTAGAAATATGAGCAAGAAAGTAACAACACGTCCGTTTCCTTTTGATGGAATTAAAGGGGAGCATTTATGTGAAATGACCAAAGTGGGAATTACTGTTGTTGAGTGTAAGAATGATAGGATGACTAATTTCTCTGATGAGGTTGTATTAGAAGGGGGAGAAGATGCAATTCGCATATATATTGCGAAATTGTGGGGATTTGGAACTAGCTACCGCTCAGAAGAAATTAACGAAATTTTTGAAGAGATTTAATAAACATTCTTAAAATAGAAATTATGAGAGGTGCAATATTTGTCCAAGTCATTTTGGTAGTAGGTTTACTTATTGGAGAAGTTAAATGTATTGTGAAAGCAGTAAATTGTAACTGGGATCCAGTTGGAAAATCAGAAATTGTGTATACAGTTGCTGCATGTACTGGCCTTGGAGGAATTGTCGGGTGGATGAACATAGAAGATGAGTAAAATATTTTTTTTCTGTTGATTATTTTGGTTATATTTAATTAAATTTAAAAACCAAACCAAAACGTCATGTACTACGCAGAAGACATCATTAACGGAAAGCTTTGTTGGAAATCTCACCCAAGAGGAGAGTGGATAGAGTTTACTCAAGAGCAATTAACTAAGAAGATAATAGCTTTAGCTAGCGAAAATCTTGAGTTTAGTGCTATCATCCAGGACTTACACCAGCAGTATAATCTCCAAATGAAGTTAGAGCATCGCTTAAATTAGAATCATGGAACTTGACGCTTGGATAGACGAATTAACTGCTAAGATGGCTGATGCTATGATTGAAATGGCTGCTGAAGATGATGATGAATTGTGTAAAATAGCAGACGCAATGGATGAATCAGTAGAATTAGATAACGAGACATTCAGAAAAATGTATTACGATGGGATGGATCCAGAATCTGCTGCGTATAGATCATTAGCAATTATGAAAAAGACATTATGATCTTCATACTTATAATAATAACTCTATTGTTAATAGTAAGTTTGACAGTAACTCTTTCAGGCAATACTTTTGTCCATAAGAAATTTTGGAAAGAGATGGAAAAGATTGCTAAGAAGGAAAACATTGAAGTTATAATGCATGATAGCGTGCTGCTTCTCAATAAAAGGGTTTACCCTAAAGAATGGGAACAGTGGGCTAAACATTCTCCTGGTCAGTTAGCTGCCGGAGTTTATAGCTGGTCAAGAGTAGATATTTCATATAAAAAGATTCATTTATATAAGAAAGATGTGTGGACGTTTGCTCATGAATTAGGACACCATTTTTCTATCAAACTAATTAATGACGATTCTGAAGAAGCTGCAAATGGTTTTAGAAGAACGTTAGCCCTTGCCCATATGCCACTTTGGCATAGAATGTTGATTCCGATAGAAATGTTAGTTTATTGTAAAAAGTAAATGGATGGATGAAACACTGGATACTATAAAAATTTATTTCAAGGCAATCCAAAAAGAGATTCCTTCTCTTAGCATTGAATTTAAAGATGGAACTGGAACTATTTATGTACATGATAGAATTCTGTACAGTTCCCAGGGAATGGAGAATCCTTCTTTCATACTGGCATATCTCATAGGAATATGGGTGGGTCTTAACAAGGGAAAAAATTATAATCCAGGTTTATAAGATTTTTATCTGTTGTTTTTATTGGTTATATTTATATTATACAAATTTAAACCAAACCATGGAAACCAATCCCAAAGTGAAGGGCTATTTTGAAAAAATTGCCGAACTTGAATTGCAATCGAAATTCTGGGTAAACAGTGGTGGATGTGGAGTGTTTGCTCTACTCATGGCCGACCTTCTCAAAGAGGATAAATTAGATATTGTATTTTGCCAGCCCGAAAGTCGCATCACCCCATTGGCTCCGGCCCATGTGATGCTTGATGACGGTACATATCTTTATGATTGTCATGGGGCTCATGAAAAAGATAGTGTAGAAATGCGTTATGGTATTCTCATGAAAGTACAAAGGGAATTTTTGAAAAAATCTTTGAACGCAAATAATTGGAATTCTATGTTTGATAGAAAGACTGCTCCGAAGATTAAGAAAATGGTTGAAAAGGTTATTAACTCAAATTAAGGGATATGAAAAAATATGCAATCGTAACAGTTACTGAAGATTACTCAAACATTAAAATCTTTAGTGCTCCAAGCTGGAGTAAAGCAGTAGACTATTTTAAAGAAAAGGGCGATGAAGATTCGCATTTGGTAACATTGAATAGTGAGGGAGAGGGTACCATTTACATTGGATATGAAGTGGATGGTCCTAAAGGTTCAATGTCCTGGGAAGAAATACATGAAGATGATGAGTAAGCAAATCATAATTGACATAAAGAATTGTGGAGACTGTCCACACTCGGATCATACTGGAGCTTTTACTAAAGGTGGGGCTAAGCCATGTTGTAATCATCCAAAGACAGTTGAGTCCAAAGGAGACGATTGTTTTAAGAGGGTGATACCTTACTCTAATGAATATCCTGATAACAGGAACATTTTCAATAAAAATTCGTTTAAAGCCATCGACAAACCTTTTCGTGTTCCGAAAAGAATTCCGGATTGGTGCCCGCTTTAGATATGAAAACTAAATATAATGGAATTAGAACATAAATTATTAAGTAATCGGGATAAATTAGCTGATCTTGTTATAAAAAATCTCCCCGAGATAATCAAAAAAGATGAAATTCCCGATAATATTATAAGAGATGATACCTATATTATGAAATATCACTATCTAAAAAAACTTGATAAGTGGTTAGCAAAGCTTTTTGGTTTTTATAGTGATGGTGATAACTTTTGGAGTAGTAAAGAAGCATATAAGATGGAGGAGAAATGGACGGATTTTGATACTATATCCGGATTCGCAGACCTCCATGGTGAAAGCTTCTATAATATATTACATAATAAATTAAAAAATAAGGGGTTTGAAACAAAATCAAAAAGAACGGCAAGATCAGATTATGAGAGCTAAAATAGAAGATATCGTAGCATACAATCATTTGACTGGGCAATTTGCTACAGTCGTAAGAATTGTAGAAGATGGAGATGAAAAATACATTAAAACCCAGGGAGCTGGGATGTGGCCAGCAAAAGAAGTATACATCCTCAGTAGTCAACAACTGAAAAGATTGACTACGGCTCTGCAGTCCTCCAGTGGGCCTTATGAGAACTTAACTAATATAAGTTGGCTTCATCCTACAAAGGAGGATGTGAGAAGTGTTTTGTATTGTTGTGATATGATCAGAATCAATTCTGAACTTAAGTGTATGATTCATAAAAATACATTTGACTGCCCTGATACTCTTGTTCATCATAGCTGGGATGGAGATTTCGGAATTATTATTCATGATGGGGGAGGATCTTATACAGTAATTAACTACTGCCCGTGGTGTGGCACAAAATTATAGAAAATGAGTTTCACTATAAATGAAAAAATACATACAACTCTTGATTATAAAGAGATAAGTACTATCGCTGTAGGAGTAGGCGAACTTATTAAAGTACATGAAGCTGCTCCTAAACCTGATAAAGAATTTATTGAAAGAGCAAAAAAATTAGTAAATAGGTTAGGTATAGAGATGTATTCTTATCCCGAAACTGATTTTACAAAAAAAGAATAATTATGCATAAAGTATTAAAAGATTCTCATCCAACTCAAATAAAAGTTGAGAAAGTAATGAAACTTCTTACTGAACTGGACTTAGATATTGCAAGTTCTTTTGATGGAGGGTTCATTATAACAGACAGGGGTTATAGTGTAGATGGACCATTGGAAGTTAAAGTCCATGAAATCGAAGGAGAGGTTTTACAAGATCTTCCAGGAATTTTTGAATATAAACTTATAGTAATAGAATAATGGGGAATCTTGAGAATATTGGTCTACTGCATGAAAATGATGGAGCTAGGCTTAAAGCAGAATGGCAAGCAAAAAACAAAGATACTGTCATAACAAGCGGATGGTGTAAACTTGGTTTTGGAGAAAGAGAGACTGGTGTTGAAAAGATGTGGGTGAAAATAATAAAGTCTAAGGGTGGGATGTATCAGGGAATTCTTGATAACGATCCTATTTTTAATACCCATCTTTCTGCTGGTGATGTAGTTACCTTTGAGCATGAAGACATTGAAGACTATCTAGAAGAGGGTACGGATGTAACTATTTAATTCTCAGATTTTTATCTGTTGATTTTTTTGGTTATATTTAATTATATTTAAAAACCAACCAACCAATGACACGCACAGACAAGATTGACTTGATCATAGATTATGTCCAGGAACACAATGCAGTCGTTTATCCCCCTTTATAAAGCTATGCCAACTAGAGAATTACATAGAACTTGGTGCGTAACTTGTCAAGAGTTTGAGCTTCACCAACAAAACTATCCTGATTGGGATAACTGGTTTTGTTGTGAATGTAAAACTAAATTGGAAAAGACTCCGATTTTTGTGAAAGATATTCCAGAAGAGAAGATACTGGAGCAAAGGGAGAGGTATAAAGTTTCAACGAGATATGATTTTGATAGAGTATTTAGTATGATGACGATGGGGAGCGCTACTGGATTGGATGGTATGTTTAGCATACCTGGAGATGACGTCCACATAATAGAAAACGATGCTGGACAAAAGGCAATTGATAAGAGAGAAAGAATAAGAAGAGAAGAAGAATCCGCTAAGCGCCAGAAAATAAGGGAAGAAGAAAAGGCAGAACAAAAGAAATTCAAGGATGTGGGGAGAAATGATATTTGTTTATGCGGAAGCGGTTTAAAGTATAAGAAATGTTGTTGGGATAAAATTTCAAAGATAAGATGAAAAGCGGCCGTAGCATATATTTTAAAAGTTGTACAACTGAAGAGGATGTTAAAAAAGAGTACCGACGCCTAGCTTTTAAATGTCATCCAGATCATGGAGGTAGCACTATCATTTTTCAAGAAATGATAGCACAATATGAGCACTCGTTAAATAAGATAAACGGAACATCTTACAGTTCCAGTGAAGGAAGAAGTAATCCATATAGAAAGTATGAAACGTATACATATTCTTGGACTAAGACAGTAAAGTACTCTCCTGGTTTAAAGAAAACATTAAGAGATTTTATTAGAGCGCATGGAGCTCCACAAGTTAGAATGTATATGGCTAAGAAGAAAGGATTTTGGTTGAGGCCTACGCAAATAGTAATCAAATTTGAATCAGAAAATAAGCATTTGTTAGAGCTTGTATTGAAGCTCGCTCTAATGACAAATATTGTTAAACCAATTTAAAAACCAAACCGATGAAAACACCAAAAGATTTAACAAACACAGAATTCGTTCAAGAGCTTATGGAGTATAATAGCCCATTAGTTCAGCTTTTCGTTATCGAAGCACTTACGAAGTGGAGCGAAATGATTGTGGACAATGAAGAAGACGTAATCAAAGAGTTGGAGAATACTATGATTCATGGTCCATCCTGGGTAGACGCAGCTAAGACTGTAAAAGAAAAGCTCGATGAAAAGTACAAGTAAAAGAATTGTAAATATTCTGTATCACCCATACTACAGTAAAGGTAGTTTATATGGGGCTGGAGTTTTTCCTTTCTGGCTATACATCAAATACTTTGGTAAGCCAGTATATAAATTTTGTAGGAAAAGATTAAAGTTGCCTAAATTCTTTTCGGTGATGGCATCAAATCTTCTTGGAAGTGCAGCACATGTAGGATTCTTTGTATCAGGTTTTTCATGGGCTTTAATCTTAGTATTTTTAATATCTCTTTTTGGAATGACTTTACTTTTTATGGGATTTAACAAGATATCATGGAGGTGGTGTAAAATTAACTAAACAAATCATGGAAGAATTAAAGAAAGAATTAAAAAAGTTGCTTAAGGAAATTGAAAGCAAAACAGAAGAAAGCATGGGGGTTTCTGGAGAAACAGAGGAATACAACGAAGGAGCTAAAGATATGCTAAATTATGTGATCGGAAGGATTACTTAAGATACGGACACAGACTGTGTCAAGTCCAGCGGATTACAACTGGATATGTAACGGGTGGGATTCCCTAAGCTCTACGCTAGTAGAGTTGGTTTTTAAATTTGTATGCCTTCGGGCAGGATGGCTGGGGCTGGTTACCTCAGCCATTTTTTATTCTCAGATTTTTATCTGTTAATTATTTTGGTTACCTTTATATTATACAAATTTAACAACCAAACACATGAAAATCAAGAAGCAGCACAACGGAGTACGGTATATCAAGGCTGGAAAGAAAACTGTGAAAATCAAGAAGTACAATGGAGTATGGCATATCGAAGCTGGAAAAAAGCTTTATCGATTTCGTTCTATCCGTTCAAGGTATTGGAGAGCCAGAGAAGATTTTCCACAATGGTTAGACCGCCAATTGTATGAAGCAATTTATTATACTTGCTGGTCAAGAGACTGTGATATGTGCGAGTCCACAAATACAGGAGTCGTATATGGAGAGAAGAACTGGGAGAAAATGATGGACCATACTGGTGAATGGGCAGAAGGACCAGTTTCTTATGATCGTATTTCTAAAGAAGAATATAAAGAGTTTGAAAATCCTGGAATTAGGGATCGGGTTATGGAAGCTTTTGAGAATGGTAACAGTTCAAGTATTTACGTTTAAAAGAAATATCATGTATGTATTCGCAACAGTAATGTGTATTTTGTTAGGGCTAGCTTTCGTTGGAGGAGGGGCAGTCAAAATCAAAATGTCTATGGCAGACAAAAATGACATGAAAAATTTATTTGTTGGAATTATCTGGATTGGGATGGGGATTGCTATGATAGTTATCAATGCCATGAATATTCCACTTGCTATGACATTATAAGAACCTCAAGGAGAGTAAATCTCCTACCAGTCCTCGCAATAGCTTGGGGGCGAAACCCGGGGAGATAGCTACTCCCATTCCTGGTGGACAATCCGGATCGATCCACCGCAGTATGAACGACCGTGGAGCTTAGGCTTTGAAGCGGTCGTTTTTTTGTGGGTTTTTCAAGCGGTTTCTTAGGGCACTTCTAAGACACCGTTATTTTGGTTATAGGTTACTTAAACAAACAATTGTAGGTCATAACTTGGGCACCCTTTAAACCCAGCGGACTCTTGATATTCATGGTTTTAAATAAAAATATAGGTTTGCTATAGTGATTTCTAATGATACCTATTATTAAATATAGGTTACCTTTATTTGACCCTGTTAATACACTGATGGGCACCCTATGACTTCTGAGTGTATCGTATGATTCATCCAATAACCCATCCATTAAAATAAATTACCCAAGATTTTTTTCTGAATTTTAAAATGGTTATTTTTATATTATAAGTTAAAGGTTAAACATTAGTAGAAGAGTTCACACACACTAGGGAAAGAGAACAAACAGTAGAAGAATTCACACACACTAGTGCAAATGTTAAAAAATGTTAAAATATTTTTATCTGAATAAAAAATTGGTTACATTTATATTATAATTAAAAATAAAAAATATTTGGTTTTGAATGAGTGCCGGGAAAGTGGAGCGTCGGGGCGCCGAGCTCCAAACTCCCCGGTTTAATAAAAAGAAACAATGGCGAAAAAGATACTTAAGAACTCAGAAGAATGGTTTAAACTCCACAAAGAAGGTAAAGGTGGAGCATTCGATAAAATAAAAGCAGTAAAGATCCTTGATCCTGATGGATGGGATCGTTCTAACTTTGAAGAATCCTGGAATGAGTTAATTACGCAGGAGGAATTTGATAACCGACTTTTAATTTCAACATGTTTATTCGAAAGAAAATGAAAAAAGTAGTAAAATTAAGTGTACGGGAAGCAGACGCTCCCTTTACAGACATGCCGGTGTATACTACATACGCGCTGTGTCTTATCTTAGATGACCTAACTGTAGGAGACATCAAGATTGGTGGAGGTATGGGATCATCTTATTATGCTGATAAAGAATTTGAAAAGAATTATACAATAGTTGAAGCTCCGGATAATTTAGAAGAGCTTCTTGAACAAGCTGAAGAGCTGAGGAAAGAGAAGTTAAGGGTAAGATATCTGGCAGAATCTGTAGAATTGAATGAAGAATATGTATTGATTCCGAGCGTAGGAGACAAAATTGAAGTCATTCGGGGTAGAAAACATAAAGGAAAATTTGGTAAAGTGCAGATGTTGAGAGATGACTTCTACGTTAACGGTAGTAATTATACGAACGATAGTGGTGGTGCATCTAACTGGAGAACCCAAGGAATTCTGCAAATTGTGAATCAATCCAGGAATTCTTTTATGGGGAACCGGTTGAGAGATATCCTCGATAAGAATCTACAATGTGTAGACGAAGAGGGCAATAGGTTTTGGGTTAAGCCTAAGTATGTAAAGATTCTGAATCCTACTCCAAAGAACGAAGCTGAAATCATGGAATGGGTAGAGAAACGAGTAGAAAACAGTGCTCACATGAATAAAATGATGTCAAAATTAGGAGAACGATGAAGAAAACAACTTTTTATGTACGTAGCTCTATAAAGATGTCTACTAAAGATCATTTCGAACATGGAGAAGATCCAGACAGTATAATAGCTTTTGATTTAGGAAAGTGGGGATTTTTCAATTCGATAGAAGAACT
>Ga0164313_10004015_pt1 | contig 13140 bp, 8 predicted proteins | sample GuaBasSedimGuay4_FD_113735 | JGI IMG/M metagenome (GOLD analysis project Ga0164313, IMG submission 113735) | Subseafloor sediment microbial communities from Guaymas Basin, Gulf of California, Mexico - Guay4, Core 4569-4, 0-3 cm | ecosystem: Environmental > Aquatic > Marine > Hydrothermal vents >... | reverse complement strand
GGGTGACAACGTGCAGATGGTTGCGACGTTGATTGCCCCGATTGCCATGGAAGAGGGCCTGCGTTTCGCGATTCGCGAGGGTGGTCGTACGGTTGGCGCCGGTGTTGTGGCCAAGATTATCGAGTAGGATAAACGGGGTTCGGTATGTGGTGCGCAGTGCGCACCCTATGTAGATCGGACCTTACCAGGTCGGGGTTGGGTTTTTGGCTCGAGCCCTGAATGTTCAGCCAGACAGACCAGCCGAACCGCTCGAATAAGTGGTTCGGCTTCGTCGTCTAAGTGAAGGAATTAGGCCAGTAGCTCAATTGGCAGAGCAGCGGTCTCCAAAACCGCAGGTTGGGGGTTCGATTCCCTCCTGGCCTGCCATTATATGGCAGGGGATGGCGTTTAGTGTAGGCGCCGTCTTTTATAAAGGATAGGTTCAATGAGTGTGGAAACAACCGCGAGCCGGTTCGACACGGCCAAGTGGATTGTCGTATTTGCCCTGGTGGCGGTGGCGGTGGTGGGCAACAGTTATTTTGCCGACCAGTCACTGTTGTACCGTGTATTGGGCATTGTCGCGATTGCTGCCGTAGCCGGCCTGGTGGCCCTGCAAACGGCCAAAGGTGCCGCTTTATGGGTGCTGGTAAAAGGATCGCGGACAGAGATTCGCAAGGTGGTCTGGCCTACACGGCAGGAAACCGTACAAACCACCATGATTGTGGTGGTCTTTGTGGTGTTGGTGGCACTTCTGCTGTGGGGGTTGGATTCCCTCCTCGGTTGGCTGGTGTCGATGGCAATTGCTTAACAGACGAGAAGGGTTATTAGCCGATGGCAATGCGTTGGTATGTCGTTCACGCCTATTCAGGGTACGAGAAGAAGGTCGCAGCTGCCCTGAAGGAGCGTATCGAACTGCACAAAATGCAGGATCGCTTTGGCGATGTGCTGGTGCCTACCGAGGAAGTGGTAGAAATGCGCGGCGGCCAAAAACGTCGCAGTGAACGCAAGTTCTTTCCGGGCTACGTACTGGTGCAGATGGAATTAGGTGATGATACCTGGCACATGGTAAAGGAAACGCCGCGCGTTCTGGGTTTTATTGGCGGTAAGGCTGGTGCCCCTGCCCCTATTACCGAGAAAGAAGCAGCGACAATACTGCAGCGGGTTGAAGAGGGCGTGGAAGCACCCCGGCCCAAGACTCTGTTTGAACCCGGCGAGATGGTGCGAGTGATCGACGGACCTTTCAACGACTTCAACGGTGTCGTTGAGGACGTTAACTACGAAAAAAGCCGCTTGAATGTGGCAGTGCTGATTTTTGGTCGTTCCACTCCGGTGGAACTGGAATTTGGTCAGGTCGAGAAGGCCTGACCGCGAAGCGGGGGGACGCTTTTTAAGGGGACGCTACCCTTTTTCACAAGAAAGCGTGAAAAAGGGTAGCGTCCCCTTAAAAAGCGTCCCCTTTAAAGAGAAGGCGGTCTGACCGCCACAATGGGGAGCCCGCGTAGGGGAATCTACAACGGCGTTTGCACCCGGGAGTTAGTGAAATGGCTAAGAAAGTCGAAGCTTATATCAAGCTGCAGGTGCCTGCTGGTCAGGCCAACCCCAGTCCTCCTGTAGGGCCGGCGTTGGGTCAGCACGGTGTTAATATCATGGAATTTTGCAAGGCGTTCAACGCCGAGACGCAGGGTACTGAGCCCGGTCTGCCGATTCCTGTCGTGATCACGGTCTACGGTGACCGCTCTTTCACGTTTATCAAGAAAACCCCACCAGCTTCTGTTTTATTGCGTAAGGCCGCCAGGATCAAGAAGGGTTCAGGCACGCCCAACACGCATAAAGTTGGTGCGGTGAATCGCGCCCAGTTGGAAGACATTGCAACCCAGAAGTGGCCGGACCTTACCGCCGCTGATATGGATGCAGCGGTGCGCACTATCGCGGGCAGCGCTCGTTCCGCCGGTATCGAAGTTGAGGGGGTGAAGTAATGTCCAGGTTATCCAAGCGCGTCAATGCGTTTAAAGAAAAGGTCGATCCAACCAGGGCTTACCCGCTGGAAGAAGCGGTCAGCCTGCTGAAAGAATTCTCAACAGTGAAGTTCAATGAGACTGTTGAAATCGCCATCAATCTGGGTATTGACGCGCGTAAATCCGACCAGGCTGTGCGCGGCGCCACTACCCTGCCGCATGGCACTGGTAGCGAGGTTCGTGTTGCGGTTTTCACCCAGGGTGAGGCCGCCGAGAAAGCCAGGGCCGCAGGTGCGGACCTGGTGGGTATGGAAGACCTGGCGGAGCAGATCAAGGGTGGCATGATGGACTTTGACGTCGTTATCGCCTCACCTGACGCAATGCGCGTTGTCGGTCAGTTGGGTCAGTTGTTGGGCCCCCGCGGCCTGATGCCCAACCCCAAGACGGGCACCGTGACCCCGGATGTCGAGACCGCGGTGAACAACGCCAAGGCCGGTCAGATCCGCTATCGGACCGATAAGAACGGTATCATTCACGGTGGTATCGGCAAGATCAATTTTGAATTGGACGCCATTCGCGGCAACCTGGAAGCGGTTCTGGCGGATCTGAGAAAGGCCAAGCCGGCGGCGTCCAAGGGCATATATATGAAGAAGGTATCCCTGAGCACCACTATGGGGCCGGGTATTGTTATCGACCAGGGGTCGATAGAAGATTGATCGAAGCACCCCCACAAGGGGTGGTTCCTCAAGGCTTTCCCAGGGACGGGAAGCGTTGTAGATCGGAGCGGGCCTACCGGCTCAAACCGATCCACTTTGAGGTCTTTGGATAAGGCGCGGGCATTTTGCCTAATTAGCTGAGAACCCAGGACCATCAAAGACCGTAGGCGCCAGGGCGGATGCAGTATGTCGGCCAGGGCTTAATTGCGGTGACCTCGTAAGAGCGAACCAAAACCTACGCAGATGGTGGAATTGTTCACCACACAAGCAGTACTGCCATAGCGTTGGCGGTACTTAACGTTGTAATCCAGGAGTAATTCCAGTGGCAATTGGACTCGAAGACAAAAAAGCGATCGTAGCTGAAGTTAACGAGACTGCCACCAGTGCTCTGTCCCTGGTTATCGCCGATACACGTGGCGTAACTGTGGATGGGATGACAGCCCTGCGTAAAGACGCGCGCGAAAGCAGTGTGACTCTCCGTGTAGTGCGGAACACATTGGCCAGGCGTGCGTTGGAAGGAACCGACTATGAGTGTGTCAACGACTCGTTGGTCGGTCCCTCCCTGTTTGGATTTTCTATGGAAGATCCGGGCGCAGCGGCTCGACTCTTCAAGGACTTCTCGAAAGAGAATGATGCCTTTGAAGTAAAAGTACTGGTGGTAAGCGGCCAGATGCTGGGTGCGGAACAGTTGGATGTTCTGGCTAAGCTGCCTACGCGTGATCAGGCACTCTCATTGTTGATGAGTGTTATGAAGGCGCCGGCAACCAAGCTGGTTCAGACAATGAACGAAGTACCTGGAAAACTGGTTCGCACACTCGCAGCAGTTCGCGATCAGAAAGAGGCAGCGGCGTAAGCCCCTGCTGTGGATATTTAATCAGCTAAATAGGAGATAAGAGTCATGGCTCTATCTAAAGATGATATTTTAAATGCAGTTGCTGACATGAGCGTGATGGACATCGTCGAGCTCATCGAAGCAATGGAAGAGAAGTTCGGTGTAACTGCGGCCGCAGCTGTTGCTGCCGCGCCTGCTGCAGGTGGCGGCGACGCCGGCGCTGCTGCAGAAGAGCAGACCGAGTTTGATGTGATGCTGACTTCTATCGGTGAAAAGAAAGTTAGCGTCATCAAGGCTGTTCGTGCGATCACAGGCCTGGGCTTGAAAGAAGCCAAGGGTCTGGTCGACGGCGCTCCATCCGCAATTAAGGAAGGTGTTGCCAAGGACGAAGCCGAAGACGTTGTGAAACAGCTTGAAGAAGCTGGCGCCTCTGCCGAGCTTAAGTAAGCTTTGGCTGGTCTGGCTTCGGCCGGGCAAGGACAAGGCTGGTGGGCGCTGTGCTCGCCGGCCTTTTCCCGCTTCAAGAAATGAGATTTTGAGGGCTGGATGCGCGTGTCGCAACCGCCCGGTTTAAAGGGGTCAGACCCCCTTAAATCAGAAATACCAATTTAAAGGGGTCTGACCCCTTTAAACCAGTCGATCACCACGTTAGGCGATCGAAAGCTAATCACGCTGGGGAGTACTGATGGCATACTCGTACACTGAGAAAAAACGTATTCGCAAGGATTTCGGCGTTCTGCCGAACGTAATGGATGTTCCTTACCTGCTTGCGATCCAACTGGATTCTTACCGGAAATTTACCCAGAAGGGTGTTTCCCTGGCCCAGCGTGGTGACTACGGTTTGCACGCTGCATTCAAGTCTGTATTCCCAATTGTCAGCTACAGTGGCAACGCTGCGCTGGAATATGTGGATTATAAGCTGGGTAAGCCGGTATTCGACGTAAACGAATGCCAGTTGCGCGGTGTGACTTATTCCTGTTCCCTGCGTGTCAAGGTGCGCCTGATTATTTACGACAAGGAATCATCTAACAAGACCATCAAGGATATCAAGGAGCAGGAAGTCTACATGGGGGAAATCCCCCTGATGACTGACAACGGTACCTTCGTTATCAATGGTACCGAGCGTGTGATCGTCTCCCAGTTGCACCGCTCCCCGGGTGTGTTCTTCGATCACGACAAGGGCAAAACTCACTCCTCCGGCAAGCTGCTGTACTCTGCCAGGGTAATTCCCTACCGTGGTTCCTGGTTGGACTTCGAGTTCGACCCTAAGGACCTGGTATTTGTGCGTATTGATCGCCGCCGCAAGTTGCCGGCGACTATCCTGCTGCGCGCTCTGGGCTACCAAACCGAGGAAATCCTCGACATGTTCTACGACGAGAATATTTTCCACGTCGCCAAGGACGGCAACTACACCATGACGCTGATACCCGAGCGTCTGCGCGGTGACGTAGCGGCCTACGATATCAAGGTCGGGAAAAAGGTCGTGGTAGAGCAGGGGCGCAGGATCACGGCCCGGCACATTCGCGAGCTGGAAAAAGCCAATATCTCCGAGTTGGAGATCCCCGGGGACTATCTTTACGGCCGTTCCCTGGCCAGGAATATAGTGGACAAGAAAACCGGTGAAGTGCTCATCGAGTGTAATACGGAGCTGACCGAAGAAGTGCTGGCCCAACTCGCTGAGGCAGGCGTCAAGGAAATAGCCACGCTCTATACCAACGATCTGGATTGTGGCCCGTTTATTTCCGACACACTGCGCCAGGATTCCACCCGCAATGAGTTGGAAGCGCTGGTAGAAATCTACCGTATGATGCGCCCGGGCGAGCCGCCCACCAAGGAGTCTGCGGAGAACCTGTTTCAGAACCTGTTTTTCTCTGCCGACCGCTACGACCTGTCTACCGTTGGCCGCATGAAGTTCAATCGCCGCCTCGGCCGTGAAGAAATCGTTGGTAGTGGTGTGCTGGACAAGGAAGACATCGTGGATGTCCTGAAAACCCTGGTCGCCATCCGTAACGGTAAAGGCGTGGTCGATGATATAGACCATCTGGGTAACCGTCGTGTGCGCAGCGTTGGCGAGATGGCGGAGAACCAGTTTCGCGTCGGTCTAGTGCGGGTTGAGCGCGCGGTAAAAGAGCGCCTGTCCATGGCGGAAAGCGAAGGCCTGATGCCCCAGGACCTGATCAATGCCAAGCCGGTTTCGGCGGCAGTGAAAGAGTTCTTCGGCTCCAGCCAGCTGTCCCAGTTCATGGATCAGAACAACCCCTTGTCAGAAGTTACCCACAAGCGCCGTGTTTCGGCTCTTGGGCCGGGTGGCCTGACCCGCGAGCGCGCGGGCTTTGAAGTGCGCGACGTACACCCGACACACTATGGTCGGGTTTGTCCGATTGAGACGCCGGAAGGCCCGAATATTGGCCTGATCAACTCACTGGCAACCTATGCCCGGACCAACAGCTACGGTTTTCTGGAAAGTCCCTATCGCAAGGTGGTCGATGGCAAGGTTACCGACGATATTGAATTCCTGTCCGCCATCAATGAAGCGGAGCATATCATCGCCCAGGCGTCGGCGACGCTGGACAAGAATATGAAGTTTGTTGATGAGCTGATTGCTGTTCGCCATATGAACGAATTTACGGTTATGCCCCCCGAGCGCGTGGACTACATGGACGTGTCACCCAAGCAGGTGGTGTCGGTGGCTGCGGCCCTGATTCCGTTCCTGGAACATGATGATGCGAACCGTGCACTCATGGGCTCCAACATGCAGCGTCAGGCAGTACCGACCCTGGTTAGCGACAAGCCACTGGTGGGTACCGGTATGGAACGCTATGTAGCGAGGGATTCCGGTGTGTGCGTGGTGGCCGAGCGGTCCGGCGTGATCGACTCAGTGGATGCCAGCCGTATTGTGGTGCGGGTCAATGACCAGGACGCGGGTATCGATGAAGCACCGGTCGACATCTACAACCTGACCAAGTACACCCGCTCCAACCAGAATACCTGTATCAACCAGCGCCCTATTGTCCGCGAGGGCGATGAGATAGCGCGCGGTGATATTCTCGCCGACGGTCCTTCCATCGACATGGGCGAGTTGGCACTGGGCCAGAATATGCGTATCGCCTTTATGCCCTGGAACGGTTACAACTTCGAGGATTCGATCCTGGTATCAGAACGGGTGGTGAAGGAAGATCGTTTCACCACCATTCACATTCAGGAGCTGACCTGTATCGCCCGCGACACCAAGCTGGGGTCGGAAGAAATTTCCAGTGATATCCCCAATGTGGGCGAAAGCGCCCTGGCCAAGCTGGATGAGTCAGGCATCGTCTACATCGGCGCCGAAGTGGATGCGGGAGACATACTGGTGGGCAAGGTGACGCCCAAGGGCGAAACCCAGCTGACTCCGGAGGAGAAACTGCTGCGCGCTATCTTTGGTGAGAAGGCCTCGGACGTGAAGGATACTTCCCTGCGTGTGCCAACCAGCACCAAAGGTACTGTCATCGACGTGCAGGTGTTTACCCGCGATGGCCTGGAGAAGGACACTCGCGCTTTACAGATAGAGAAGCACCAACTGGATGAATATCGCAAAGACCTGAAAGAAGAGTACCGTATCTTTGAAGAGGCCACATTTGCCCGCCTGGAGAACCTGGTCACGGGTAAGGATGTGGTTAGCGGCTCGGACCTGGCCAGGGGGACTACCCTGACGGCGGCAGTACTGGCCGATTTGGATCGCCAGCAGTGGTTCAAGCTGAAGCTGTCTGACGCGGGTTTGAACGATGCCCTGGCCTCGGCCCAGCGTCAGTTGGAAGAGCAGGGCAAATTGCTGGAAGAACGCTTTGAGGACAAGAGAGCCAAGCTGCAAAGTGGCGACGACCTGGCTCCGGGTGTACTGAAGATCGTCAAGGTCTACCTGGCGATCAAGCGCCGCATCCAGCCAGGTGACAAAATGGCCGGCCGTCACGGTAACAAGGGTGTTATCTCGGTGATTATGCCGGTAGAGGATATGCCTTACGATGAAAACGGCCAGCCCGTCGATATTGTGCTCAACCCGCTGGGTGTGCCCTCACGGATGAACGTGGGGCAGGTTTTGGAAACCCATCTGGGCATGGCTGCCAGGGGTTTGGGTGACAAGATCGACGCCATGATCAAGGAGCAGAAAAAGGTGGCCGAGGTGCGTAAGTTCCTCGAGGCGATCTACAACAATGGTGCCGGCCGTGTGGAGGACATCAAGTCCTTCAGTGATACAGAGGTGATGGAGTTGGCTGGCAACCTGGTCGCTGGTGTACCCATGGCGACACCGGTGTTCGACGGTGCGGCGGAAGATTCCATCAAGGATCTGCTGAAACTTGCCGATATGCCCGAGAGTGGCCAGTTCACCTTGTATGACGGTCGCAGTGGTGAAGCTTTTGATCGCCCGGTGACAGTGGGTTATATGTACATGCTGAAGCTGAACCATCTGGTAGACGACAAGATGCATGCCCGTTCCACCGGTTCCTACAGCCTGGTTACCCAGCAGCCACTGGGTGGTAAGGCGCAGTTCGGTGGCCAGCGTTTCGGTGAGATGGAGGTCTGGGCGCTGGAAGCTTACGGTGCCGCCTACACCTTGCAGGAAATGCTGACGGTCAAGTCGGATGATGTGGCCGGGCGGACTAAGATGTACAAGAACATTGTCGATGGCGATCATCGGATGGAGCCGGGTATGCCCGAGTCCTTTAATGTGTTGATTAAGGAAATACGCTCTCTGGCTATCGATATTGAACTCGATACCGAATGACAAACGGTACAAAAGTAGCATTGGACTTGGTGGCAGTTGTGGTGGAATTATCCCCGCGCTGTCTGGTAGTAAAAACCTCGTGGAGGAAAGGCCTTGAAAGACTTACTTAATCTGTTGAAGTCCCAGGGACAGAATGACGATTTCGATTCTATTCGGATTGGTCTGGCATCACCGGAGCTGATTCGCTCCTGGTCGTTCGGCGAAGTGAAAAAGCCGGAGACCATTAATTATCGCACCTTCAAACCGGAGCGGGACGGCCTGTTCTGCGCCAAGATCTTTGGCCCGGTGAAGGATTATGAGTGCCTGTGCGGCAAGTACAAACGGCTCAAGCACCGCGGTGTGATCTGTGAAAAATGTGGCGTGGAAGTCGCTTTGGCCAAGGTGCGCCGTGAGCGCATGGGTCACATTGAGCTGGCCAGCCCGGTGGCGCATATCTGGTTCCTCAAGTCGCTGCCTTCGCGCATTGGTTTGCTGCTGGACATGACCCTGCGCGATATCGAGCGGGTGCTGTACTTTGAATCCTATGTGATTACCGACCCTGGTATGACCACGCTGGAACAGAGCCAGTTGTTGTCTGACGAGCAGTACTACGAGGCGATGGAAGAGTTCGGTGACGAGTTCTCCGCTAAAATGGGCGCCGAGGCCATCCAGGACCTGATGTTGCAACTGGACCTGGATCGTGAAATTGCCACCCTGCGCGAAGAAATTCCAGCCACCAACAGCGAGACCAAGATCAAGAAGCTGTCCAAGCGTCTCAAGCTGATGGAAGCGTTCGCCAGCTCCGGTAACAAGCCCCAGTGGATGGTGTTGAACGTGCTGCCTGTGTTGCCGCCGGATCTGCGCCCGCTGGTGCCGCTGGATGGTGGTCGCTTCGCCACCTCCGACCTGAACGACCTGTACCGCCGGGTGATCAACCGTAACAATCGCCTGAAGCGTCTGCTGGATCTCAATGCCCCGGACATTATCGTGCGCAATGAGAAGCGCATGCTGCAGGAATCGGTTGACGCCCTGTTGGACAACGGTCGTCGCGGTCGTGCCATCACTGGTTCCAACAAGCGCCCGCTGAAATCCCTGGCTGACATGATCAAGGGCAAGCAGGGTCGTTTCCGCCAGAACCTGCTGGGTAAGCGCGTGGATTACTCCGGTCGCTCCGTGATCGTGGTAGGCCCGACGCTGCGTCTGCACCAGTGCGGTCTGCCCAAGAAGATGGCCCTGGAACTGTTCAAGCCCTTTATCTTTGGTAAGTTGGAGGCCCGTGGTCTGGCTACCACGATCAAGGCGGCCAAGAAAATGGTGGAGCGCGAGCCGCCGGAAGTGTGGGATATCCTCGCTGAGGTCATTCGCGAACACCCGGTATTGCTTAACCGTGCGCCCACTCTGCACCGTCTGGGTATCCAGGCTTTTGAGCCGGTGCTGATCGAGGGCAAGGCTATCCAACTGCACCCGCTGGTGTGCGCGGCCTACAACGCCGACTTTGACGGTGACCAGATGGCGGTACACATACCGCTGACCATCGAAGCCCAGTTGGAGGCTCGGGCCCTGATGATGTCTACCAACAACATCCTGTCCCCGGCCAGTGGCGAGCCTATTATTGTGCCGTCCCAGGACGTGGTGCTGGGTTTGTATTACATGACTCGCGAGCGCGTCAACGCCAAGGGCGAGGGCACCATATTTGCCAATACCTCGGAAGTACACCGAGCCTATGTGGCCGGCCATGTGCACCTGCAGGCACGAGTGAAGGTGCGTGTCCATGAAGTGGTGAACACCGATGAGGGTGAGAGTATTGCGCGAACTTTCATCGCCGATACCACGGTCGGCCGCGCCCTGTTGTGGGAAATTGTACCTGAGGGCATCGCCTACGAAATGGTCAACCAGAACATGGCCAAGAAGGCGATCTCCCGGATTATCAACCAGTGTTACCGCATGGTGGGCCTGAAGCCGACGGTTATCTTCGCCGACCAACTGATGTACACCGGCTACGAGTACTCCACGCGCTCCGGTGCATCCATCGGTGTGAACGACTTCGTGATTCCCGATGATAAAGCGCAACTGATCGAGCGTGCGCAAGCGGAAGTGAAGGAGATCGAAAACCAGTATGCCTCCGGTCTGGTAACCCAGGGTGAGAAATACAACAAGGTGATCGATATCTGGTCGCGGGCCAATGACCTGGTCTCCAAGTCCATGATGGAAGGCCTGTCCAAGGAATCCGTAATCAACCGCGACGGGGAGGAGGAACAGCAGGCTTCGTTCAACTCAGTCTACATATACGCCGACTCCGGCGCCCGGGGTTCACCCGCGCAGATCCGTCAGCTGGCGGGTATGCGGGGCCTGATGGCCAAGCCCGATGGTTCCATCATCGAGACGCCCATCGTAGCCAACTTCCGCGAGGGTCTGAACGTACTGCAGTACTTCATCTCCACCCACGGTGCGCGTAAGGGTCTGGCTGATACCGCTCTGAAGACCGCGAACTCGGGTTACCTGACGCGCCGTCTGGTAGATGTCGCCCAGGACCTGGTCGTGACCGAGGTCGATTGTGGCACTGAACGCGGCCTGCTGATGACCCCGGTTATCGATGGTGGTGATATCATTGAATCTTTGGGTGATCGCGTGCTGGGACGTCTTGTCGCCAGGGATGTGATCAGGCCCGGTAGCGAGGACGAAATCGCCATTACCGCCGACACCATGCTGGATGAGTTGTGGATCAAGCGCCTGGAAGAGATGGGTATCGACGAAATCGACGTTCGCTCGCCGATAACCTGTGAAACTCGCCACGGTATTTGTGCCTCCTGCTACGGCCGCGACCTGGCCCGTGGACACCGCATCAATATGGGTGAGGCTGTCGGCGTGGTCGCCGCTCAGTCAATCGGTGAGCCGGGTACCCAGCTCACCATGCGTACCTTCCACATCGGTGGTGCCGCATCGCGGGCCACAGCCCAGGACAACATCCAGGTGATGAATGACGGTACCGTGCGCCTGCATAACCTGAAGTTTGTGGAGCGCAAGGACGGCTGCCTGGTGGCCGTGTCCCGTTCCGGTGAATTGTCACTGCTGGACACCCGCGGTCGCGAACGCGAACGCTACAAACTGCCCTACGGCGCCACCATTAAGGTGGGTGATAATGTACAGGTGTCGGCCGGAGATATCGTCGCCAACTGGGATCCGCACACGCACCCGATCATTACCGAGGTGGCAGGTACGGTGAAGTTCAGCGGTATGGAAGAGGGAATCACGATCAGGCGCCAGACCGACGAATTGACCGGCTTGTCCAGCATTGCTGTGCTGGATGCGGTTGAGCGTCCCGTCGCGGGCAAGGATATTCGCCCGGCGGTGAGCCTGGTGGACGATAAGGGTGAGGAGTTGTGCCTGGCGGGTACCAATGTCCCAGCCCACTATTTCCTGCCTGCCAACGCCATGGTGAGTATGGAAGACAGCACCAATGTGGGCGCGGGTGATGTTATCGCCCGTATCCCCCAGGAAGGCTCCAAGACCCGTGACATCACCGGTGGCCTGCCACGCGTTGCCGATCTGTTCGAGGCCCGCAAGCCGAAAGAGCCGGCCATTTTGGCGGAAATTTCCGGCACCGTCAGTTTTGGCAAGGAAACCAAGGGCAAGCGTCGCCTGGTCATCACGCCTGTTGGTGGTGAACTGCTGCCAGATGGGTCGGATCATTATGAAGCGCTGATTCCCAAGTGGCGTAACATGTCAGTATTTGAAGGTGAAAATGTCGAAAGGGGCGAGGTTGTATCCGAGGGTCCCCCCAGCCCTCACGATATTTTGCGTTTGAAAGGTATTACGGAGCTGGCCAAATACATTGTGAACGAGATCCAGGAAGTTTACCGTTTGCAGGGTGTGAAGATTAACGACAAGCACATTGAAGTTATCGTCCGCCAGATGCTGCGCAAGGTGATTATCACGTCTTCCGGTGACTCCACCCTGATCAAGGGTGAGCAGGTGGAATACACGACCCTGCTGAAGGAGAACGAGCGCCTGCTTGCAGAGAACCTGGTGCCGGCGACTGGTGATCGTGAATTATTGGGCATCACCAAGGCCTCCCTGGCAACCGAGAGCTTCATCTCTGCCGCGTCCTTCCAGGAGACTACACGTGTCCTGACGGAAGCTGCGGTAACGGGCAAGCGCGATCACCTGCGCGGCCTGAAGGAGAACGTGGTTGTTGGTCGCCTGATACCGGCTGGTACCGGCCTGGCTTATCACGCGGAGCGCAAGCGCTCGCGCGATACCCAGTCCGACACGGTGGTTTCGGCCCAGGAAATCGAAGCGGCACTGACTGAGGCGCTGCTGGCGGACAGCTAGGCAGCCTGCAACACAATACAAGGGCGGCGGGTATATTACCTTCCGCCCTTTTTTATGCGCGGCAGGTGCATTACGTGGGTTGACTCCTACCCGCAGCGTCTATAAAATGCCGCCTCCTCTTTCGGGGGGTGGTCCAGTGCGTCCTGTTGGTTTGGTCGTTCCCACGCTGCTCACGTCGATATGAGGTCGGCCATAAGGCCATGAAACACAACATTTATTTTGGAGTTTTAACTTAATGGCAACGATCAACCAATTGGTTCGTAAGCCGAGGAAGCGCAAAGTAGAAAAGAGCGACGTTCCCGCGCTGCAGAGCTGTCCGCAGCGCCGTGGTGTGTGTACTCGCGTCTACACGACCACGCCCAAGAAACCGAACTCTGCACTGCGTAAAGTCTGCCGTGTGCGCCTGACCAACGGTTACGAAGTTTCTTCGTACATCGGCGGTGAAGGACACAACCTGCAGGAGCACAGTGTGGTACTGATTCGCGGCGGCCGTGTGAAGGACTTGCCAGGTGTGCGTTATCACACCGTGCGTGGCAGCCTGGACACCTCTGGAGTAGCAGACCGCAGGAATGGTCGCTCCAAGTACGG
>Ga0164313_10004014_pt1 | contig 13141 bp, 6 predicted proteins | sample GuaBasSedimGuay4_FD_113735 | JGI IMG/M metagenome (GOLD analysis project Ga0164313, IMG submission 113735) | Subseafloor sediment microbial communities from Guaymas Basin, Gulf of California, Mexico - Guay4, Core 4569-4, 0-3 cm | ecosystem: Environmental > Aquatic > Marine > Hydrothermal vents >... | reverse complement strand
GTTGATCGGGCTCGTCCTCGGCAATCAGGATCTTGCGTCCGCTCAGTGGCATGTTGGGCTCCTCGATTTCTCTTCGTAACCTCGTACGATCACGATGTAACCACACGCTATCACAGGGAAAATTTTGCGACAAGGCGAGAAGAGCGTTAGCCCTCCTCTTCGTCCTCGCCCAGTGACTGAACGAGGCCGGCGTAGCGCCGTTCGACGGTAAAGCCCATACGGTAGAAGAACTGTGGCCGGAAGAACCCCGTGGTCAGTGACCGGCAACCGGCGGTCCGCAGCCGGTTTCGCAGCTCTTCGATCAGCGCGCCGGCGATTCCGCGGCTCTGGAAGCCCTCTGCGACGACGATCTTTTCCATGTGTGCCGTGCTCGCCTCGGGCTGCTCTTCGTAGAAGAGGCCGCCGATCAGATTACCGCGCTCACTGATCGCGACCAGAAACCGGTGTTCGGGTCGAAACTGGACCTGGAGCTTGGCGGCGAGGAAGAGCCGGTGGAGCCGCCCCACCTCCTTGGCGCTGAGAGCGTGGCGGATCCGGTAGGGGTTGCCGTCCCCCTCCTCGAGGGTGACCACCATCTCGCTTTGTTGGGTGCCGCCGGGGGCTGCCGCCACATACTGGACGTCGTCCTCGGGCCGCAGGTAGGGGTAGGAGAGGCGGGCGAGGAAGTAATCCTCGTCGGTTCCGAGGGAAAGGTGGGCGCGAAGGTCAGCGACCGCGGCGCTGAGCTCGTCGGGTGCGAGCTCGCCGCTCCGCAATCGGGAGATGACCGACTCGAGGCCTTTTGCCAGCACATCGGATGCATTTCTGAATACCGTTTCGCGGAAGAACCGTGCCCTTGCTTCCGGGTAGGCAGCCCGCAGCTCGCCGACATCGTAGGTCTCGAAGATCTCGTGCAGCGTCCGCGCTCGTGCCGACACCGTCGCGTCGGGGTTGAGCCGGTCCCAGCGACGGAACCGCTTGGCCGAGAAGAACAACCGGCGCGGCAGGAAGCCCCGTCGGCCGACCGACTCCAGGAAGACTTCGAGGCGTGCCGCCATTCCCCGGTCCTCAGAAGATGCGGTCTCGAGGACGGTGCGGAGCTGCGCTGCGCCCTCCTGCTCGCCGATAATCTCCAGTACTGCCGAGAACAATATGTCCCAGCCCGCGAGCCCCGACAGCTCGGGGTGTTCGGTCTCGACGGGCTCGACGAATATCCGCCGGAAGCTCCGCAGCATCGTTGGCAGCGAGTCGAACGGCGCCCGCGACGAGATCGATACCAGGCGCGCCCCGGTGTGATAGTCGTGCATCGGGACGATTACGTTCGCCGGTGTCGGATCGGCCACCACGAGACGGCGACCGGTGCGGTTCCAAAAATCAACGTAGGCGCTCAGCGCCGCCCACGCCGCGAACGGCCACCAACCCGTGACGCGCTCCGGGTCCTCGTGGCGTTTTGCGAGACGGCTGACGGCGTGGTCGAGGGTCTCTCCCGGGATGAACTCCTCGGTCCAGAGATCGTGCTCCGGCCAGGATCCACCGAATATCTCGACCAGCGGCCCCAGCCCGCGGGCCTCGCTGCACACGATCAGCCAGTTGATCTCTTCCTGGGCATCCTCCACGGGCAGCTCCAGGTTGAGGTTGAGCGCGAGATCGAGCTGCTCCCGTACACGCGTCCTGATTGCGATCCGAAACACCGACTTCCCGTGCGACGTACCGAGATGCCGAATCCACACCCCGCCGGGGAGGATGTCGTCGAGATGGATGACCTTCGGCGTGCCGCTGAAGAGGAATGAGGCCTCGCGGATGATCGGCGTCGTGCGGAGGGCTTCGAGGAGACGCCGCCGGGTGTCCTCGTCCACCTCGTCGGAGAAGGCGACGACGTCCTCCCACCTGTACTCGAGGCCGGTCTCCGGATCCACTGCCACCCGGGAAGGAGTGCCGAGCCAGACCCGGAAGCCTGTCGCCAGCCGCCGCTTGCCCTTGGCGGCCATCTCGCGGGCCTCCTCGTGGTCCGCGATCATCACGGCGCGGGTGAAGAAGCCGCGCAACCGCCGGTACTGAGTGGGGTGGGTCGCTCCATAACCGGAGAGAAAATCACACAGGCCGGAAAGCTCGGGATCGATCTTTTTCAGCGATTTTTCGCAGCGCTCCTCGGCCCCGTCGATGAAAGCGTCGATCTGCTCCGGGCTGAGGTCGCGGTCCACCAGCACCGAGATCGTCTCGGGGTCGAGGAGGGTGTCTCCCCGGTCGAGGAACCGGGCGAGGGTCTGCCGGTACATCGGTTCGATCTCCACGGTCGCGAGAACCTGAAAGGCGCAGCGCCGGACCTCCACCGACGGCAGCTCCGCGGCGCGCCTGAGGATCCGCAACGTCTGATCGATTTGGTCGCTGTCCTCGATGTCGAGGAAGTGGTCGAGCACCTTGACCGCTGCGACCGCGTCCTCGTCATCGTCGGACGCCAGCAGCAGGGCTGCTTGGTGGAGGTCCATGAGGTCGACCTCGTGACGGCGAAGGAGCTCCGGCGCCGCCCGCCGCTCGTCCTCGTCGACCGTTCGGGTCCCGGTGCGGCGAATCCATTCTGCAGAGACCGTGCGCCTGCGGCGGCTGTCGCGCTGGGCGGCCTCGAGCGGTGCGAAGTTCACCAGCTCGTCGTTTCCCAGCCAGAGCCTGGGGTTGGAGAGGAGGTGGCCGAGGTCGATCGCGCGGCGGGTCGGGCGGTAAATGGCCGACCCAATGCGCACCGCGTCGTCGGCCTCGCGACGAACCACCAGGGCGGTGCCGTGGGAGCTGAGCAGGAGGCGGTCTTCCTCTACCCGCAGCTCCTGTGCGGTGGTGCCCAGAGCCTGGAAGAACCAGTTGGGCACGGTGATGTCGGCGCCCCCGACCGATAGAGTCTGTCGCCGATAGAGAAGACGGATCTGGTCGGCGAAAGCTCGTTCGATGTTCTTCCTGCGGTAGGTTCCCTTGGCGGTGAGCTCATCACGTTCGGCGTCGAAGTCACGGTCGATGATGGCAAAGTCGACGATCCGCTCATACGGTGCGAGGAACGAGTTGGCGCTCACCACGAGCGACCGGAAGTGGGTCTTGAGCGCGTCCGGGCTCAGCTTTGAGAGATCGAGCTCCTCGAAGTCCGGGTTAGGATAGATCAAGGCGGTGTTGTACGGACGGTGATCGCCGACCAGAAATACCCGGCCGACCGATTCGAAGTCGCGGAAGAGGTTTTCGATCTTCTGCGGGGCGATGGTCTCGCCGTGGATATTCTTGTAGATCTCCTTCTTTCGGTCGACGATGCGAATGAAGCCGTCGTCGTCCTGCTCCATCAGATCGCCGGTGTGGAGCCAATCGTCGGAGTCGAAGGATTCGGCGCCGTCCGGCGGGTCGAGGTATCCCCGCATGACGTAGGGACCGCGCACCAAGAGCTCGCCGTCATCGGCGAGGGCGAGCTCGATCCCGGGCAGGGCAGGGCCGAGAGAGTCGTCCTTGTATCTTCCCGGCGGCGTCATCGTGATCCCGCCGGTGGCCTCGGTCATCCCGAACCCGCTCATCAGCTCGACCCCGTTTCTCTGGAAGAAACGGAAGATCTCCGGGTCGAGATAGCCGGCTGCCGACAACCCCCACCGTAGACCCGGACCAACGATTCGCCGCAGGGCTGCCTCGATCTCGGCGTCATCGGCCGTCATCACGTCCACCGTCTGCCGGACGAGGTCATATAGCTGCATCCACTTCATTGGGACGCTGATCATGACCGTGATCCGCAGCCGGCGCATCTGCCGCGTGAGGTTGTCGATACTAGGGTCCTCGGCAAAGCAGTAGGTCGCGCCCCAGAAGACACAGCCGGTGAGCTCGAGGAAGCGTCCGAAGGTGTGGAAGAGGGGCAGATAACAGAGGAATCGATCGTCTTCGCCGATCTCGGGGAGGGCGAGGGCGCGCGCGAACCGCTTGAAAACGATGTTGCGTTGGGTGAAGCAGATGCCCTTGGGGGTACCGGTGGTTCCGGAGGTGTACATCACGGTGGCAAGATCGTCGATTTTCTGCTCGCGCCGGCGCTGCGCCAGCTCCTCCGGCGTTGTTTCCGAGGATCTGGCGAGCAGGCGTTCGAAGCCGATCACGCCTTGGGCGCTCGCCGCCGACGCCTCGAGGGCGATGATCGGCCCGACATCCGGTAGGTGGTCGCGGACATTGAGCACCTTCTGCAGCTGCTGGGCGTCGGACACCACCAGCGCGCCGACCTTGGCGTGCTCGAGGATGAACGCGACGTCGATCTCGGTGGCAGTCGCCGGCACCATGACGTTGACGATTCCGGTGCTCAGACACGCCAGATCCACAAGGGCCATCTCGAGGCTGTTGTGGGAGAGGATGGCCAATGGGCGGTCGCCGGTCTCGGCGATGACCGCGAGAAGGCTGCGGGCGATGAGGTCAATCCTCCCGGCGGCCTGTCGCCAGCTCAGCTTTCGACTGGCTCCGTCGGCTGGCACCCGGAAGAGGGTCCTCTCACCGTAGTTCGTTGCGCGCTGCGAGAAGAGGCGGCCGAAAGTAAAATCAGAGGCCTCGACGAGAGTCAGGATCCGTCTCGACCAGTCTTCGGTCGTGCCTGCCTCAGCAATTCGACACAGCAGTCTGCTCCGCCGCAGCACGTCCAACAATTGCCACGCCGTCTCCTGCGCCGCGCGATCACCCTCGACGAGGCGTTCGGTGCATCGATCAGCCAGACGTTCGAGGGAGTCTAACGGCATGAAGTCGAGCACTGGATCGCCGACCCGCCTGTCGTTCAGAAGCTCAATGATTCCGGCGTCACTGGCGAGGGCGCCATCCGCGCTCTCCGGTGGGGTATCGATCAATCCGGCCAGCCGTTCGGCGGCCGCCGCCGGAGGCAGTTCCAAGAGACCGTCTAGAGGTCGAGGCTCGACTGTCAGTTCATCGGCATCCATGGGCCGGGATCATACCAATAAACGAGCGACCCAGCCGTCACGATAATCGACGATGCGCCACTCGAGCCCGTTGTACGAGAACTCGGCGCCGATCTGCGGTTCTTCAGCCAGATAGAGCATCAGGCTATCGTCGGTCTGGGATTCCCAATCGATGTGGACGAGCTGGTTCGAGGGGGGCGGCGGCGCATTCGTATCGGCTGCTTCCTGGATCGGCGCCGGGGGAGCGGACATGTCGAGAACGATGCGGGGTGTCATTTCCACAGTGTATCGCGGTCCGCTCCAACTGACAAAAAACGCCCGGGACGCTGTTGCGTCCCGGGCGGGAGGTTTGGCGAAGCTCGATTGCCGCCACCATGTCGTCGCTCTCGGGTACAATGCCTTCCGCCGCGACTGCGGCCCGGGGAGCAACATGATTGACCACAAGGATCTCGAAATCTGGGCAGGGTTCCTGCTCGACCACTCGATCGGCGGCGTCACCGCCGACGATCGCGTCATGATCAAGGGCGAGGCGGTGTGTTGGCCGCTGATGGCGGTGCTGGAGCGCAAGGTCATCGAGGCCGGCGGCGTGCCCGACGTCTACCTTGTGCCCCCGAATAACGAGCGTGGGCGGGCGTGGTCGGCCGGCATGGCCCGGATCGCGTCCCAGGAGCAGCTCGGGAGGATTCCCGGCTGGCACCGCGAGCGTTACGAGAGCATGACCAAATACGTTGAGATCCTCGGCGCCGAGGACCCGGAGCAGTTCATGGGGCTGACCGCCGACCAGTCGCAGGCGCTGGTGGCCGCCGATCGTCCGTTTGCCGACATCCGTCTCTCCAGACCGTGGGTCATCACGCTCTTCCCGACCGCGGCGTCGGCCGATCTCGAGGAGATGGACTTCGCGACGTATGAGGACTTCATCGTCGGCGCCTCGACGACCGACCCGAGGCCTCTGCGCGAGGCCGAGGAGCGGCTGGCGCCGATTGTCAATGACGGCAAGGTGATTCGGATTGTCACAGAGCACCCCAGCGATGGACGCGAGCTCGCTCTCGAGCTCGACATCTCCCACAGCCAGGCCTGCCTGTCCTATGGTCTGCGGAACTTCCCGGACGGCGAGGTCTTTACCAGCCCCGATGCGAACAGCGCCGATGGCGAGATCTTCGTCGATCTGCCGGTGAACTACGGCGGCAACGACATCCAGGGCATCTATCTGAAGCTCGAGGGCGGCCGCATCGTCGAGTACTCGGCGGAGGTCGGCCAGGAGCACCTGGCGGCGATCATCGAGACCGACGACGGCTCCCACCGTTTGGGCGAGGTGGCGCTGGGGATGAACCCCGGTCTCGACCGGGTCCTCAAACACCCGCTCTTTGTCGAGAAGGTGGGCGGCACCCTCCACATCGCGATCGGGGCCAGCTACGAGGATTGTTATGTCGACGACCCGGCATCAGCCAAGGGAAAGGCGGAGATCGAGGAGCTTGCCGAGTCGGGAGTCCTCAATCGGTCGGCCCAACACATCGACATCGTCACCGACTTCCGTGAGGGTGGTAGTGGGCGGACCGTCCACGTCGACGGCATCGAGCTCGCGCCGCGCGAGGGCGTGTGGGAGGTGGTCTCGTGAGCGGCGATGGCACGGATCCGCGTTCTGTCGACGAGATCGCACCGCCGCAGATCTTCAACGAGCTGAGGAAGGGCGTTCTCGGGCAAAACGGCGCCCTGCGCTACGTCTCGGTGGCGGTTTACAAGCACACCACCGGCAAAGTCCCCGGAAACATCCTCCTGATCGGCAACTCCGGTACCGGCAAGACCACCATCATGAACAACATTCAACGGATGTATCACGACGTTGCGGAGTACCGGCCGTTCCGCGCGATGACCATTCTCAACGCCAATCTTCTGGTCGATTCGGAGAGGATGGAGTTCCAGCCCGCACGTTTGCTCGAAGCTGTGGAGCAGCGGGCGCGCGCCCTGGTCGGTGAGAATCCGAGCCCCGAGGCGCTCAAGGAAACCATGGAGAGGGCGACGATCTGCATCGATGAGATCGACAAGATGTCATCGATTGTGGCCGGCAAGCCGAACGCCATCGGAGTCGTGCTCCAGCAGGGCCTGCTGACCCTGATGGAGGGGGAGGTCGTCACCTACAAGACCTTTGCAACCGTCGACGGCGAAGAAAAGCCGGTGACGCTCAACATCGACACTCGCCACATGATGTTTATCTGCGGCGGCGCCTTCGAGAATCTCTACGACCAGGTCTATTTGCGGGTCATCAACCCCGCCAGCGGCGAGAAGCTCAAGTCGCAGGCGGTGCGGATGGCGGACGGCCAGGTGCGCATCGAGACCCGCTTTGCGCTCGCCGACTTTCTCAAACCGGAGGATCTCTTCGAGTACGGCATGGTGCCTCAGTTCATGGCCCGTTTCGACAACGTGGTCATGCTCCATGATCTCGACGTCACGGTGCTCAAGGAGATCCTGTTGGAATCGCTGGACTCGCCGTTTATCCGATCGAAAAAATTCTTCGAGGTCATGAGCATCGAGCTCGAGATCGACGACGTCGCAGCGTCAATGATCGCGGAGGCGGCGGAGCTGAACATCCGCACTGGCGCCCGCGCCCTGCGCACCGTCTTCAACAAGATCATCAACCCGCTCGAGTACGATCCCTGGCAGCACGAGGGCCTCGAAAAGACCGACGACGGCCATCGTCTGGTGATCAGCCAGGAGATGGCGAAGCGGGCGATCCAGCCGGGAAACGGGTGATAAGCATTCGCCCCGATCGCAGATTTTTACCGTTTTGTTGAGACAAGAAGTTCGGCAATCTCCTCAGGTGTGATAACTTCGCGGTATCACATCGGGGGAAAAAATGAGCATCGAACCCGGAGCTATGCTGGGTCCGTACGAGATCGAGGAGGCTATCGGCGCCGGCGGTATGGGCGAGGTCTACCGGGCGCGCGACACCCGCCTCGACCGGTCGGTCGCGATCAAGGTCTTGGCGCCGCATCTCGCGGAGAGCCCAGAACATCGCCAGCGCCTCGAACGGGAGGCGAAAGCGGTCTCCAGCCTGTCGCACCCGCACATCTGCCAGCTCTACGACGTCGGACACGAGAACGGCGTTGACTTTCTGGTCATGGAGTTCATCGAGGGCGAGACGCTTGCCGACCGACTCGTCCGTGGGGCGCTCCCAGTTGACGAGGTTCTTCGCTACGGCGTGCAGATCGCCGACGCGATGGAGAAGGCGCATCGGCGGGGGATCGTCCACCGCGATCTCAAACCCGCAAACGTCATGCTCACAGCCGACGGCGCCAAGCTCCTCGACTTCGGTCTCGCCAGGACCGACGGCGCAGTGGGTGGCAGCGATGCCGATCTCACTGTGTCGCCGACGGTGAGCAAGCCCTTGACCGCTGCCGGGACGTTGATCGGCACCTACCAATACATGGCGCCCGAGCAGCTCGAGGGAAAGTCCAGCGATGCGAGGACCGACATCTTTGCCCTCGGGGCGGTGCTGTACGAGATGGCGACAGGTCGGCGGGCCTTCGCGGCCGACACCCAAGCGAGCCTGATTGCCGCCATCATGCACGAGGAACCGCAGCCAGCGTCGGCCATTCAGCCGATGACTCCGCCTGCGTTCGACCGGGTCATCCAATCCTGTCTCGCCAAGGACCCGGAGGAGCGCTGGCAGACCGCGCACGATGTCAAGCTGCAGCTCGAGTGGATCGCGGAGGGCGGCTCGGTGGTGGGCCTGCCGGCGCCGGTGGCGGCGCGGAGAAAGAGCCGCGAGCGGCTGGCGTGGACCGCCTTCGCGATCGCGGTGCTGGCTGCCGCCCTTCTCACAGTGGGGTATGTTCGGCGGACCCCGATTCCTCCGCTGCAGACCCGCTTCGAGATCACCCCTCCACCGGAGCTTGCCACCGTGGGCTCGCCGCGGATCTCACCCGACGGCCGGAACCTGGTCTTCCGCGGCGTCGACTCGGCGGGCAACGCCCAGCTCTGGCTGCGGCCGATGGACAGCTTCGAAGTACGGCCGCTCGCCGGCACCGAGGGCGCCAGTGTCGAGGCTCGTCCGATATGGTCCCCCGACAGCCGGTACATCGCTTTCTTCGTCGGCGACAAGCTCAAGAAGGTGCCGATCGCCGGTGGACCCGCGCAGACCATCTGCGACGCCGATGGCGCCGACGGCAGCTGGAGCACGAGGGGAGAGATCCTCTACGACGGAGCACCCAGCGCGCCGTTGATGCGGGTGGCGGCGGCGGGTGGCATCGCCAAACCGGAGGTGAGCCTCGACGATCTCGAGGGCCTGACTTCGGTCGCCTGGCCGGAGTTTCTGCCGGACGGAGAGCATTTCATCTACCTAGCTGAAACCTCGATGGGAAATGCCAATATGATTTTCCGGTCACTCAAATCTAGAGAGGAGAAGTTTCTCGGAACCTGCGACTCCCGGGTCCAGTACGCCGAGCCGGGCTATCTGGTGTACGTCCTCAACGGCATGCTGGTGGCGCATCCGTTCGACGCCGGTGCCGGCGCCCTGACCGGCGATCCCTTGCCGCTGGCGGACGATGTAGGTGTGTCCGGCGTCGGGCTGGCTGATTTCTCGGCTTCACATGAGGGCACGTTGGCGTATCGTGGCGGCTGGACAGGTGGGCGGCGGCTCCTGTGGCGAGATCGGACCGGGCGTGAGCTCGGCCAGGTCGGCGAGTTCGCGAAGTACACCAACTCCTCGATATCGCCCGACGGCCAACGGGTTGTCGTGGATGTCATGGAACCTGACGGCACCAACATCGACCTGTGGATCCAGGACCTCGAGCGCGGGGTTGCCTCGCGTTTCACCTTCGATGCGGGTTACGACTTCGACCCGACCTGGTCGCCGGACGGTTCTCGCATCGTCTTCAGCTCCAGCCGTGGTGAGGGCAGCGACGCTCTGTATTGGAAAGACGCATCCGGCGCCGGCGAGGCGGAGCTGCTGCTCGCCATGGAGGAGGATATGTACACCGGAGACTGGACCAGGGACGGCGGCGTCCTGACATTCGGTGTGCTCAGTGCCGACACGAGCTGGGACATTTGGGCGCTGCCGATGGACGGCGCCGGTGAAGCCTTCCCCGTGCTGCAGTCGGAGTTTGCGGAGGTCCGAGCGAGCTTCTCGCCGGACGGGCGATGGATGGCCTACGAGTCCAACGAGTCGGGCGACTGGGAGGTCTACGTTACCCGCTTCCCGGGACCCGGCGGCAAGTGGCAGGTCTCGACCAACGGTGGCAGAGAGCCACAGTGGAGCGCCGACGGGCGTGAGATCTTCTACCTCGACGCGACCGAGAACCTGGTCACCGTGCCGGTCTCGATCGACACCACGTTCAGGGCGGGCCTGCCGGAACCGCTCTTTGACGCGGGGCTGTTTCCAGTGCTGGCGAGAAGACGTTATTTGGTGACGAATGACGGTGAACGCTTTCTGATGCTCTCGCCGGTCGCCGGAGAGTCCGTGCGGCCGATCTCGGTAGTCCTCAACTGGGACGCCGGCCTTGAGCCGTGAACCCGGGGCCGTTCAAGCTCCGAGCATCGCCCGCACCTCGCACGCTGCACGCAGGCCGCTGAGATAGGCGGCCTCGACGGTTTCGGCGATCGGCGAGGATTCGGTTGCCGATCCGGCCCACAGCAGGGCTCCAGTGTCGGCTGCTGCCAGCCGCTTTCTCGCGCCCGCGCCACCGACGCGTACGAAGCTGTAGCCGCCGCGGGCGAGGGGATCGGCGCCCCAGTCGACCCGCCGGTGCGCGACCAGGCAACGTCCTACGTCGACCTTCGGAAACAGCCGCCCGAGATCAGCCGAAGCGATCGCCGCCGCCTCGTCCTCGCCGATCTCCGCCAGGGCCGCCGCGCGCGGGCCGGTGGCATAGGCGATGAGGATTGGGTTATCCGCTCCGGTGCGGTAGGCAACCGGCCAGTAGAGGGTCATCGGCCCGGCGCCGCAGGCGAGGATCGCGAGACGGCGCGGCCAGAAAACTTCGCTGAATTGGAGCAGGATCTTGAGCACCGGCCCCATCTGCAGATCGCGGAGAGCCGCCTCTTTGCCGTCTGGAAGGGGAGGTGCGAAGCGAACCGAACCGGATTCGAGCACACCGACCGGCAGAGTGCAAATGGCGGTGCGTGCCGAAAGCTCAGTACCATCGGTCGACCGCAGAGTGACCCCGTCCGGTTCCCAGCACACGGTCTCGACGACAAAGCCAAAGCAAATGTCGAGGTCGCCACCGACAGAGCCGGGCAGCCGGTCGTAGCCCTCCACGACGCGGTGGTTGAGCCCGGTCTCGAGGCGGTGGACGCCGTCGGAGACGAGGCCGAGCATGCCGATCTCGTCGATGCTGCCCGGCAGGTGTGCGGCCAGCGTCATCTCGGAGAGCAGACGCGCGCGCCCGCGATCGCGTCGTCGATCGAGGAAGTCCCGCGCCGACACATCCGGAGGGGCGAAACGCGCAATCGATCGCAGGATGGTGGCGGCACGCCAGCTGCCGGGGTGGAGGAGGGCCATCGGCAGCCAATGCGCCGAACCGCCGAGCGAGAGCATGGTGTCGCGAATCAAGGGGCACGGGCGCGTGCTCAACCCGGCGGCGCGAATGGCGGGCCAGGTGGCGGCGCCGTCGCCGTGGATGAACTCGGCCCCGGCCTCGACGGGGTCGGGGCCGAAGTCCCGGATGGTCCGAACGCGACCGCCGATGTGGTCGCCGCCCTCGACGACAGTCACATCGAAACCCTCCCGCGCGAGTTCGCGCGCGGCGGTCACTCCCGCCATCCCGGCGCCGATCACGAGGACATCGGCGTTGCCGGAGGGAATTGAACGGTGAGGCTGGTGACGCGGCGATCCTGTCACGTGGGTAGCGTAACAGAGGCAACGCGGAGAGGAGTGACGGCTTGATTCGGAATCGGGAATGAAAATCAATCTCAATTGTGTTAATATTCATGAAATACAGGGGGCTACATGGCGATTGCAAAGGGTACGTGTTTGGGGCCGTATGAGATCGAGGAGGCGATTGGCGCAGGTGGCATGGGTGAGGTCTACCGGGCACGCGACACCCGTCTCGACCGCGTCGTCGCGATCAAGGTCTTGCCGGATCATCTCGCGCAGTCTCCGGAGCTGCGCCAGCGCATGGAGCGCGAGGCGAAGGCGGTTTCCAGCCTGTCGCATCCGAATATCTGTGCGCTGTACGACATCGGCCACGAGGACGGCGTGGATTATCTTGTCATGGAGTTCATCGACGGCGAGACCCTCGGCGAGCGGCTGAGCCAGGGACCGATGCCGTTGGAGGATTCCCTGCGGTACGGGGTCGAGATCGACGATGCCCTCGAGAAGGCCCATCGCCAGGGTCTTGTCCACCGCGACATCAAACCCGGCAACATCATGCTCACGGCGTCGGGGGCCAAGCTCCTCGATTTCGGGTTGGCCAAGGCCGACGGCGGTCTCGACGGCGACGCCGATCTCACGGTATCGCCGACGGTGAGCAAACCGCTGACCACGGCCGGCACGGTGCTCGGCACGTACCAGTACATGGCCCCCGAGCAGCTCGAGGGCAAGGAGGTCGATGCCCGCACCGACATCTTCTCGCTCGGTGCGGTGCTGTACGAGATGGTGACCGGCCGGCGTGCGTTTGCCGGTGGATCGCAGGCGAGCTTGATCGGCGCCATCATGACCGAGCAACCGGCGCCCGCATCGACCGTGCAGCCGATGACCCCGCCGGCGTTTGATCGCGTCATCCAGACCTGCCTGTCAAAGGACCCCGAAGAACGCTGGCAGACGGCGCACGACGTCAAGCTGCAGCTCCAGTGGATCGCCGAGGGTGGTTCGGTGGTCGGCTTGCCGGCGCCGGTAGCGGCGCGCCGAAAGAGCCGCGAGCGGCTCGCGTGGGTCGCGGCGGCGGTTGCCGGGGTTGTCGCAGTGCTGTTTGCGGTGGGTTTCATTCTCCGTGCCCCTGAGGCCCCGCGGCAGGTCCGATTTGAGATCGCTCCGGATGCCAAGCTGGCGCAGGTCGGCTCGCCGCGCATCTCCCCGGATGGGAGCATTATTGCCTTCCAAGCGATCGACAGCGACGGCAACGGCCAGATCTGGTTGAGACCGCTCGACAGTATCGAGGCGCGGCCGCTTGCGGGCACCGAGGGAACGGTGACCGATGGGCGTCCGATGTGGTCGCCGGACAGCCGCTACGTCGCTTTCTTTGCCGGCGGCAAGCTGAAGAAGGTCCCGGTAGCCGGCGGCCCCGCGCAGACCATCTGCGACGCCAACGGCGCCGACGGGAGCT
>Ga0164313_10004013_pt1 | contig 13142 bp, 12 predicted proteins | sample GuaBasSedimGuay4_FD_113735 | JGI IMG/M metagenome (GOLD analysis project Ga0164313, IMG submission 113735) | Subseafloor sediment microbial communities from Guaymas Basin, Gulf of California, Mexico - Guay4, Core 4569-4, 0-3 cm | ecosystem: Environmental > Aquatic > Marine > Hydrothermal vents... | reverse complement strand
TCGAGGCACTGGCCCTCGCTGCACCGACTCGAGGAGCACGCTGGGACCTCCGTCGCCCGTGCCGAGAGCATGACGTTCACCGGGCCTGCCGTGGGGAGGGTCACCTCGGTGCAGCCCTCGGCGAAGGTCACACAGCTGCCATCCCGGGCGCGGCCCCCGAAAGCCCAACGACCATCCGCGAGGTGAGGCGCGACGGCGACGCTGTCTTCACCCTTCAGGATCTCCGTAGAGAAGACTTCTTCTCCATCGCAGCCGCCCTCGAAGATGACGGCCTCGACGACCACGGCACGGCCCAAGAGGGCGCCGTCCGAAAATTCGAGATCCCAGCCGAGCGGCAGGGGGTCGCCTTCGCAGCCGAACCCGATGGCGGCGAGCGCCATGAGCGTAATTACAAGCAAGCGGTGCACGAAACCCCTCCATGATAGCAGGGGAAGCGGGAGGGCTCAGGTTCCTGGGTAGTCACCAAAGGGAGATAGATTGAGCTTGCTTCAGTGAGAACCGCTTGGAAAGCCCCAGTAGCCACCCCCCCCTGTCATCGATGTCATGGTGGGGTCCCTCGTTGCCCTCGTTGTCTCCCGAAATCCCCAGTGATTTCAAGCGCGATGCCGGGGCACGGATGGTGCTTAAGATAGGCCCATGCTGCCCCCATTCATCATCGAGCAACTGAGAGAGCGCGAAGAGCGTGCCCGCGAGCAGGCCCGAGGACACCAGGAGCAGCCCCGCCTCGACCTCCCGACCCCCGGCCGCGTCGCAAAGACGCCCGAGGTCCCGTCCGAGGATGAGCGCGGGCCGGTCGAGATTCAGATCTGGTGACCCGCAACCGGGCGGCCGCCCTCTTGGCGATCGGCCTCGCGGTGACCGCGCTCCTCGTCCTTCGGAGCGGTGAACATGCTTCGCCGCGGCCAGGCCCAGATGAATCGTCGGAGGAGAGCTCCGACGAGACTTCGGCGCTGACATCACCCGCCCCTGAGGTGGTGCCGGCGCCGCGTTTTTCCGTCGGCCCGGACGCCCCGAGTCCGGTGGGCCCGGCTCCCCATGGGCCCATCGCCCACCCAGGCCTCGCGGGAGGAGACCGAAGGGGAGAGGCGCCGCGGGACCCCGGGTTTTGCCCCGAGCCCGGGGAGGAACGTTCGCCCTACCCACGGAGAGGCCTCGCTGCACTGCTCAACGAGCGCACCGACGAGCTGGTCTCTCGGGCCCGCGTCTTCTCCGGCACCGAGAGCGATGCCCTCCGTCGAGGCCTCCGCCTGCTCAATGAGCCCGGGCGGGGCGCGGACGCCGTCGTCGCCGCCGCGGCGGCCCCCGACCGCCGCGTCGATGGTTTCGATTTCGCGAGTGCGATCGCGGTCGCCGCCGGGGCCCGGGCCCTCGCCCGAGAAGGCGCGGCCGCTCCGAACACGGGCCCGCACACCGGCCAGGACGCCGAAGCCGTCGTCGCGGCGGCCCTCCGTTCGGCCGGTGATGAGGCCATCACCCACGTGCTCGCCGCGCATGTCGCTCGCCGCCGCCGCGACGACATCGGCGCCCGGGCTGCCCTCGCCGCGGCGTTCGAGGGGGACCCCGAGGAGCCGGCCGTCGCCTTCGCTCTCGGCCAGGCCCTCGCCCATACGCCTGACGAAGAAGGGGCTCTCCGCGCTCTCGCGGTCTACCTCGATGTATTTCCCGACGACATCGAAGCAGCGCGCCTCGCACGTCGTCTCGAGGTCCGGCGCGACCTCGCGGTGCATTTTCGTTCTCTCTCCCTCGGCGGGGTCACTCTTCGTCATCATCCATCGATCTCCCCCGATGCTGCCCGGGAGGCGCTCTCACTCACGGTTCGAGTCCTCGAGGACGCGGCGCGCTTGCTCGGCGTCTCCCGGCGCCCCGAACTCTCGGTGGTCGCCTACGGCTCCCGCGAAGAACTCCGTGCCTCGACGTGTGTCCCGGGGTGGGCTGGCGGCGTATTCGACGGGACCTTGCGTCTCGCAGGACCCACCATGGCCCTACGGGCCGAGCGCGAGCGGGTGATCCGCCACGAGGGCCTGCATGCCGCCCTCAGCGCCGCCGCCGGGCCCACTCCGTATTGGTTCAACGAGGGCCTCGCCCAGCGCTTTGCCCACGAGCGCACTTCGTCGCACCGACGAAGTTGGGCGCGCCTTCGCCGGACCGGGTTGGTGATCCCTTTCCCCTCCCTCGACGGGAGCTTCCTCGACATCGACGACCCAGCCGACGCGGGCCTGGCCTATCACCAGAGCCTCGCCATGGTGGACCTGCTCGCTGCACGACGCGGGGAGCGAGTCTTCGCCGACGCCGTGACCTATCTTCGCGGCGGCGGAGACCGGCGCCGTTTGTTCGACGAGCTCGCGGGGGCTCGGCCCCTTTCGTCTGCGGATCTGCTGGAGTTCCTCGCGCCTCGGTGACCCTCGGGACCCGCTACGCGCGCAGCTGCGCACTTCTTCCCAACGATCATTTCTTTTTCTTCGCAAACCTAAGTCGGGGCCTACGCGTCTTTGCCCGGGTCTCGAACGCGAGGAAAGAACATGCGCCGCCGAATCCGCCGTCTCTATCTGTTCACGCTCTACACCGCTCTCTTGTCGACGTTCGCAACCGTCGCCGCGGCCCAGCCCTGGGGGGTGCGGCGGAATCGCTACTCGAGCGTCATTCAGCGGGTCATCACGATGCCCGGTGACGCCTCACTCCAGGAGCGCGTGCGCGGTCACGAGCTGAACGTGGTTAACGTCATGTGGGAAGACACCGGGCGAAACTCGGGCTCGTCGATCGGACCCAACATCAGTGACCTGACCTTGCAGGTCCGTGAGAGCACTCCGGCGGGGATCCGCACCCATCTCCTGCCCGTCATCCGCCACCCCAACTTCACCGACCGCACCGCGGACATCCCCGCGGCCAACATGTGGGTCCGCGTGGGCAACCAACGCGCCGGCGGAGAGCTGCACGCCGTGCCCCTCACGGAAGTGCTCGCCCACATGAAGGAATACCTCTCCGACGCGAGCACCATGCTTGGGAACGGCAACATGCTCGCCGAACGGGATACGCACTTCCTGGTGAGCGCCCAGCACGTCTACGTGCCCATCCCCCGCCGCGGCACGGCGGAGTTCAACCCCGTGATCTTCAACTACCAGAGCGCCCCCGAGTCCCCCGCGGTCCTGACCCTTCTCGTCACCCGCCAGGGCACCAGCGCGACGGTGATCGAGAATCGCCCCGGCGACCAGACGCTTCAGGGGTGGGGCCAGCAGCTCTACTTCAACAACGAGGGTCAGCGTACGCTCTTCACCGCCGAGCGAAGGAGCGCGGTTCAGGCGCGCGTCGAGGCGGGCCAAGCGCGGGCCCAGGATGCCGGCGCCATGGAAGAGGGCGCCGACATGATGATGCTCATTCAGGTGCCCCTGAAGCACGCGAACCGCGGCTTTCTCGGCGGCCTGATGGAAGGCATGGCCGATGGGGCGCTGCAGGGATCTGGCGGGGGCATGCCCGCCGCGGCGCCAGAGGCTCGCAGTGAACGCGGCGGCTCTGACGTCGAGCAAGCGGTCCTCGGCCACGGCGAGGACCTCGGTCCCTTCAACGAGATGCGCGGCCTGCGCCTCGAGCGCGACGACCGCTTCCCGGTGCGCGTGACCGTGCAGTTCTATCGGGCGACGAGCAACGGCGTGCTCAGCGACCAGGACATCGACGACGTGCACGACCAGATCGCCAGGGTCTACGACGAAGCGGACTTCGTCGGATCCCTCGTGGTGCCCGAGTCCGACCGGACCCGCCCGACCGATTGGCGCCGCATCCGCCGCGGCCTCCGCCCCATCGGTTCCCTCTTCCCGCCCGCGTGGAACGACGGCCGCTACGCGACGATGTTCCCGGTCGCGGGCATCCAGTTCCCGGCACCCTGAAGGTTCGCGCGGCCCATTCATGAAGACCCCGCTGGCATCGTCGGCGGGGTTTTCGCGTCTCGTGTATGGTACCGCCCATGATGAGGACATCCCTGGTGGTCGCGGCCCTGGTCGCCTACTTCATTTCGGCCCCCAGCGCGGTCGAAGCGTGCATTCACGCGGCGGGCACCAACGCGGCGGGCGCGAGTACGCCGGTGCCCATCACCCAGAAGGGCCATCAAGGGATCATCGTCTGGGCCGGTGGGCAAGAGGAACTCATTCTCAAGCTCGAATACGAGAGCGGTGGCGACCTCTCGGCCCTCGGTCTGGTGATCCCCGTGCCCGCGGTCCCGTCGCACTACGAGACCGCCCCGAGCGAGCTCTTCGATGAGCTCGGGGACTGGGTGAAGCTGCGCCGTGATCGGCCCCAGCCTCGGAGTCGCAGCAGATCGATGGGCGTTGCCGACGGGCCGGAACGTCCACGTCGACAATCTCTCGTCGCGCTTCCAGCGGCGGCCGCTGGTCCCTACCGCATCCAGCCCATGCAGGCCTTCGGCGAGATCGGGGTCACGGCATTGACGGAGTGGATGGAAGAGCAACACTTCGCTCCCATCCCCCGGGAGATGCTCCAGTATTACATCGAACGCGGCTGGACCTTCCTTACGGTCAAGATCGACCCGCGGGAGGGCGCGGCCCTCGACCGCCGTGGGGGGCTGCCCCCGCTTCGAGTGCGATTCGCTGCCGAGCGCGCGCTCTATCCGCTCAAGCTCGAGGCCCAGGGCACGTTCCCCCTTCGTCTCTATCTCATCACGCGCGAGCCCCTCGACCGGGCGGCGCTTCTCGGCGCTCGGGATCGAGGCTTCGAGGTCGCCGCCGGTGGGTCGTACAGCGCCCTCGGGGGGCGTCCTGCCCGACAGCTCCGTGTCGACGTTGGCAACTTCCGGCTGCCTTCGGCCCCCGCCGCTCTCCGAGCCATCCTCGAGGACATCGGCGGCTTCGACGAGGGCGAGATGACGCTCCGCGTGCTCATGGCCGAGCGCTTCGGCGCGGGGCCTGCGGACCCGACGACCTGGGACGAGGAGCTTTCGTTTCCTCCGCTTCCGGCGGGCGAGCGCCTCATGGGCACCGCGGTCCAGCCTAGCGGTTCCGGTGCTGATGAATCGGAGGCCGGGGCGCAGGCGGCCTCTGACGAAAGCGCCGAAGGGGCTGCGGACCCCGACGTCGAGGAGTCCGCAGTGGCGCCGACGGAAGAGACCGCCGCGGCTCCCGTGACCGCCTCGGGCTCTGGGGCCGCGGCGGAAGCGGCGGCGGACGACGACGGCTTGTGCACCGCCGCGGGTCGGCCGGGGACGGGATCGTGGCTGGCAGTCGCCGCGTTGCTCGTCTTCATCGGGCGTCAACGGCGTCCAGGGCGTCCAGGGCGCTGACGACGGCTCTGACCAGGCGGTCGACGTCGTCTTCCGTCGTGCGGTAGCTGGTGATGCAGGCGCGCAGCGTGCGCTCGCCCCCTGGCATGGTGACGACCGAGAGCCACGCATCGCCGCCGTCTTCGACGTGGCGGTAGACGTCCCCTGGCGTGCGGGACTCGTCGGCGCCTTCGACCAGCTTCGGATGGGTGAAACACACGACGGGGAGCGGCGTGTCGTTCACGACGATGAAGCCCTCGGCTACGAGGCGCTGTCGGAGGACCGCTCCCATGCGCGTCTGGTGCTCGATGAGCTGCGCGTATCCCTCGGTGCCGCGGGTCGCGAGGGCCGCGAGGACCGGGACGCCAGCCGCCCGACGGCTCCATTGGAGCGAGGCGCGGTGGGGGTCGTCGGCGCCTTCCCGGGGTGGCGGCATGTAACCGCTCTCGACCGCCAAGGCATGCTCGACGGCGCGTCGATGACGGCAGAGGAACGCCCCCGCGCCCATCGGCGTGGAGAGCCACTTGTGCGCGTCCCAGGTCACCGAATCCGCGCGTTCGACGCCGCTCAGGTGATGCCGCAGTCGTGGCGAGAGCAGGGCGCCGCCGCCCCACGCCGCGTCGCAGTGCAGCCAGAGGCCTTCCCTCTCGGCGAGGTCCGCGATCGCCAGTAAGGGGTCGATGGCTCCCGTCCCCGTCGTGCCCGCGGTGGCGACGACGAGGAAAGGCAGGTGCCCCGCTTCGCGATCCTCTCGCATCTGGGCGGCGAGGGAAGCGGCGTTCATTCGGTGCGAAGCGTCGACGGGGACCCAGCGTACGCTCCCGTCGCCGAGGCCCGTGACTCGGGCGGCTTTGGCGAGGGAGTGGTGGCCCTCGGCCGCCACGTAGAGGGTCGGTTGGCCGCCGAGGGACCGCACACCCTCCGTGCGCCAGGTCGGGAAGGTGTGGTCGAGGGCCACGGCGACGGCCGTGAGGTTGGCCTCCTGACCGCCGGAGGTGAAGTGACCATCCCAAGCATCGTCGTCGTAGCCCACCAGGGCGGCGAGATGACCCAAGGCGGCGCGTTCCATCTCGATGGCCCCCGGCGCGTGGCCGTACGCGGCTTCTTGCGGGTTGTACGCGGCGACCAGGGCGGCGGCGGCCACGCTCTCCGGGAGGACCGACGGATTATAGAGCCCGAAGTAACGGCGGTGGGTGACCTGCACCGCGAAGCGCCGGAGCACGTCTTCGACCTGCCTGAGCACCGCCTCCGCGGGGGCGCCGGCTTCGAGGTCGAAGCGCTCTTCGATCTGGGCTCGAGCTGCGGACGGAGATACCCGTCGGCTCACGGGGCCTTCGTCGACGCGGGCGATGATGGAGCGGGCGAAGGCGAGGAGCGCTTCGTGGTGCTTGCGAGAGGTGGGGCGGGCCATCGGGATCTGCGACGGTAGCGCTCTCGAGCGCTACCGTCATCTGCCCGGCCCTCAGCCGCCGGGGCAGGTGAGCGTGAAGTTTCCGGCATCGACCGCGCACATGTCGGCGCAAGGGGTGCTGGTGCCGTCGAAGCAAGTGCAGTCGCTTCCTGCGGTCATGCATCCGGCCGGCAGCGGAAGACACGAGTAGGTGTCGGCCCTGCCCGTGTCATCGATGGAGCGTGAGCAGTACTCCATGCCCTCCTGGCAGATCCGGCTTCCGCAGTTGAAGGTCGAGGCGGCGGGGGTGCAGGTCCCGTTGTTATTCAGGTCGAAGCCCGCCGCCATGACGCTACATCCGTTCGAGTAGGTGAGGCCATTGCAGCCGCAGCTGGGCTCGGACACGGCGTCGCATCCCTCGGGACGCGGGCGGCATACGCCCTCCGTGCTCACCGTGCCGCAGAGGTTGTCGTCGAAGTCGCAGTACTCCGTGGCGCCGCACGCTGGGTCGAGATGGGTGATGCACGACGCGCCACCGCCGCCTCCGTCATCACCGCCATCGGTGCTGCCGTCGGCGCCGCCGTCGGTGCTGCCGTCAGTGGCGGCATCGTCCGCGCCCGAATCTCCGGCGCCGCTGTCGGTCGCCGTCCCCGAGTCCGTGGTTCCTCCGCCGTCATCGCCGCAGGCCCCGAGGGCGAAGAGGGTGACGATCAACATCGAAGCGAGAGAGAGGGCGCGGGGGTACGAAGTCATCGGAGTTTCCTATTGAAAGAGCGGCACTTGCGAATCGCCCGAACGATCGTAGCGGAATGTTGGAGTGGCGCATGACTAACTCGTCGAGTCATGCTTGCGCCTGCATCTCTCGACGGAGGTCGGAGTTCGTCTTACCCGCCCAACAGCGCGCTTGCGCTTCGAGAGCACGATGATGCCGGTGCCCGACGTCATCGATACGATCGAGCCCTGAAAAAGGCGATCGTCCCGGTAATGTGGCCCTTTTGCGCGATGATGGCGTTCAGGGCGCCCCCGTCGTAGCCTCGCCGCCATGAGCTTGGATGATACAGGACTCGTGGTTTGGGAGACCAAGCGGCCGCCCCTGGTGCTGCTGGTGACGGGGAGGCTGACCGAGATGCTGGCGGCCGACCTTCCGGCCGAGAACCAGGCACCTTTCCTCGCCCTCGCACGGGCGATCGAAGCGTGGTGGCCGAGGCGCCGGCCGGCGCCCACGGAGATCTACGAGAACGAGTTCCGGGCCTGTGTCGAGGCTTGCAACGCCTATGAGCCGGCCGCGAAGATGCAGCCGGCGCTGGCCGGCGCGAACCTCCAGATGGCGGCCTTCGCCACGGTCGCCCCGCGCACCCTGCCCCCCGCCGATTTCAAGGGCATGGACGCAGAAGACTTTCGGGAGCTGCTCCGGGACGCCGCCAAGGCGACCAAGTTGCCCATCGCTCAGTTCGACGCGAGGCTGAAGCACCTGGTCGAAAATGCGAAGGAGCCCTGGCCCGACCTCGTCGCTCGGGCGGCGCGCATGCACTGGGGCAAGCAGGAGCGCTGGGGCAAGTTGACGAAGCGCGTTCGCGACCTCGTCTCCCTGGCCGACCTCGGGGCTCTCATTTCGTGGAGTGACGTCAGCGGCAAGCGCGCCATTCGGCTCGCCCTCGGCGGTACGAAGCGAGTCGCCATGCTCGACACCGAAGAGCTCGAAGAGCTGACCAGGATCATCCCCAGGGCGGCCGACCCCGGCTGACGGGTCATCCTCACGCCCCCTCGATGCCCGACATGTCCGACGCCCGTCTGACGCCGCTCATCGAGGCCGACGTCAGCGACCGCGTCCCCGGGGCAGGTTTGTCGGTAGACATCCTGAACTTCACCCCTCAGGGATGACAGCCGGTCGAAATTGTATTTGCAGGGCGATTTGTGATCTGTATTACTGAGTAGGTAATGCGTCCGAGGTTGGGGAGGGATGTTCTTGTGGGGGGCGCCGCGGCGAGGCGCGTCGGCAACCGCGGGGAGCGTGGCTGACGATGTACACGCTGCCCGATCTCGTGAGGCCGAGCTTTGCTAGCCGTGATGAGCATGGTGCGCCGAGGCCGGCCAGGAACTCCGGGGTCCGCCGGGTCGGGGCTGCGGCTGCGGCCTCGCTGGATGGTGTGCCCCGGGTCTTGATCCTCGAGGGCGATGGGCCTTTGCGCTCGGCGCTCGCCGAGCATTTGCCCCGGGCGTACCGGCATCGGGTGGTGACGTGCCTCGGCGAGGCGCGCGAGGCGCTGGCCGAGGCGTCGGTGCCCTATGAGGGCATCATCGCGGATACGGGCGCCGAGGGCGGCGAGGGCGCCGAAGTCCTCGAGTGGGTTGGGCGGCTGCGCTACCAAGGCTGGAAGGGGCACGTGCTGGCGTCCTCCGCGGACCCGACGGCGAGGTTGGACCGGTTGGCGGCGAGGGTGGGAGCGGGATTTGTCTGGAAGACCCGCAATCACCTGCATTCTGCTGCCAAGTTCAGGTTCTTCCTCCACAAGGTCGCCCTGGGCTCGAGCTTGAGGACGCGCTTGCGGGAGTACGGGGAGGCCTTCGACCTCACTCCGGTGGAGCAGCGGGTATTGGACCTCGCGCCGTGGATACCCGCCCAGCTCATCTGCGAGACGCTTGGGACGACGTTGTTGGAAGTGGAGGAGCACGAGCGCTCGATCGTTCGTAAGACAGGGGTCGGCGACCTCAGTGGGGCGCTCTTGATGGTGAGTGGCTACGGTCAGGTCGACGCCTACCGGGAGGCGGCGGGGTTGGTCGTCGCCGGCGGAGAGGCCGCGGCGTGCCCCCGGGTGAGGCGGGGCCCTGGGGAAGAGCCTTCGATGAGGTTGCCGGCCTTGCTCTTCGTCGGGCCGTCGATCCCTGCGTCATGGGTGCAGGCGGCGAGGCTCGAGGGGTTGCGGGCCGCTCGGGAGCCCGTGCTTGGTGGGGCGCCGAGGCGATTGGCCTGCGGTGAAGAGGGTGTAGTGGGGGTGGTGCTCTCGTTGGGGGCGATTTCGCAGGATGCGGCTATATCGTTCGCCAAGGCGTTGCGGGCGGTTGACAAGGATGTGCCTGTGCTTTGCCTGGGACCGCCGCTGGGGGGAGCGGGCCGTACGAGGCTGCTCCGAGAACGCGTGAAGCCAATCGACCCCGACTCGGGGGAGCGGGCAGGGGAGATCGCCATGGGACGCTTTCCCCGCTATGCCGTGGTTGGGCCCGGCGCTCGGCGGGCCGTCCTGGATGGGTTTTGCGAGCGCCACCGGCTTACCAATATGCACCGCAGCGTGCTCTCGGCGCGGTGGGAGGCGTTCACTCGGGGCGAGCTACCCGCCGTCCTGGGCATCGGGAAGCCTACGGTTCGCACCCACCTCGACGACATACGTCATCGCGTGGGGGGGGCGAAGCGCTTTGAAGATGTGCTGCGAGAGTTGAGCCTGCACGCGGCTTCGATTGTGGCGCGGCAGATTGCATGTCGAGGGGAATTTTGAACCGGCTGATTGCGCAGTCAGGGGTCCTGGCGTGAATGGAGGTCGAGTACGAATTCCTCATTAATGAGGATACCAGTGTCGCCGCGATGAGCGCAGCCTCGCGGGTGGCATGAATGCAGTCAGAGGTATCTTCGCGCTCGCGCTCCTCCTACCCGCCATTGGCGGCACTTCGATCGCGGCGGCCACGACCCAGCGAACGCTGAGCCTCGAGGAACTCGTCGACACGAGCGACGTGATCGTCGTCGGTCGGGTGCTACGTACCGAAGCGGTTCCTGAAGGCCCCAGCGGGCAACCCGGTATACACACGCGCGTCGATGTCGGCGTCGAAGACTGGCTCTTCGGGAGTGCCCCGCAGTCGATTGTCACCGTCTGGGTGCACGGTGGACGCCTGGGCGACCGTATGCGGGTCGTTTCCGGGCAGGCGCGCTTCGAACGCGGTGAGCGAGTCCTCCTCTTCCTTTTTGCGGCGGACAGCGGTGGGCTTTGGCCGAATGGGATGGCCCAGGGCAAGCGTCGACTCGACGAGAACACCATTCAGTCGGCAAGTTCGACTCATTCGAACTCGGACCCGCTGCGGTTGCTCGGCGACCCTCCGGCGCCAACGGATTCCGTCGTGGAGGTCGAGCGCCTCATTCGGGAGCGGCGACGATGAGGATGCTCTCCGCCTGCATACTGCTCGTCTCCATCGGAGTGCCGAGTTCCGCCTACGCATGGCGAACCGCGCGAGACCTCGCCGACATCGACGCCGAGGGGCCCGTTCGCTGGTCGGCTAGCACCGCTTGGCGGCTGGATTCCACGCCTCCTCGAGGCGTGGTTTTCACGGACTTCGAGAGAGCCGCGGCGGCTTCGTTCGGAGCGTGGACCTCGCCGTCTTGCGCAGACGTTCCCCTATCGTACGGCGGGACCACCGCAATTGGTGCGTCGCCGAGTGATGGTGCCTCCACCGTCGAGGTGATTCGCTCCGGCTGGGATGCGATGGGCTTCTCTCGTGACGCTGCGGCAACTACTGATATCTCATATCGACGCGGTGAAGACGGGACGTGGTTCATCGAGGACGCGGACATCTATGTGAACGACGCCAACTTCTCGTGGTCGGCCGGTGGTGAGTCGCCGACCAGGCGCGATGTCCAGGCCGTGCTCACCCATGAGTTTGGGCACGTGCTCGGGCTGCTCCATCCCTGCGAGCGTGGGGGGCTCGACAGCGCTCCTCTTTGCTCTTCGCTTCCGGAACTGCGCGATGCCAGCATGTGGCCCGAGTACCTCGGGCTCACCCAGCGGGTCCTCTCCGTGGACGATAGCGCAGGGGTCTGCTTTCTCTACGGAGCCTGCGGTGGGTCGTGTCCTTCTGGGCTTGTTTGCACGGATACCGGTTGCCTCCCGTCGTGCGGGGACAGTGTCTGCGCACCAGGCCTCGACTGCGTAGCGGGTCGCTGTGAGCGCCCGTGCACAGATCTGTCCTGCACCCCAACATGCGTCGAGGATAGTGAGTGCGCCTCCGGGTCTAGCTGCCGCGACGGCGTGTGCCTCGTCGCTCGCGGCGAGCTAGGCGACGCCTGCATGACGGACGAAGAGTGTGCAACGGCATGCGTCGATGGCCGTTGCCGGACAGCCTGCTCGATGGATGCGCAATGCGCCGATGGTTTCGCCTGCACGCCCGGTGGTGCGTGTGTCGAGACGGGGGGGCGCACCGGGGAGCCCTGCGACGACGGGTCCGATTGCAGAGCCGATCTCTGCCTGGATGGTGCCGCAATCCAGCCGGTCTGCACTTCGCCGTGCGACGGCGACGAAGAGTGTCCTGTCGATTGGCGATGCACGGTTGCAGATGCGCAGAAGGTGTGTGCGCCTTTGGTAAGCGCCGGCTGTGCCGTTTCGTTCGGGGAAGAGTCCGACAGCAGCATCTTCGTGATCGGCCTCATTGGCTGCCTACTTTTTCGACGAATTCGGAGGACCGCATGAGCTCACGGTTGTTGTTGATAGCGGTGCTTTTTGCGTCCACGTCGGCCTGTGGTGATTCCGGCGGGATGGACGCTTCGATCATGGACAGCGCAGTGCCCTCGGATGTCGGTGACGGTACCGACGCGGTCTCCGACTCGGCTGTGCAAAGCGCCTGCTCCACGGTCGGAGATACCCGAACCGCACCCTGTGGAAACTGCGGCGTCGCTTCCGAGCGTTGTTCGGAGTCGCTCGTCTGGGAAGCCGTGTCCGCGTGCCTGGAAGAGGGCGTGTGCTCACCGGCTGCGGTCGAGACGAGACCCACGGCGCTGTGCGGCGAGGAGACGCGTCTCTGCCGCGATACTTGTGACTGGACGAGCTGGTCTGTGACCGACGCTGACGGCGAGTGCGAACCCGGCGCGCTGCGACGGGGCGAAACGGGGTGCGCTGCGGGCACCGCGCGTGCGGAGACCTGTTCCGTCGGATGCGCGTGGGAGGTTGATAGTGGCGCGGAGTGCGTCGATGAATGCGGTGGTGTTCCGCGGGTGTCTCCGTTGGAGGCCGAGGAGGTCTGCATTCCGGCGGGGGACTTCGTCCGGGGCGACGACACACTCACGACAAGTCACTCGTCGCCGGTGGCGACGGTCTATGTCTCAAGCTACTACATCGACAAGTTCCCCGTAACCAACGACCGCTATCGGTCATGCGTTGCTGCAGGGGCGTGCACGGTACCGCGTCAACCAGAGGGAGCCGTGTTCTACGCCGACTCTGGCCGCGCACGCTTCTCGGTGCAGGGGGTCTCCTACGACCAGGCAACGGAGTTCTGCGTGTGGGACGGCGGCCGGGGCCTGCCGACCGAAGCGCAGTGGGAAAAGGCGGCGCGTGGTCCCGCGCCCCGAGCGCAGCAGTGGACCTGGGATGGCGCCGGCTATCGGTGCGATCTTCTGTGGGCAGCTACCTGAGGGATCCCCTCAAACCTCGGGGACTTAGAAAAGAAGGCGTATTGACGGGAATTTCGTGATCCCCGGGTTGTTGGACGGGCATGAAGAATCAGCCCGGCGGCGCC
>Ga0164313_10004012_pt1 | contig 13143 bp, 10 predicted proteins | sample GuaBasSedimGuay4_FD_113735 | JGI IMG/M metagenome (GOLD analysis project Ga0164313, IMG submission 113735) | Subseafloor sediment microbial communities from Guaymas Basin, Gulf of California, Mexico - Guay4, Core 4569-4, 0-3 cm | ecosystem: Environmental > Aquatic > Marine > Hydrothermal vents... | reverse complement strand
AGTGAACCAGTTCACCGTGCAATCGTGTAGCACTCTTCCGAGCGATACCACCTTCTTTTTCTCTTGAACTTCAAATTGCTGCTAAGGTGGTAGAGCTGCTATTTTAAAAAGGGCGTATTAATTTGAAGAACCTAACTTTTTGTCTTAGCGGCTTTTCGTTTAGCTGTTGCAGCTTTTGCTCTGGCTTTGCCTGCTGCAATTTTTCTCTTAACCTGGGTTTTTTGTCTGATCATCAGCTTTTTCAGATAGTCTGCTTCCCATTTGGCGGCATAAATGATCGTTGCTTTCTCCTTCAGCAATACCATCTTAGCCATTTCAACAGCTTGTTGTTCATGTTCTTTAACAACGGCTAACTGCGCTTTTAATTTTAACGCCGCTTCTTTTTGTTTCACTTTTAATGCAGCAAGTCTTTCTCTTGCTTTTGCCGCCATATTTTTTTGTGCAGGCCGTTTAGTTTTCATCGCTTTTTCTGCTGCGGCTTTTGCCTTATCTGCAGCAGAACTAACGGTAGTGATTGCCCTATTTAAAGCATTAGAAGCTCTTTCCATAAGGGTGATCGCGCTAGTATGCTCTTTTGTCAAAACTACAGCAGCAGGAGCAACAGCTTTAACCGGTGATTTTTTTGGTGCTGCTTTTTTTGATGCTATTCTTTTTTTAACAGGTGTTTTCTTAACAGCTTTCTTTACTGCTGCTTTTTTTGCAACTGTTTTTTTTCCAACAACTTTTTTTGCAGCTACTTTTTTCTTGGCAGCCCTTTTCTTAATAACCTTTTTCTTAATAGACATAGCAAATACCTCAACGATTATGGAATAATTCTGATTATATACTGCAAATCATATAGTTACAAATATACACACAAAAAAAAGGATTATTTATCATTGCATAAAAATAATCCTTTGGAGTTTTCATTTAAAACTTTAAAAATTTTCTTCTAACGTCTTTTTTGCTGCTTCATAATCACTGATGATTTGAGCTAAAATTTCATCTGCATTTTCAAGTGAGCTCTCTGCGGCTTTATGCTCCAGAAGTCGACAACTTTCTGATAAAATAGTTAAACCCAGATTGGCGCTACTGCCTTTTAGAGTATGAGCAATTCGTCGGGTATCATCAATATTTCCAGAATTAATTGCATGCCTGAGATTGTCCACTTGTATCTGGCTATCAGAAATAAAAATTGAAATTAACTCATCAAAATCATCTGCCATTATTTGTTTTAATTCATTCAGTGTATCCAGATTAATAATTGGCATTATAATTCACTATTAGTCCAGGCATAGACGCATTCAATACGATTACCACTGTCATTATATGTCACCGACTGACAGTAATGTTTAATCAATGACAAACCTCTGCCGGCAAATTTAATCGATGGGTTTTCATCAACCGATAAATTTGTCTTTGCCAATGCACTCACATCAAAGCCTTTACCGCTGTCTTCAAAAACAATAGTCAATTCACCACCTGCTTCATTAGGAATATTACTTACTGAAATAAAAATTGAACCTTGATTAAGCTCGTTCATGCGCGATTCTTTATCGGAGTAAAATTGCATAAAGCCTGCAGGTGTTGATTTAAGATCTGAATCAAGTTCCAGTAAACCATGATCAAGTGAATTACAAAATAACTCAGTCAATACCATACTTAAATGATCCTGCTGAATTTGATGCCCTTGAATTTCGCCCATAATCTGATTAATTAATGGTACCGGATCAATGGATTTAATTGAATCATAAAAGAAATGTAAATCAAATTTCCAATGGCTTGGTACAAATTTTTTGGAAGCCCCTTTTTGTGAGGCCAATTGATTAATGTAATCAATATCACAGGTGATCACACCCAGTGTAACATCATCAGTTTGCTTCTGTTCCTGAGTGAAGTCATCAAGGGTATCGAGGATATGCTGAAATAAATCGGCAGGCGCTTTTTTATCTGTGGTTAAGGACTGTTCAAGGTCATAGTGTAAACACGCATTAAAACGCTTTGAGCCAAACATTTTACCATGAGCATTCTCTGCCTCAAGAATACCGTCAGTACTTAAAACAATTCTATCTTTATCATGAATTTCAATAATATCAATCTTATCACTAAATTTGGAATCACTTAAAATACCCAAAGGAAGATTTTTTGACTTTAGTTCAATAATCGAATCACCTTTATGCAAAAAAGCCGCCGGTATAGCCCCGTTCCAATATTTAAGGATCATATTATTGGTGTCAATTTCAACCAGGCAGGCAGCCAGAAACATGCCTGTTGGTAATTGCTGTTTTAATTTATGGTTGGCTTCCCGGACAATATCACTGATCGAATATCCTTTAGCAGTCATGCTGTAAAACACATCGGAAAGCGGCAATGCTCCCAAGGAGGCAGCAAGACCATGGCCAGTGAAATCACCAAAAAGGATGTGCAGACCACCTGTTGGTTTTACAGCGGCAAGAACAACGTCACCATTAAATAGCGACATGGGTGATAAATGCAATTGAATATTATCTGATGATAAACAACCTGGGTTTAAGATACTATCAAAAACCTTACGGGCAACTTCCTGCTCTTTTGCTTCATGTTCATAATGGGCAATCAGTTCACGTTTTTGTTTGAAAACGGTATTATATAATTGACTGACCCGTTCCAGAGCTTCAATTTTTGCCTTAAGAAGTACTCGACTATAGGGCTTCGTTAAGAAATCATCACCACCAACTTCAACACATCGACTCAGTGATTCATCATCAGTCATCGCAGTTAGAAATATAATCGGAATAAATTTGTCAATGGTCAAGGATTTGATTTTTTGAGTCGCCTCATAACCATCCATCACCGGCATCATGACATCCATCAGAATTATATCAGGTGCTTCAGACTTAAAAAGATTAATAGCTTCAAGTCCATTTTCTGCAGCAACAACTGCGTAACCATCCTTTTTCAGGTGGGCTGATAAAATCAGACGGTTAGTGGTATTGTCATCAACAATTAAAATTTTCATTAAAACTGCACTTATAAACGCTTAATGTGGAAAATCAGGAAATTTTAAATAATTTATCAAAGTTTGACACCATTAAAATATCTTTAACATCAACACGGCACCCTGTAATTGAAACATCAGACTGATCACCTCCGGCATGTTCACGTAGTAAAAGCATCATTCCAAGCGCTGAGCTATCAATATAATCCGTGGCAGACAGGTCAATGAGATATTCATTATTACTACCCGAAGGTGCCTTGCGATATGCTTCACGAAATTCTTTATGACTAGAGAAATCAAACCTTCCGGAAACACTGATATTTACTTTATTACCACTTACATTACAAGACACAGACATTATGTTCTCCAAAAACAAATTAGATTTAAACTATTAGATTTAAACAAGTAGATTCAGGATTGCAGTATATTGAATCATAAATTCAGTATTTTTTCAGCAATACTATCCAGCGATAAAATATGATCGACACCACCATGTTTTACTGCTTCTCCAGGCATTCCCCAAACAACCGATGATTTTTCATCCTGTGCAATCGTCGGAGAACCAGTTTCATGCATTTCTTTCATACCACGGGCACCATCATCCCCCATACCCGTTAAGATAACACCTACGGCATTAGGGCCGACATTCTGGCTCACAGAACGAAACATCACATCAACAGATGGTTTATGACGATTAACCAGCGGACCATCATTTAACCGACAAATATAACGTGCTCCACTTCTTTCTACAATCAGGTGATGACTGCCGGGAGCAATATAAACATGCCCGGGTAATATTTGCTGTCCATCTTTTGCCTCATAAACGGTCATCGCAGAACAGGAATCCATACGCTTAGCAAAGGGTGCACTAAAAGCTGCCGGTATATGTTGACTGATAACAATCGCAGGCGCATTTGTCGGCATTCTGATTAACACTTCCTTTATTGCCTCAGTGCCGCCAGTTGATGAGCCGATGGCAATAATTTTTTCTGTTGTCTTGAGGAATTTCTTTGAACCACCGGAAGCACGGGTGTCTTTTGCCAGTACGGCATCAGCAGATAATTTTTCACTGACAGTGGGAATTTTATTACGGCTATAACTTCTGACTTTTGCAATAGACGCAATTTTTATTTTATTAATAATATCCGCTGCATAGTCCTGTATCTTATCAATAACATCAACTTTAGGCTTTGGAATAAAATCAATTGCACCAATTTCAAGTGCTTCCAATGTAACATCGGCACCAGCCTCAGTTAAGGTTGAAATCATAATAACGGGCATAGGACGTAAACGCATAAGATTTTTCAAAAAAGTAATGCCATCCATTTTTGGCATTTCAATATCAAGTGTTAACACATCGGGCGACAGCTGTTTTATTTTTTCTCTGGCAATCAAAGGGTCCGCTGCAGTACCAACGACTTCAATCGCAGGATCTTTACTCAGAATCTCACGCAATAATTGTCTGATTAAAGCTGAATCATCAATAATAAGTACTTTTATTTTCTTTGACATCGGTCAATTTTTCCCGTTCATACTCATTAAATAGTTAAAAAAGTTCAATATCACTCACAACAGGTTTCTCATCAATGGTATGCTGATATTCTTCTTCACGTTTAATTAATGTATCATTATGCAGTGAACGTAGTTTTTTTATTTTCACCTTGCCACTATGAGGATGAAAGACCACTTTACGTGGGTAGATATCACCGGTATCTTCTGCAATCAGAGGAATTCCCTCGGTTGCAATATAATCTTCAACAAATTGAATATTACGTAAACCCACATCAGTCATTTGTTTCAGGATTTTACCGCCACCAAATATTTTAACTTCCAGATTTTCTCTGCGACCGCCATTTTTAAGAATATCATTGATTAACATTTCCATCGCATAGGAACCATAGCGAGAAGCCGTTGTTGAGGGACCGGCATCAATATGATAAGCAACATTCTCTCTGGTATGGGGCAACATAAAATGATTCATGCCACCAATGCCAAACACCCTGTCCCGAATACAGGCAGAGACACAGGAACCCAATACAGTGACAATAACTTCATCTTTTATGGTCACATAGTATTCACCCGGCAAAATTTTTGCAGCAAAAGAATTATGAAGCTTGTCCCAATAACGATTAATGCCTTCAAAACCGGGGATAGCTTCAGGTGGTGTTTTGTTTCGATAATTAAAGGCAGAGTTATGTGTCATTAATACTTGTTTTTTTAATATCAATAAAAAGATGGATTAAAATTTGCAACTATTATAATTGTAGCTGAAAAAAAAGATTATGTTTCAGTCTCTATAAACAAATGGCTAAGTAATTTTATTATAAACAGTATTGCGTATCAGCTTATAACGATCGGTTACATTGTATAAGGTTTCTGAATGACCAATAAAAAGATAGGCATTATTGGCATGAACATTGGCAAATTTATCAAATAAAATCCTTTGTGTGTCTTTATCAAAATATATCACTACATTCCGACAAAAAATAATGTCCATAGGCCCTCTGAAAGGAAAAGGCTGGAGCAGATTAAGTTGTTTGAACGAAATTAATTCCCGTAACTCTTTAGACACTTTTAGTTTATCAGCATTATTATCACGACCTTTCATAAACCATCTTGACATACGCGTATCTGAGATCCCGGTTATACCCTCCAGTTTATATATTCCATTAGCAGCCGTTTCAAGCACATTGGTATCCAGATCAGTCGCCAGAATTTTTACATCCCATCCCAGATTATCAGGGATTACTTCTTTTAATACCATTGCAATAGAATAGGTTTCCATTCCGGTCGAACAGCCTGCAGACCAAATCCGAATTTTTTTACTGGCTTTATTTTTCTGCATAAGCTCAGGCAAGATGGTATCAGCAAGCATTTCAAAATGATGATTTTCACGAAAAAAAGAGGTGAGATTAGTAGTAATAGCATTAATAAAATGAGTAAACTCTTCGTGATTCTGCTGTTCAAGAACAACACAATAATCGTTAAAATTACTAATACCTGTTTTGCGTAAACGCCGGACAAGACGGGAGTAAACCATATCCTTTTTGGCATCTGACAGCACAATGCCTGAGTGTTCTATAACAATATCACGGATATAATCAAAATGTTTATCCGTAAACTCAAATTCTTTCTTTACTGAACTCATTTTATATACTTAGTCTCAACGAATTGCTTGTTTGCTATTAAAATTCTTCCCATTCAGAATCATCTGATGCAACAACGGGGGCAGAGACAGGAACCTGTGCTTTTGGCTCATTCTTTGACACAGAAACAAGAACTGGCACAGTGGTTTTAGCGGCCAATTGCGGTATCACTTCAACTTCATTTTCACCTAACTCAAAGAAGCCGACCATATTATTTAAATCTCTGGCCTGTTCATCCATCGATTCACTGGCCGCTGCAGCTTCTTCACCCAGAGCCGCATTTTGCTGTGTTACCTCATCTAACTGGGTAACAGCCTGATTAATTTGTTCAATACCGGCTGACTGTTCGCTGCTGGATGCGGCAATTTCAGCAATGATATCACTGACTTTTCGCACTGAATTAACAATACTATTGAGAGTATTGCCTGATTCATCCACCAGACGAGTTCCCTCATCAACATTTTCCACACTATCCTTAATCAAGGATTTAATTTCTTTTGCCGCGGCAGCACTTCGCTGTGCCAGACTTCGGACTTCTGATGCAACTACCGCAAAACCTTTACCCTGTTCCCCGGCTCTTGCAGCTTCAACCGCCGCATTAAGCGCCAGCAGATTTGTCTGGAAAGCTATTTCATCAATGACACCGATAATATCTTCAATTTTTTTACTGGAATCATTTATTTCTTTCATCGCCAGAATAGTGGCATCAATAACCTTGCCACCTTCCTGAGCTTCGTCTCTTGCACCGGATGCAAGCAGATTAGCCTGACGGGAGTTATCAGCATTTTGTCTCACCGTTGAGGTTAACTCTTCCATGCTGGACGCAGTTTCTTCTAATGAAGCAGCCTGCTCCTCAGTTCGCTGACTTAAATCAACATTTCCCTGAGAAATTTCATTGGCCGCCGATGAAATATGACCGGACGCACCACGAATATTGCTAACCAGACTTTGTAATGTAGACATGGTTGAATTAATTGTATTCTGAATTTTTGCAAATTCACCCGCATAATCACCTTCCATATTTTTAGTCAGGTTGCCTTCAGAAAGTGCTGACATAACAGTGGAAATTGAATTAAGGCTATCAGAAACCACATCCAGCAACTGATTAATCCCGGAACCTAATTGCTTATAAAAGCCGGTTTTATTATCAACTTCAATCCGTTGATTTAAATCACCCTGCTGACCCGCATTAACAATATTCTCAACTTCTTTTTCAACCACAACCTGTTCCGTTATATCCTGCCATTCAACTACCGTCCCCCTGCGTATTCCTTCACTATTTTTTACCGGATTGGCGGTAATCGTCAACACTCTTCCACCAACCTCAATTTTTGAAACATAGGTAGAAGATAAGTTATCCAGCAAGCCTCGCTGGTGTGCCGGTGTTTTATGAAAGATATCAATATTCTTACCCATTAGTTGTCTGGCATCAAAATCGGGTAATATTTCTTTCAAATTGGGTTCAATATGAGCAAACATTGCCTGCACCGCATTATTCATATAAATAATGTTATAGCCAGTATCAGCCAGCATGACATTACTGGTGACATTATCTAAAGCCTGCATAATACGTTGAGCACGTTCTGCTGCTTCTCTGGCTTCCATAATGTCATAACCCAGCTTAATCTGTATGGACTTTAATGAGCGCTGCAGATCACCGATTTCATCACTGCGATTAATATCCATATCGGTATTAACCGGGTCTTCCTGTAATTTTTTAACCAGATCAGAGAGTTTTTCCAGAGGTTTTATCACTGATGAAATGGTTAAAAATATAAAAATCATTGCCAGTACAATACCAAAAAACATAAAACTTAATGATGCAGTGCTTTGTCCCTCTCCCAGCAGACCCATAATTAAAATAATTAATGCCATAATAGAAAACGCAGCGATCAGACGAGTTCGTATGCTAAACAATGCAGAAATTCTGCTCATCATTGTTGGCGCCAGGCTGGCTGTGCCCGTATTCAAGTTACGATATAAAGTCTCAGCACTGGCAATTTGTTCACGGCTAGGCATCTTTCTGACAGACATGTATTCATGAATTTGTCCGTCTTTGAAAACAGGGGTTACGTTGGCTTCAACCCAATAATGGTCACCATTTTTACAGCGATTTTTAACCATCCCGACCCAGGGTTTTCCTAGTTTAGAAGTCTCCCATAAATCCTGAAAAGCCGCTGCAGGCATATCCGGGTGTCTGACAACATTGTGACTTTTTCCAATTAATTCAATTTCAGTAAAACCACTGATATCCAGAAAATCCTGATTAATATAGGTAATCAACCCTTTTAGGTCAGTTCTTGAAACAATAACACTGCCTTCTCTCATATAAACTTCATTATTGCTCACCGGTTGATTGTTTTTCATTTTATGAATACCTTATTACCGTTTATAGTCACTTTCAGTCACACTAAACATTTTAGCCAAAGACTAAAATTCTTCCCATTCTGAGTCATCTTTAGCCTCTAAAGGTTGCATATTTGAATCTGACCTTTTTTGGGAAGCTCCTTTGTCAATGGCTTGTGAATTTTCTGACAACCCTGCAACTCTGGTTGTTTCCCGGGAAGCAAGCTGAACTACTGCTGTATCAGCACTACTCCTGCCTGTATCACTCTTACCTGTATTAAAGAAGTCCACCATTTCATTCATACTTCTGGCCTGTTCATCCATCGACTCACTGGCAGCCGCAGCTTCTTCAACCAGAGCAGCATTTTGCTGTGTTACTTCATCTAATTGAGTGATCGCCTGATTAATCTGTTCAATTCCCTGTGACTGTTCACTACTTGAGGCGGCAATCTCAGCAATAATATCGCTCACTTTACGTACAGAGTTAACAATTTCAGCCAGTGTTTGACCTGATTCATCCACAAGACGAGTACCTTCATCAACATTTTCAACACTGTCTTTGATCAATGATTTAATCTCTTTGGCTGCGGCTGCACTGCGTTGTGCCAGGCTTCTTACCTCTGCTGCAACCACTGCAAAACCCTTACCCTGTTCACCCGCTCTGGCGGCTTCAACAGCAGCATTAAGCGCCAGTAAATTCGTCTGAAAGGCTATTTCATCAATGACACCAATAATGTCTTCAATTTTTTTACTGGAATGGTTTATTTCTTTCATGGCACGAATAGTGTCGTCAATCACCTGACCACCATCCTGAGCCTGTTCTCTGGCACCTGAGGCCAGTTGATTGGCCTGCCTGGAATTATCTGCATTTTGCCGTACGGTGGAAGTTAATTCTTCCATACTCGAAGCAGTTTCCTGCAAGGATGCTGCTTGTTCTTCTGTTCTCTGACTCAAGTCAGTATTTCCCTGAGAAATTTCATTGGCAGCCGTAGAAATATGACTGGATGCCGAGCGAATTTCTCCCACAATGCCCAATAGATTGGTTGTTGTGGCATTAAATGAATTCTGTATTTGCGCAAATTCACCTGAGTAATCACCATCAATGGTATTGGTTAAATCACCATTAGACATGGCTTCCATACCCTGACCAATATCACTAAAGATTGTTTCAATGGTCAGAAATAGTTGGTTAATACCAGAGCTTAGTTCACGGAAAAAACCATGCTTACCCTCAAGATCAATCTGCCGACTCAAATCACCTGATTGTGCACCATTAATAATATCCTGGATATCTTCTTCAATAACTTCTTTGATTTTCTCAATAGTGGCATTGGCATCTTGTTTCAGTTGATTAAATGAGCCATGATATTCTCGGGTAATGGTTTCATTCAGGTCTCCCTGAGCCAGCGCAGCAAACACCCGCACCGTGTCACTGATAACATTATCACTGGCTTCAACAACATCATTAATACCAGAACTGAGTGATTCATAAAAACCAGTCTTACCCTGCATATCAACACGCTGATGCAGATCACCATTACGGGCAGCATCGACAATTGTCTGTATATCTTTTTCAATAACATCAGAAAGTCTCTGCTGCATCTTAATTATTGCAGCATAAACACCGGTTGCTTTGCCGGTATCATTTTGTAATGCCATATCAAGACGGCCATCGGCAATACTGCTGGCAATCTGTTCAATATAATCAGGCTCTCCTCCCAACTGTAATCGAACTCCGCGCATAATAGTCCAACCCAGCCCGACAGAGATAAGAATACCTAACACTGCAATCAATAAACTGATAATCAATTCATTAAGGGAGTCAGATATCAGTACTTCTGTTTTCTCCATAAGTTTAGCTGAAAGATAATCTTCAACTTTCTTCAACAGATTAATTCTGCCAGTAGACATTTTAAACCAGTAGGTTGGATCAATTGAAAAGCCACCGTCTATTGATTTATCCCGTGCAATGCCACGCATACGCAGTACTTCATTAACTGCTTCGCCCTGCAGGGCTTGTTTATAAAAAGCCTTATCTTGGTCTTTTGCCAGCGACAGAAAGACACTCATAAAATTATCCTGAGCAGCAACCAGAGAAAGGAATTTGCTATAGAGTGAACCAAACTCATCACGGGAAAAAACATTTGAAAGCACTGCCCGCTCAATACCTGCACGTTCTTTGGATTGAAGATAATTAGCATAAGCTGCAGTCATTACAGCTAATTCTCCACTGGGGCTGTTCAGAGAAACTTCAGAAATTAAACCAAGAAAGGCAGCATTTAAATTGGTATAGTAAGCAATAGCATCTTTGAGCTGAATATTCTGCTTATCGACTGCACTGCGTTTTTGCTCAATAATACTCAGTTGCTTCAGTGCCTTTGTGATACCTGCAGCAAATTTTTCACCCACTGAAAGCGCATCAAAGTTACTCAAAAATTGTTTTAGTTCTGCTTTTCTGGTATCGGTTAATTGACGTTGTGTTCTGATTTCATTGCTGAATTTTGCCCCTTTACTACCAAGAAAACCGGCAGTCATGCCGCGTTCTTTTTGCAGTTCATGCACCAGGCTACTGGAATAAACACCCAACTCAGTCATAGACTCAAGCCGGGCTGTAGTAGTATAAAGTGACAATGCAGAAATAGATCTGAGCAGTGCGAAACCAATCATTAAGATAAGAGGTACTGAAACTAAAAGAATTAATTTCTGACTCAGTTTCAGATTATTAATAAAGTTCATTTACAGTTCTTCCTCTTCTTCCAATGCCAATTCACCTGAATTCATCAGTGCGTCGACATCCATAACAATGACCATTTTGTCATTAATTGTGGTTAAGCCCATTACAAACCGGCTATCAATTGTACCTTTCATTTCCGGGGCCGGACGAATGCTGCCGGATTGCAGATCATGTACATCAGAAACTGCGTCAACAATAAGTCCCATCGTCCGATCATGCTCTTCACCAAACACTTTGAGCACAATAATAACGGTGGTAAAATCAAATTTAATTTCCGCTAATTTAAAGCGTCTTCTGAGGTTTATAATCGGAACAATTGTGCCTCGTAAATTAATGACACCTTCAACATAATCAGGTGAGCCGGGCAGATTAGTCACCTTGTCCCAACTCTTTATTTCCTGTACCCGTAAAATATCAATTGCAAATTCTTCACCTGACAAAATAAAGGTCAGATACTGATCATATGCTTCATCAGTGACTTCATCTAAATTATTTACAATATCCTGAATGTCAGACATTTACTTCCCCTGAACGGATCGAATTACTCTCATTAATGAACTTCTTCCGGCTGGATCTTTTTTGCCAGAGTTAATAAGCCGGCCATATCTAAAATCAAGGCAATAGTGCCGTCACCCAGAATGGTTGCACCGGAAATACCTTCAATTCGTTTATAATTTGTTTCCAGACTTTTAATGACTACCTGCTGCTGACTTAATAAATCGTCAACCAGAAGACCGGATTTACCACCGTCACCTTCTACCACAACCAGTAAACAGTCCTGCATACTTTTGGTTTCAGGCTCAACATCAAAGACATCATAAAGCCTGATAAATGGAATATATTCATCACGCATTTTGTATACTTCATTGGCTCGATCAAGGGAGTTGATCTTTTTAGATTCAACTTCAAATGATTCAATAATTGATACCAAAGGAATGATATAAATTTCTTTACCAACACGTACCAGCTGACCATCCAGAATAGCCAGTGTTAATGGCAGACGAATGGTAAATGTTGTTCCCTCTCCCGGAGAAGTTGTTACATCAACTCTGCCACCTAATTCTTTGATATTTTTTCTAACCACATCCATACCCACACCACGACCTGAAACATCAGTGACCTGATCGGCAGTAGAAAAACCAGGGTGGAAAATCAAATCATAAATTTTCTCATCAGGTAAGTTTTCATTCGCTGAAACAAGCCCTTTTTCAATCGCTTTTTGAAGTAATTTTTGTTTGGGTAAACCGGCACCGTCATCTGAAATTTCAATCATAATAAAGCCGCCCTGATGATAGGCATTCAGACAAATTGTTCCAACTTCATCTTTGCCATTGGCTAATCGAATATGGGGTTCTTCGATACCATGATCCAGTGAGTTTCTGACCAGATGCACCATCGGATCACCAATTTTTTCCATCACTGCTTTATCCAGTTCAGTCTGTTCACCGGTCATTTTTAATTCAATTTTCTTGGACATTTTCTGGCTCATATCATGAACCAGACGCGGAAAACGCTGAAAGGAAAAACTGATAGGCAGCATACGAATACGCATGACACTTTCCTGCAGTTCACGAATATTACGCTCCAGTTGTGCCAGACCACCACGTAATGTTTCGATTTTCCCCATAGAAAAATTATCACCCAGCTGACTTAACATGGATTGTGTAATAACAAGCTCGCCCACCATATCAATCAGTGTGTCAACTTTCTTTGTGCCAACGCGAATTGAGCCCTCAACACTGGCTTTTTTCTTTCTCTTTGTGCTTTTTTCTACTGTTGGTGTTGAAGCTGCTGCTGGAATTGCAGTTGCCTGGGAAGGTGTAATTTTATCTTCCGTTGGAATAATGACAGTTTCTGTATCATCACTCTTAGGTATTACTTCATCAGGGGCAAGAAGCACATCAATATGAGACTGTAAAACACCTGCCATCACAGAGTCTGAGGCATTTTCAGTATCCTGT
>Ga0164313_10004011_pt1 | contig 13143 bp, 11 predicted proteins | sample GuaBasSedimGuay4_FD_113735 | JGI IMG/M metagenome (GOLD analysis project Ga0164313, IMG submission 113735) | Subseafloor sediment microbial communities from Guaymas Basin, Gulf of California, Mexico - Guay4, Core 4569-4, 0-3 cm | ecosystem: Environmental > Aquatic > Marine > Hydrothermal vents... | reverse complement strand
GCCGAGATCCTCGACATCAAGCCCACCGCCTTTCGCAAGCGCCTGCAGCGAGCCAAGGCGGACCTTCACAGCTTCATGAACGGGCACTGCGGTCTCATCAACGAGGAGAACCCCTGTCGCTGCGCTCAGAAGACCCGGGCGTTCTTCGAAGCCGGCCACCTCGACCGCGGCAAGCTCGGGTTCCAGCGCGACCGCGTCGCGTCGATCGGCGACGTGGCACCCCGCGAAGCGGGCGTGGTGTATGAGAAGCTGACCCACGACTACCCGACGCTGTATCGGCAGCATGCGTTTACGGACCCTCAAGAGCTCACCCAGCGGCTGTCGAAAATGCTCGAGGACACCGCGCTCCACGGCTTGTTGCCGTCCTAGTGCGGCTGAACGCTCAGCGCTTCCCAGCCCACGAGCTCCTGCGGCAACCGTCGACCGCTCTCGACGAGCAACGCGATTCGGGCGCGCAGCTCCGGCGAAAACCACCGCATCGAGTCGGCGCTCACCGAGCTCCCGGGGTCTGCGATGTCCTGGACCGCCGTGGCTCGGTCCAGGAGTAGGGCGTACCAGCGCTCCGCCGGCATGACCGGCGGTAGGCCGGTGCGCTCCGCAACCTCGGCGAGTTTCGCGCCTATCGTGATGCCCTCCTGGTCGAGGTCACCGAAGTATTCGATCCGCTCGATGCCGAGGCGACCGGCGGCGTCGGTGAAGCTGCCGATGGCTTTGGCCACCGCCTTGCCGGCGCCATAGGCGATGACGCGATAGGCGAGGCGGTCTTCGTTCCACCGCTTGAACGAGTGGAAGGTGTGGTGGTTCTCGATGAAGAGCGCGGTCGTCGATGGGGTGCTGTACTCCTCCCATACGAGGGGAGGGGACACGGCGAAGCAGCGAAGGAGCCCGAGGTCGAGGCGGCCCTCCTGAAAGAGGCTGCTGTGGATCAAGCGGTCGAGCTTTTTCTCGTCCCCGAAGACCTCGAGGGAGCGTTCACGCATGGGCACCATCGGGCGATCTCGGCCGCCCGCAGCGAGGAAGCGCTGTACGGCCGCCAGAGTCGCTTGCTGAATCGGGTGCGAAATGCTGCGGGCAAATTCGAGTTCGGGTGCCCAGGCGACTGTCGATTCGGGGGCCCTCTCGTGGGCGGCGCCGGCGGTCAGATGCACCCAATGGGGAAGGGCGGGCTTCGCGCTCCTATCCCAGAGTTTCGGCGACCGGGGCATTCGCAACACACCGCGTTGCTCGAGAGCATCGAGCGCGGTCCTCAGCGAATCACGTTTTCCAGACGCGGCGGACTTCACTGGTTCGGCACAATGGTAGGCGGACCAGATCTCATCGAGGGGAACCCGGGCTCGGCCCTCCGCCCGCAGGCCCAGTGCGGCCTCGAAGCAGCTCACGGCAGCGCCTCGTCGCCCCTCGTCCCCCGTGGGCTCTCCCGGCGAGCGATGCGGACGCCTTCGACGCGGCCTTCGACGCGGCCATCTACGTGCCCTTCTTGGACGGTCACGTGGAGGTCGCCCGTGCTTCGGCTGCGGTGCACATTCCGCAGGCGCACCACGTTGGGAAGCTGTGCGAGGGCGGCGAGGTCGTCGACGCCGGTCGTGTAAACGAGCTGGGTGCCCATGGCCCGGGCAACCTCCCGCTGAAGCTCGATGAGGGGCACGCTCGAGCAGGTCCCGATGGGGTTGTCGAGGACGAGCACATTGCCGCTCACGCCGCCTCGCCGGCCCCGGCGCCGGGCGCGCAGGCGGACGAGGGTGCAGTAGAGGAGGATCGCCGCCGTCAGACGTTCGCCGCCGCTGAAGTTGACCATCGCCTCAATCGGCACCCGATCGAGGCGTCGCGAGGCCTCGGGCTTGAGAATGGTTACGCGAAACCCTCGGCTCCCGTGGAGGCGGATGATCGCTTGCTGGGCGAGGGCGAGGCCACTCGGAACGCGCCCCGCTTCCACGAGTTCGTCGATGAGGGGCTCGAGGCGGGCCCGCCGCTCATCCTCTCCCGCCGGGACGTCGAGGCCCACCCGGAGGAACGACTGGCCGGCCCAGGGCCCGAGGCCGTCCGGGAGTCGGCTGGCCCGCTCCGCGTCCTTCAGTAGCCGCAGCCCGTCCTCGGCGACCGTCAGCAACTCGACGATGATGCCCTGCCGGTCCTGCTCGATGTTGTCGATCTCGTGGTCGAGGGCACCGATGCGCTCTCGGAGCCCCGCGTCCCAGCGGGGAGCCTCGCGACCGAGGACCTCGGCCTCGTCCAGGAGGCGCTGCTTCCACGCCGATTCGTGGCTCGCGAACCGCGGCTCCCGGACGACCCCGCGGACGGCTTCCACGGCTCGATCGACCTGCTTCTGGGCCGCTTTCTCCTGGCCTCGAGCCGTCTTTACGTTTTGGATTGCTGCGACGACGACACTTTCGATCTCCTCGGCGGACTCCGGCAGAGGCGTCGCCGGCCCCGGCTCGACGTCGCACGCCTCGCGGATGCGCTGGACCCCGACCACGAGGGCGTCGATAGCCCGTCGGTGCTCGTCCAGGGCGGCGCGCGCATCTGCGATCTCCGTGCCGAGAGTTCGGATTGTGCCGCGGCTCCCCTCGAGCTCGACTCTCAGCTCGTCGCCGCATCGTCGACAGCCCTCGGCCGTGTCTGGGATGGGGCGGTCCGTGGGGAGGTCCTCGGCCTGGCGCTGCCCCTCGGGGCGCTTCTTTAGCTCTTTCTGAGCCTGGGCGTGGCGGTCGCCGGCGGCCCGGCGCGCGCCGGTCGCCTCTTCGGCGGCTGTGCGTGCTTCTCGCTCCCGCGCGTCGAGGTGTTCGCCGACCAGCTCGCTCGTCGCCGCGACGTCGGCGCGCGAGATGTGCTCGTCGACGATGCGTCGCAGCTGGTTCTCGGCCTCCCGCTGGGATCTCTCGATTTCGTCGAGCTGTCCCTGGATTCGACTGTTTCCGAGCTCCCTCTCGTAGGCCTCGAGGTCGGCGTTGTACCGGGACCGTGCCGTGTCGAGGAGCAAGGGCTTGCGGTCCCCCCCATCGGGGCCGGCGCCGGCATCGGTCGAGTAGGACACGCCATCGTGTTCACGAACGCAGTCGTCCGCCAACCGACGGGCCTCCTGGCGCTGGCGCATGAACCCGTCCCGTGCCTCCATTGCCTTGGCGATTGCAGCGTCGGCTTCGGCCTTGTTCTCGGTCTCGAGGCGCACCCGCGACCGTGCTTCGGCTGCCTCTGCGCGCCACCCCGCGACGTGACGCTCGAAGTGCTCGATGTGGCTCGTCGTGCGACTCACCGCGAGCTCGGCGTGTTGGCGCTCTCGCCGGGAGGCTTCCTGTGCCTTCCGGAGGTCTGCGAGGCCCCCGCGAGCCGCCATTCGCTCGGCCTCGAGCTCGACGACGTGAAGCTCGAGGCGCTGGGCCTCGGCGGTGAGCATGTCGACCCGCTCGCGGAGCCCATCGTAGCGGCCGTCCCCCCACGTCTCCGCAAGGGCCTCGACGCGGTCAGCAAGCCTTCGGAGGCGCTTCGACCGTTCGTCGAGTTGGTCCTCGCGTTCGCGCCGGCTCTCGACTCGCTCCTCGATGGCCGTGCGCTCGCCGGCCGCCGCGGCGTAGTGGTAGCCCCCCGCCGTCCCGGGCCCCACGACGATAGCGTCGCTTGTCCCCTCCGGCGCGTTCAAAGAAGTGGGCGCGATGGTGACCGGCATCCGTAGCCCCGCGGCCAGACTCTCGACGGCAGCCACCCGGGCCCACTCCTCGTGGGGGACGAGGACCCCGAAGAAGCGGGCGGGGTCGGAGCGGATCAGGGATGCCTTGAGCTCATCGTCGTCGTGGAGGTTCTCCGCGAGGTAGGCCGCCGCGGGGTAAGCGTTGATACCCGCCGCGCGGAGCCGAGCCCTGACGCGCTCTACGTCGAGGGGTGCCGGGAGCAGGCCCTCCTCTTCGCAGCCGCGGGCGGCGCGAACGTCCTCGGCGCCGTCGACGGCGCTCCTGATGCGCGCCGCATCCACCCCCGAGGCCTCGCCGCGCAGCCGCCCTTCGAGACCAGAGGCGAGGGCGTTTGCTTGCTCGGTCTCTTCGACGCCGCAAACCAGAGGATCCGCCTCGAGCTCAGCTCGTTCCATGCGGGCTCGGTCGAACTCGGCGCCGGCTGCCGTGGCCTCGGCCTTCCGCTGGACCCGTTGGTTGCTGACCTCCTGCAGGCGTTCTCCGAGCGCTTCGAGTTCGGCCTCGAGGTGGTTGGCCCGTGCCTCGTCGGCGGCGAGGCGCTCCTCCGCGCGGTCGAGGACGCCTTGCCACCGGTCTTGGGCATCTTCGGCGGGCTCCCGCGCCTCGAAGACGCCCTCCTTGACGAGGCGCTCGCGGGCGCGGTCACGCTTGGCGAGGGACATCTCGGCGGCATCGAGGTCTTTCCCGGCCCCTGCGATGTTGGCCGCGGCCATCGTCGCCTGCTCTTGGGCTTGCAGTCTCAGGCCGTCGGCGGCGTCTGACTCGGCGCCATACTTGTCCGCGCGACCGCGCGCTTCTTGCTCTGCCCGCCGGAGGGCGAGCCGGAGCACCGCGCCGTGGTGCCCGAGGCGTGCGAAGAGCGGCGCCCGGTCGGACTCCTCCTGGGCGAGTTTTTCGCGCAGGTCCCGAGCCCGGGAGTTCAACTCGACGCTGCGCCGCAGCGGGCCGCATCCCTCGAGGAGCCGCAGTCGACGCCTGGCCTCTGCCTCGCCCTTGGCGGCGGCCTCCGCGGCGGCCCGGCTCTCGGTGACGTCGAGCCGTACTGCCCGGCGTTCGATCCCCTGGGCCCAGCGCTGGATGGTTCGCTCGTCGTTGGTCGCGGTACGGCGCGCGTCCTCGTGCGCCTGGAGGCGTTCCGCGGTCGCGTCACGGTCGGCGCCTCGTCGGTCAGCGGCCTGATTCAGCCCGCCCGCCACGGAGCGCACGTAGGCCGACGCCTGCTCCACCTCGGTCTCGGCGGTCTTCTGGAGCCGTATTGCATCGAGGAGCGGTCCGAGCGCCTCACGGGCGGCCACGGCGAAGTCACGCTCGAGTTTCCGCTCTGGAAGGCGGGCGAGCTTCACTCGGAAATCTCGCAAGGTGGCGGATACTTGGTCGGCGTTCTTCGGGTCGAGGGTGAGCTCGAGGAAGAACTCGATGAAGGACCGCGCAGACGTAAATCGAAAGAGCTCGTCCGCGGCGCCCTCTCGGCGGTTCATCTGCAGCTGATACTTGAAGAGTTCGGGGTCGAGGTGGATGCCTTCGAGGTGCTTCACCCACTTGCTTTGATTCTCCTCGACGACGACCTCGCGAGCCGGGCGTTCCGCCTCCCGGCTTCGCAGCCACGCGACGAAGGCCTCCGCGGAGGCGACGGGTGCCTCGGAGATTCCCTGGACGGGGAGAGATGACCACTCGAGGTCCCCGTCGGTGCGCAGAGTGAAGAAACGTCGCTGAAGCCTCGACGTGTCGCTCGACCGCTGACGGCCCCGCCACTCGAGGACCTGTCCGACGATCCGCGTCGGCGGATGCCCGAGGTTCAGGTCGCCCTGGGCGTGGTCGAGCTCCCACTCGGTGACGACGAAGGCCGTGTCCGTGCCCTTCACGTAGTCGCCGAGGTGGCGGCTCTGCCCCTCACCGGACTTTCCGAGGAAGTCGTTGAGGTTTGGGCGGAAGATGCTGAAGAAGAGGTTCAGAACGGACGATTTGCCGCCGCCGTTTCGTAGCCAGAGGACCGAGTCCGTGGCCTGGCCGCGCTCTTCCCTGAGATCGATGTACAGGGGCGCGAGGCGGGCGTCTTGATGGCCGATGGAGGCGAAGTGTATGCGGCAGAGGCGGGGCATCAGAGGTCCTCGTCCACTGCTGACGCCGCGCGAACCAGCGCGAAGGCCTCGTTGGCGGTGAGGTCCCGAAGCTGGGTACGAAAGGCGCGGGTAGTCTTGAAAGACTCCTTCTTGTCGTCCCCGGCGGGGACCAAGAGCCCGTGCTCGGCCAACTTCTGTAGGGTGTACTTCACCCGTCCCGCGAGGGTCGTGGATGTCCGGCGACCGCTAGCGGTGGGCTTGGAAGCCGCTCCCTCGAGGACGATGCGCCACGCTTGCCTGAGCTCGGGGTGATCTGCGGCGGCGTCTCGGTCGGCGTTTTCGGCGAGGCGCTCGCTGAGCTCGATGAGGTGCCCCGTCACGTCGGGCACGCTCAGCCGTCGCACGCCTTCGCCGTAGTCGTCGAGCTCTGAAGCCCGGGGGAAGCACCAGGACGCGATCGTCAGAAGGATTAGCCCGTAGAGCACTCGGTCGTCGGACTTCATGCTCGTGCGGAAGTCAGTGAGACGCATGGAGAACGGGCTATCGTCCCGGCAGCCGAGGATCACTCCGTAGTCGTCGGTCGAGAGGACGATGAGGCCCATGCCGTCGGCAAGCTCGCCGAAGGATGCCGCGAACGCGCCGTCCCGCTGAAGCCGTTCCACGAGGCGCCGGTAGTCGAGGTTTTCGGCAGGCCGCAGGCGCCGGGTGAGGGCGAAGCGCAGCAGGAGGCCGAGGGCGTGCGCGTCACGAGGATTCATGGCGCGGCGGTCCCTTCTGACGAGGCTCGGTTCGTCCGCAGGACCACGAGGTCGTCGCCTTCGTAGTTGAGGTCATTCAAGGTGCGTCGGGCGGGCTCGGCGCGGACACCGCCGGCCGGCTCGGCCGACGGGTCGAAGGTGCGCAGGAGCGTCAGGACGAGGAGCGACTCCGCGCGGGAGGTCCCCTCGGCCTGCCGGAGGCGGTCGAGAAGGGACGACAGCGACGCCCCGCCTTCGGGCAGGTCGCTCAGCACGTCTTCGACGTGAGCCTCGTCCTTTGCGTCGAAGAAGGGGCGGGCATCAAAGGCCGCCTCGAGCACGATCTCTTCGAGTTCGGTGTCTGGTCGAGCTTCAGCCCGGGGTGGCGCGAGGAGGCGGTCTGCGAGCTGTGGAACGTAGAGTAGGGCCTGGGCTGATGCGGGTATGAAGCAGCGCATGAGCGCGCCGACTCGATCCGCCCAGGGGCCCGAAGCGAGTTCGAGTGCGGGGGCGAGGACATCTGCCTCTAAATCGGGCAGCCGGAGTATTTCTCGCGGGCGAAAGTACTGCCGCTCTTGCTCATCGAGGAAGACATTGCTCGCCTGAATAACCTCGCGGTGCAGGCGGAAGTGCCGCCCTTGGCATTCCTGGAGGATGTCGATGAGCTCGGCGAGGCGCGGGGCATCGGCATCCGAAGCATCATCGACACGTTGGCTCACCATGTCGACGAGCTGTCGCTCGGTCTCGAGGCGGTCATCGAGGTGATCTCGGGCACCGTCGAGGAGCGCCGCCATGTCTTCGTGCCAGCTCACCTGGGCGACATCGCGCTGCACGAGGCGGAGCACACGGCCGAGGGTTTCCTGATACTCGATGCTCCGCAGTCGGGCGTTCTGTGCCGTGCGCACGGCATCTCGGATGCGTCCACGCTTGACCTGAGCGTGCAGCACCGCCTCCTCGGCGACCTGTGCATCCTGCACGTCGTACTCGAGCATGCCGGTATAGACGTTGATGCCTTCTGTCGTGGCGCGGAGGACGAAGCGTCCGTCGGGGAGTTCGACCTCGCGCAGCAGGTGCCACAAGAGTTCGCGCGAGACGGGCTCGTCTTGGGTCCAATCGATGTAGAGCTCCGAGAACGCCTGACGCCGGTGTGTTTCGTTGAGCAGGGCGTCCACGGTCAGGTCCGCGATGACCTGTGCATCTGCGGCCTCGATCGTCGGGGCGTTGGACGCGAGCATTCTTCCGAGCGCCTCGACGACCTCATCGCGTGCCGCCCCGCTCCCGAGCCCCATCTCCTCGATGACCACGTCGAGGACGCGAAGGGACAGGGAGCGGAAATCGACATTGGAAAGGTCGAGGTCTCGCAGGTGCTTCGAGCGCTCCGCCGCATGCAATGGGCCCGTCCGAGCGAGGGTACGTACCCTTCGAGTGACCGCGTCCTGCCATCGCTCTTGGGCGGTTTCGGGTGTGCGGCTGGGAGAGGAATCCGACATGGCGGGCGGATCGGGCACTGACTCGCTCACTACGCCTCATCCTCGAGACGCGCGCGCCCGAGGTCGGTGATGCGGTACTTCTGCAAGCGGCTACGCGGCTTGTCCGGGATCGTCATCTCGAGGAGCCCCGCGTCGAGGAGCGGTCGCACGACTTGGTCCCGAAACTTGGTCCGGCTCGTGCGGCCGGATGGGACCATCAGCTCCTGGAGAGAGATGGGGTCTTGTGCGATTTCAAGTAGTTGGTCCTGCTCCGGGGACATCTTCGACTTGGTCCCGACTTGGTCCCGACTTCGTCCCGACTTGGTCCCTCGAGGCTCGCCAATCTCAGATTGAGCTCCGGCCTTCGGATGTATTGGCAGGCGGAGCAGGAAGTAGCTGCGGGCTTCGTCGGTGTCGAACTCGGGCGGCGGGGAGCCGTTGCGTTCCATGGCGCGGAGGATCTTGCGAACGCCGGTCGACCGGCCCTCGGTGAGCTCCAGCTCCTTGAGAAACTCGCCGACTCTACGGTTACGGTAGCGGCGGCCGACCCCCTTACCGACGCGTAGATCGCTCAATCGAATTGAGCGGTCTGGTCCCGGGAAGCTCAGCACGACCAGGTCCTCCGAGCTGATGCGGATCTCGACGGGTTCTCGAATCTCGTAGGAGCGGTGGTAGACAGCGTTGACGATGGCCTCTTCGACGGCCGCCAGAGGGAAGTTCCACAGCCGCTCGGCTTCTGGGCGATCCGGATGCTTGATGACCGTCTGCTTCAAGTAGTTTCGCTCGATGAACGAGATTGCGTCGCGGGTGCTCTCGCCCAGCGGCCCGGTGAACTCCTTTTCCTCGAACCGATCACCGCCCGCGCCGTCGGGAAAGAACACGATGTCGATTTGAGTGACCGGGAAGAAGCGCCTCGGCTCCTCGTTGAAGAAGAGGAGCCCCACGTTCACTGGGAGTGGATCTTCATCAGGCCCACGGGCGACGTGCATCTGCCGAGCCAGGGCCTCGGTGGACAGGCTATCCGTGTCGTCGGCGAGTCCGCTGCCAACCTCGTCCAAGAACTCGCGCATCAGTTTCGGCGATAGATCGTCGACCTGGGCCTCTTGGTTCACGCGGTCGTCAAATGGAACGGTTGCGGTGAGGCCGATGAGTTCGCGTTCGTCTTCACCCTTGGCTTCGATGGTGCTGGAGTAACGCCGGATGAAGTAACGCGGCTCTCGATGCTTGGCGGTGACGTTCTTCGGGACCTTGTACGGCCGCGCTTGACCGCCCGGCGCTCGGAGAACGATGAGGTTCTGGCCCTCTGCCTGCTCCAGGCTCAGCGTCGGAAAATACGGCGGCCGGATCTGGTTGCAGTACTGCAGAAGCTCGCGTTGGATGCGGTCCAGTTGCTCGTCCGGGAGCCCCTTCGGCGGAAAAACTGGACGCCCCGCGTCATCGCAGTCCTGGCCGATAACGATGTAGCCGCCACCCAGGTTCTCGAAGTCGTTGGCGAAGGCGCAGAGAGTCCGCAGGATTGGATCCGGGTTCCAGCCGGCCTTGTACTCGATACGATCCCCTTCGACGGTGCGCTGCCGAAGGAGGTCTTCCAGGTTGATAGGGAGCTTGGAGTTCATCGTAAGACCCGCAGGGCGGGCGAAAATACCACACCGAGGCTCGGGGTGACGGTGTCGACGATGTCGTCGCCGTCATCGAGACGTTCATGCGCCCGGTCGACTGACAGCAGGTCCGTGCCGTGGGAGAATTCTCGATGGAGTAGGGTCGATCCCCTCTCAAACCCTCACCGCGAGCCCCTCCACCCCACGAACTCGTCCCAGTCGATCACGTCGTTCTCGTTTGCGTCGAGGATCTTCAAGCCCCTGCGCACGTCGTCCTCCGAGAACTCCGGGAGCGGAGGCCTGCGTGGGGCTACGTCAGGAAGTGTTGACCAGGGGTCTCGCCCTCGTGCCACGCTGTGCCGTGGTTGCCCGATGACGAAGATGCGAGGCCGAATTTGCCAAATCCATTCGCTGGTACAACCGTTGCAATGGCATCAGCTGTCTGGTTGGAGGATTCGAATGGGTAGGATGTCACGGCTTCTGATGTGCGGTCTCATGGTCGCTGGCTGCACCTCGCGGGACGCGCCGCCCTCGACAATCCCGCCTCCGGTCGAGGTCATCGTGCGACCCACGCTCCTGTGTGAGACCCCCTACGGAGAGTGGGAGCGCACGGAGCAGGTCCTCGTCGACGACGTCGCCGGGTACGCGCTGGCGGGGCAGGGCGCCATCGTCACCGGGGAGCGACGCCTCGAGGTCGGGCCGCGGCCAATGCAGGTCCTCTGGATGACCCAGGTCGAGGGGAGGGTCGAAACCGAGGCCGTCATCGTCGAGGATAGCGATACCCTTTGGCCGACAGCGGCGACGGCCGACCTCGGCACCGTGTACGTGTTCGTCGAGCACGACTTCACGGACCCGGAAGTCATCGAAACGGAGATTCTCCGTATCGAGCGGGATGGAACGATCTCCGCGCGCGTGGCGGGCCCGCTGAGCGGCATCGGCACCACGGCGTCCCTCGCCGTCGATGAAGGCCGTGTCGTCCTCGCCATCCCCGATGGACGCCGCAACACGGATGTAACGGTCTTCGACCGCGACCTGACGATGCTCGCGGAGCAGCACTTCGGAGGCCACGGCTTTGGCGTCGTGAGGTCCGGACGCGACGGCATACGGCTCGCCGCCGCCGAAATCAACCTCGGCGTCGTCCACGTCTACCGACTCGAGGCGGAGCGGTTTGTCTTAGAAATCACCCATGAAACGGGACGTGCCGGCTGGGTTTACTGGGTGGACGACCACGTGTCGGTGTGGGCGGAAGACCGCACGCTCTTGCTTCGCGACAACGGGGAGCATCTCGAGATCGCCCCACCACCGGGCGCTCTGGGCGTCGTCGAAATGTCCGGGAGCCGCACGCCCTTCGGGCTGGTGCTCGCGGCGACGAGCGAGGGCCGGACCTGGCTCGGCGTCCTGAACGCGGACGATTCCGTGGCCGATTGGGACTCGGTGTTCTTGTTCGCGGTCCTCCCGTCCACGCACGCGGAGTTCGACACCGTCGCCGCCTTGGGCATCGACCTTCGTGGCAGAGGGCGACCCCTCACACGCGTCGCGTTCCGGTGCCCCATCCCAGCGCCCATCTAGATCCCACGCGCTGCCATTCGCGCGCGGCTGAGCACCACGAAGCCCGCGACCACGACGAGGGTCGCGAGGAAGTCCTCGCCGCTCCCGAGCAGCGTCGCCACGTTCATGACCATGCTGGGGTTGGAGGTGTCGGCGGCGGCCATGAGGGCGCCGGTCGTGCAGCAGGCGGAGAGCGGGATGAACACGCCGGCGCCGGCGAAGAGGTAGCCAGCCACCGGGGCGATGGCCCGGGCCTTGGTCAGGCCCAACGTCAGCAGGATCCCGCCTCCGAGGAGGGAGACGAGGACGTGCATCCACGCGGTCACGGCAGCACCTCCGCCGTGTCGCTGGGCTTTGACAGGCGCGTGATCGCGAAGGCGAGGAGCCCGAAGAACACCAGGCGCTGCAGTTGGATGAGCACCGCGTTGGTGGTGAACACCGATGGGTCGATGTCCATGGTGCCGAATTGCATCGCCATGGATGGCGCCACGACGCAGCAGTTGAGCAAGAGCTTCAAGGCGCCGGCGCCGGCCAGGGTGAAGCCGGCGCCCTTGTCGGCCTTGGCGACCACTGCGCTGCCGACGACGATGAGGACCAGCGCGCCGAGCCAGCCGATGCATCCGTCGACGAGAGGGACTAGAACGAAGGAGGGATCCACGGTGGCAGCGTACAGCAAGAGCGCCGAAGGGGGATTTCATTGTCGCGACTGGCGATGGGTCACGGACGAAACATCCGCACTCTGCGAACGGCGCTCTTCTCATGCGCGTTCGGTCAGCCGTCGAATGAGCAATTCCTCGAGGTCGCGACGACTGTCGAAGACACCCATGATCACGACATCGCGACCGTAGACGCGGAACGGGACGCGATGAGACGCAACGACCAACTCCCGGTACACGCTCACCCCGATTGCCCTGAGCTCTGGAACCACGCGACAGCGCTCGGGACTGTCTGCGAGACCCGATACCGCGGGCATGATGGAATCATGGAGCCGCTGGGCAAACTCGACCCCGTCTCGTTCGAGGACGAAGTCGACTATCGCCTCGAGGTCTGCCGCCGCCGCGTCGGTCCAGACGACACGCTTCGCCATTCTACTCCTCTCGGTGTGCAAGCAAGCGCTTGCGGATCTGCTTGCCGACCTGCGCGTGCGTCTGCGTGTTGCCGGCCTCGTAGTCCTTTTCGCCTCGGGCGAGCAGCTTGAGAAGGAGCAGCGCCCGCCGCTGTCGCTCGTAGGACTCGATGTCCTGGAGGACTGCCGTCGCCTTGCCGTTTTGCGTGATGACGATTGGGCTCGAGCGTTTTCGAGCGCGTTCGATCAGTGTCGCCGCATCCCGCTTGAGCGTCGTAACCGGCTCGATGTCCTTGGATGAGTCCATGCGCGTCATTGTATCACCGAATTCGGTGAGGAACAGCGGGCGCTCGGGAGCCGGACGACCACGGTCCTTGCGCCCCTACCCATCATCCAGCTCATCCCGAATCACCTCAAACCGAAACCATCCATCATCCGCCTCGTCGATGGCGATCACGCCCCCTGAGATGCTCACCGAGCGCACCTCCATATCGAGATTCTCGACCCCGTCGTCCAGCGGCTCGAACATCGCCATCGTCGGCTTGCCCTTCTCGTCGTACTCCACGATGAGTGACCCGACTTCCTCCCGGAGGTCCCTGTACTTCCCCGGGTCGCAGCACGTCACGTCGTAGACCCGCTCGTGGGGGATGCCCCGCGTCCGGACGCCACCGCCGCCACCGCCGCGCCCGTCACCGTCGTCGGTGGCCCCTCCGGACTCGGCTCCCTTGCCCCCACGAATCAGCCTCAGACGCGGCTCCTCGCACGCGTCCGCCCTGAGGCTGCCCCGATTCGCCCGTGCCTTCTTGTTCTTGTTCTTCGTGCCCATGCCACCAAAGACGCGGACCTCGCCGCGCAACTGACAGAATCGTTCTCAGAAAAGCTCCGCCCCCCGTCAGTCCGCCGCCTCGCCGTGCGTCCTTCCCCATGGTGTCCCCTCCAAGCCAGCCGTGCGACCGCTCGACCATCCGCCGCCGCGTCCTGG
>Ga0164313_10004009_pt1 | contig 13144 bp, 9 predicted proteins | sample GuaBasSedimGuay4_FD_113735 | JGI IMG/M metagenome (GOLD analysis project Ga0164313, IMG submission 113735) | Subseafloor sediment microbial communities from Guaymas Basin, Gulf of California, Mexico - Guay4, Core 4569-4, 0-3 cm | ecosystem: Environmental > Aquatic > Marine > Hydrothermal vents >... | reverse complement strand
GTAGGAGACGCGCGGATACGAGATACGAGATACGAGATACGAGATACGAGATACGAGATGCGAGATGCGAGATGCGAGATGCGAGATGCGAGATGCGAGATGCGAGATGCGAGATGCGAGATTCGTGAGATCACGCCTATGGCGTCACACCCGTCCACCTCCCGGTGTCGCCCGACTCAAAACCATCGGCGAAGAGGATCCCGGCATCGTCGTCCATGATTGTGATCGTTACCGTGGGCGCGACAAGCACAGCGTTGGCCGGGTTCGTCAATTCGAGGGTGAAGAATTCGAGTGCCTCCCCGAGCCAGTCGTCCTCGATGGGAATCTCGACCGTCGCGGTGATGTCCATGGGCGGAATCATCACCGTCCCGCTCACGGACACGTAGTCCATCGGCGCGGTCGCGGAACCATCGACGGTGGCGAAATCCACAGTCACCTCGAACGATGTCGGCGCGCTGAGCTCGAGGGTGATGGTGGCGACACCGACCCCTTCAGAGACTTCAACGTCGAGGGCCGACAGCTCCGGCGGCGGGTCGTCGTCGAGGATGGTGACCGCGTGGGTGTTCTGGGGCCCGAGCATCGCGCCGACGGGGTTGTACAGCTCCACCACGAAGTCCTCGTCAGGCTCGTCCAGATCGTCGTTGATGAGGCCCACCTCGATGGTCTGCACCGTCCCACTCGCAGTTCCGGCAGAGAAGAAACGGTTGAACGAGGTGTGGACGTAGTCCTCGCCAGCGACCGCGGTTCCATTGAAGGTGTCGAAATCCACCGAGCTGTCCACCTCGCTGGCCTCGCCGTCCGAGGTCGTCATCACGACCTCGACCTCGGCCTGGGGAGCCCCCTCATCCACCGAGCTCGATATCGTCGCAAGCTCGATCGTGATCTGCTGCGGGATTCCGACCCGGATGTCGGCGGCGGGCGCCATGGCGAAAAGCGTTCGCCACGGACCGTGGCGCGGTGCCGGAGGTTCTGTGATCCCGGGCTCGTCGCCGTGGAGCGGCAGGTACAGTACGTGCGCCCGCCAACGGTAGAGAACGCCCTCGGTGAGGCTCGAGATGGTCTCGGTGAGGACCACCCCGTTCTCGCCGAGCGGGATGGCGGTCCAGTCCGCCGACACCGCATGGCGACAGTCGACATCGCCCCATACCTCGCCCGGCGGACAGGCCTCCACATGGAGCTTGGCCAGTTCTCGACCCCGCGGCGAGATCGCCGTCATGGAGATCTGGAAATCATCGCCCGAGTGTGTCAGCCCCCACGGCTGGACCGGGTTCGGATCATCACCACCGCGGAACTGCCGTGCCAACACCGGTCGGCCGGCGCCGGCGTTGCCGAGGTAGAGCTCGACGGAACCACCATCGGCGGCGCCCGCATCCGAGCCCGGGACGCCAATGACCACATCGGAGAAACCATCGCCGTTGAAATCTCCGATCCCGGCGACCGCGCTCCCGAGCCATACACCCGCCCCGGGACGTTCGATGAACCACGCCGGCTCACCGGCCACCCCGGCGGCCATGCCCAAGAATAGATAGGCCCGACCATCGAACGAGGGGCTACCGACGGTTGGCGAACCCACCACCAGATCGGCAAAACCGTCCCCGTTGACGTCACCCGCTCCTGCCACGGCGGCGCCAAAGCCCGCGCTGGCGATGTTCTGTTCGAGAACGCGGTCGGCGGAGGTCGACAATCCGCCTGCGGAGCCGTGGTAGACATAGGCCCTTCCCTCGCTGGTTTCGCCGTTGCTGTCGGTCGCTGCCCCCACGACGACATCCCCAAACCCGTCCCCGTTGACATCGCCGGCGGCGGCGAGTCTACCGCCATATTCGGTGTTCGTACGATTGGTCTGGATGAACCAGTTCGGTGTGTCCGGCAGCCCGCTCGGGCCGCCCCTAAAACCATAGGCAGCGCCCTCTCTGGTCTGTCCCAACTCATACCCCGGGGCCCCGATGATGACATCGCCGTAGCCGTCCCCGTTGACATCCCCCGCCGACGCCACGGAGTTGCCGAACTGGGCCTGGGCGATATCACTCTGGTAGGTCCAGTCCGGGCTTGCTGCCAGACCCTGAGGTGAGCCGAAGAAGACATAGGCCCGACCTTCAGAGTACTGACCCTCGCTGTAGCCTGGTGCACCGACGATGAGATCGCCATACCCGTCGGCATCGATATCTCCTGCCGACGCGACCTGGTTCCCGAGCCTGGCGTCATCCAGGTCTGCTTCATAGGACCAGTCCGACGAAGAGGCCAGGCCGGAAGTCGATCCGTAGAACACATCCACCCGTCCCTCGCCGATCTCCGGATTGTTCAACCGGGGTGTGCCGATGGCGAGATCACCATAGCCGTCTCCGTTGAGATCACCCGCGGAGGCCACCGACGCACCGGTCTCACCCATCCAATACTGGCCTTCAAAAGTCCAGTCGGGAACTGTGAGAGATGGCGACGAGGAACCGAAAAAGACATGGACCTTCCCTTCCGAGAGGGACGATCCGTCGTACAAGGGCGCCCCGACTGCGAAATCGGAGTACCCGTCACCGTTGAGATCGCCCACCGAGGCCACGGCAAACCCGAGCCACGTGTCCGCGACCGTTTCGTCATGATGGTCGTCGGGTTCCTCGGCCAGCATCTCCGCTCCACCGTGGTAGATGAAGACCGCGCCTTCATCGGTGTCCGGCGAGCTGTAACCACGAGAGGGCACCACCAGATCGTCGAACCCGTCACCGTTGACATCACCCGCCAGGGCGGGATCGTAACCAAAGACCGTGTCCGCCATGTCACCGTCCACCACGACGTCAGCGATTTGCTCCACCGGATCGGTTTCTGAGCTGGAAATCCCTCCATCGCCTCCGTAGAAGACAAAGACCCCCCCTTCGTTGTTGTGGCTGTCGGAGAAGTTCGGGCTGCCGGCCATAATGTCGGCGAAACCATCCCCGTTGAGATCCGCCCCACCGGACACCGTCCTTCCGAATGTGATCTGCCTATGGGGGTTCGGATTGCCCTGGATGGCGGTGTCGGCGGCAATGGCGAGATCCGTGGATGCGTTCGGTTCGATCCCGGTCGACGATCCGTGGAAGACCGCGACCAGGCCCTCCCCGGCGTGAGCCACCGAGTCCCCCCACTGGTGGAATCCGACCACCACGTCGCTGTATCCGTCACCATTGACGTCCCCGGCCCCGGCCGCCTTGGTCAGGTTCGCGTTGGCCAGGTTTCCTTCGAGCAGCGCGTTCGCGGCGACGTCGAGGGGAACACCCGGGTTGCTGGCGACGCCGCTCGAACTGCCGAAAAGAATCGCGATTCCTCCTTCGCCGATTTCTGGATGGGTCAGCTCATGGATGCCGATCGCCACGTCGTCATACCCGTCTCCGTTGACGTCACCCAGACCCGCCACGTCGGAGCCCGCATAGACTCCCATCACGTTCCCTTCGAGCCTGCTGTCCGCCTGGGCGGTGGTCGTGGCGGTGATGCCCGACGAGGATCCGTGAAAGACGAAAGCGGCTCCCTCCGGTAAAACGGCCGGAGTCACGTTGTCCCATATCGTTGCTCCGACAATCACATCCGCGTGGCCATCGCCGTTGACGTCGCCGGCACCGCTGACCGAGTCGCCAAACGCCGCCATGGTTCGATCGGAGGCCACGAACCCGTTGCTGTCGCCGAGTTCGGACGCGGCGATCCCCGTGGCCGACCCGTGGAAGATCCAAATCGCTCCCCAGAAAGTGCTCCCCAGCCCCGGATGTACCGGGTCCCACCGCGGTGACCCGACGACGAGGTCCTCGAAACCGTCACCGTTGAGGTCTCCCACGATCGCGAGGCTGCTCGGCCAGCTGAGGTGGGCCAAGTTGGTCTCGATCACGGTGTTGGCCGCGGGGCCGATCGGATCGCTGCCGTTGCTCGCAATCCCGCCAGGCCTGCCGTGGAACACCATGACCGCACCCTCGTTGTCCTGACCGTTGTCCCACCCGGGAACGGCAGCCACGACATCCGCAAATCCGTCGCCGTTGACATCGCCGACGGCCACCCCGGACCCAAACAGCCGATTGAGCGAGTTGCCCTCGAGGATGGTGTCGGCGGTCGCGGAAAGAAGGGTCTTCACAGTAACCGGGAACACCATGTTCGTTCCCGGAAAGGTGATCCGCACCGCGTCCCTCACCACCGCGAAGATCGCCTCAGCCGACGCGCCCGTGGCGTCTCTGGCATCAACGATCCGCAACACGGACCTGCGCCCGGAAGCCGCTTTGAAGTCGAGGTGGTGGTCGTGCACCTCGATGACTGCGGCCGACCATTCGATCTCGATCATCGGCTTCCCATCTCCGGCGTGGTCTTCAGTGACGGTGAACTGATGCTCGAGCCCCTTGATGGTGTTGGCGTAGCTTTCGGCTTCTTGGCCACGGCCCAAAGTGAGCTTGTTGTTGTCGGGCACCGCGTTGACGGGCAAAACGGCCGACCCAGAGGGGCTGAGTAGCTTGAGTCGCAGTAGCTCCGGGCTGCCCTCGGCGGTCCGATCAACGACACGGACCTCGTCCCCGGTGAAATAGAACCGAAGGTTCTGCGCACGATTTGCCGCGTGCCACGCAGCATCGAGGTCCGGCAGCACGGTCTGATCCTGCCAGGTGACGTGGTACTCGGCATCTCGGATGGCCTCTTGGATCTCGTCCATCCGGATGATTGGTTCTTCTGCATCAACGAACGGAATGACCAAAGACATCACGATGGCAGCAAGACCCAAGCGCAACGACCTCATGGCATCCTCCCGGTTGGCACCAGCTTATATCTGAATCTGTCTATCAGGATGGATCTCGAACTCGAAACTGTCAACCTAATTGAGACAGTATCGCGAGTCAACACCCGCAATGCCGACGCGGTCCGGTCGTCGCGCTCCTCGTCTCGAAATGACGTGTGGGGATCTCGTATCTCGCATCTCGTATCTTCCGAACGCAGAAAACCGGCGGGCGCAATGCCCGCCGGTTTCATACTGAGTTCGGAGCGGGGCTACCCCGCGAGCTTCTTGACCTCTTCGACCATGGGTGGAACGACGTCGAAGAGATCGCCGACGATCCCATAGTCGGCGATCTTGAAAATCGGCGCGTCGGGATCCTTGTTGATGGCGACGATGATCTTCGAAGAACTCATCCCGGCGAGGTGCTGGATGGCGCCCGAGATCCCGGCTGCGATGTAGAGCGACGGACTCACGACCTTACCGGTCTGGCCCACCTGATGTTTGTGGGCGATCCAACCGGCGTCGACCGCAGCGCGCGAAGCGCCGACCGCGCCGCCGAGGGCATCGGCGAGATCGCGGATCAGGGCGAAGTTCTCGGGGCCTTTGAGACCGCGACCACCCGAGACGATGATGTCGGCCTCGGCGACGTCGATTTCACCGCCGCCGGTGTCGAGGAGCTCCTTGACAACCGCGCGAATGGAGAGGGAGAGACCGTCGAGGGCGATGACCTCGGCGCTTCCGCCGGTCTCCTCGGCGGCGAAGACGTTGGGCCGCAGGCTGATGACCTGGGGCTTGGTGCCGGCGCTGTCGACGGTGGCGAATGCCTTCCCGGAGTAGACCGGGCGACGGGCGACGAATTGATCGCCGTCCTTCTCCAGAGCGACGACATCGGCGAGTGCGCCGACCCCGAGCTTGGCGGCGACGCGGGGCGCGAGGTCCCGACCCATGGCGGTGCCGGCAAAGAAAACCGCGTCCGGCGAGACTGCTTCAACGGCCTTGGCCACGGCCTCGCCGTAGCCTTCCGATGAGTAGAGGGCGAGGTTCGGATCGTCGGCGACGAAGACCTTGGCCGCGCCATAGGCGCCGAGCCCGGGGGCCGCATCACCGACTCCGGATCCGACCAGAACCGCGGCGACATCGCCGCCCGCCTGGCGGTGGGCTTCAGAAATGGCCTGCAGAGAGGCCTGACGAAGGACTCCGTTGCGCTGCTCAACAAAAACGAGTATTCCAGCCATCATCGCCTCCCTAGATCGCCTTCGCTTCGCTGCGAAGCAGGTTCACGAGCTGGGCAGCGGCCCCCGCCGGATCGTCCTCACCCTGGATGATGGTGCCTTCCGACTTGGGCGGCGGCAACTCGAGGCTGCGGACGTTGTATGTCGCGTCCGTTGCCTCGTCGATCCCGAGAGTCGCAACCTCGATCTTGTCCACCGGTTTGCGTTTGGCGGCCATGATGCCTTTGAGAGCCGCGTAACGGGGCTCATTCAGCCCTTTCTGGCAGGTGATCAGTGCGGGCATCGAACACTCGACCTGTTCCTGGCCACCTTCGACGTCGCGGCCCGCGCTGAGCGAGGCATCTCCGACTTCGAGTTTGGTGATGCTGGTGACTTGGGGGATGCCGAGAAGCTCTGCGAGCATTGGTCCCACCTGCGAACAGTCGGTGCCGACACCCATGTTGCCGCAGAGCACGAGATCGTACTCGCGACCATCGAGGGCCTTGGCCAACACCTTGGCGATTGTGAAGCTGTCGCCAAGGGTGGTCTCGCCGCCGATGACGTGCACAGCTTTGTGGGCGCCACGCGCCAGGCAGTCACGCAGCGCGGCTTCGGACCGGGCGGGTCCGTAGGTCACGGCCGTGACCTCGCCGCCTTTGGCCTCGGTGAGTTGAAGGGCCTCTTCGAGGGCGTACTCGTCAAAGGGCGAGACGATCCACTTGATGCCCGTTTCGTCGATGTTCTTGCCGTCGGGTCCGATCTTGATGACCGACGCCGTGTCCGGGACGCTGGTCACACAGACAATACATTTCACGGCCTACCTCCCTGGTTTGATTTCTGGGGAAACTGAATGGTCATTCATCCAAAATGCAGTGTAGCAGACCCGAGCCGCTTTGCGGCGTGGGTTCCCGCTCCGTTGAAGTCCATCGCTGACCAGGTCATTCGTTCCGCTTCATCGGTTCCCGCCAACCTCGCCGAGGGACGGGGACGTTCAGGCCGCGTTCGACTCACTACTGGCGCATCGCCTACGGCTCGGCCAGAGAGGTCGACACCCATCTCCGACCATTCTCCGCACGCGAGCAATGACCCATAGACGTCACCCGCGGACCGTCGAGACTATGAGGCTTCGTGCCTTCACCTGGCGCCTCCTCCATCCGGCTCTATGAGCCGCAGGTAATCGATTCAGGAAGCGGGCATCCGCGTTTCCTGGATCCACCTGCCTCATCGCGTTTCCTCATGCCTTCGAGGCAAGGAAATCCTGGGAGATCATCCGGTGCCATCGCGATTCCTCAATCCTCAATTGGGTTCACCGATGATCATCTCCCGAGTCAATGTCCACGATGTACCGTGGCCGTACCCACAACCGGAACCCCACCCGAGCACGCCGGAAACACCGCTCACCGGGGCGTGCTGCAACCGCCCCTGAGCGCGCGGGCATATGGCCCCCACCGGGGCGTGCCGGGGCCACCCCTGAGCACGCGGGCATATGGCGCCAAACCGGGGCGTGCCGGGCACGCCATTGTGCCGGAACAACCATCCGGCAACGCGGTGGGCTCCACACAATGGCGCTGCCGGGCAACCCTCGCGGTAGAGCGTTCCGGTGCGGCTTTCCCGGCAACGAAACAGGCCGCCGGCGTGCCATCGGCGTGGTCGCAGTCCTCCACGTTGCCTCCACGCGACCACGCCGATGGTGCGACGCTGGGCCGCCGAAGGCGGACCAGATGGCCGGGGTCCCGGGAACCGCGAAGATCGCTATTGCTTTCCGCGGTTGTGCCGACGTGGATATTCTCCCGTCCCTCAGCGCCAGGGTTTGCCGGGTGACCGTATGTCTTGAAGGGGTTGGCCGCAGGGCATGAATGCCCTGCCTACACCTCTGAATAGTCGAGGATCGCGGTCTACCGCTGAGTCTGAAGGTGGGGCCAGCCCCACCCCACGTCGGACACAGGCACGGTAACGGACGCGGACGGACGCTCATGAGATGATCAGGAAGTGAGCGACCAACCCCACATCCAGTTCTTCGAGTTCAAGGCGCGGAAGTTCTGTGCCTGGTTCGAGCTGGTCACGGATTCCGGCGACTATGACGGAATACGGGCCGCCCACGTGGTTTCGGGGTTGATCGCTTCAGCTGCCAAACTCATGCGGATCCGCATTGCCGGCACTCCACAGACCGCGGTGACGGAACCCTCTCCATCGAATCGGCGGATTCCGACCGCCGGAAACTTTCCGGTGAAGTGCCGCTCCGACTGGGCCGAGATCTGTCGCCACCGTGAGAAAACGGGCGGTCTGCCGGGATGCCTGGCCGAAATCGATCGGGAGATTCTTCAGGGTCTCGAGATCCTCGACGAAGGACGGCCATACGACGCCATCTCACACTGGCAGCTGGGCTATGTCCACAACTGGGGGGAGCTCGCGATCTGTTCGCTGATGATGATGCATAGCGACTTGGCGGAGTCCGCAAGAAGTTAGCTTTCGACTTCTTCGTGCTCCGCCTGCAACCGGTGAATCTCTTCGTCATAGACCTCGAGGACGCGCTGGTACGAGAGCATGCCCACCGGCAATGACGGTGGCGGCGCCGAGAGAACGGGGAGATTCTCGTGACGGAAGGCCGTAAAACGCCGAACCGCGGTGTGGAGATCATCGTCGAGCTCGAGATAGGCCATGGTCGCGGCCGCCACGGAGAGATCCGAGGCCACGAGCAATGACCACACATCAGGGCTCGCCATCATCCGCCGTACATCGGTCATGCTGAACAGACCCACCACGATCCCCTCACCATCGACCACCGGGAACGCGTGCTGCTCGGTTTCGGCCACGATCTCGATGATCCGGCTGAAGGGAGTTCCCGGAGAGACCGTGATCAGTTCCTGCTCGGGATCGATCACCTCGCGAACGGTGAGTTTCTCGAGCACATCCATCTGGAGCTCACCGATGTGCGCGGGCGAGTCGATCCGTGTCGGCACCTGGGCCTCGTAGATCGAAACCCCGCGCATGAGCAGGAAGACCACCGAGCACACGAGCATCAAGGGAACCAGAAGATTGTATGAACCGCTCATCTCAGCGACCATGATGAGTGAGGCGATGGGCACCTTGGCGACCCCGGCGAAGAAGCCACCCATTCCAACCAGGACGCACGCCGCGGTGGCCGGGGCAAATCCCGGAGCGATCCGCTCGGCGGCGGCCGCGAAAACGGCGCCGGTCACACCACCGATCACCAGCGAGGGAGCAAAGACACCACCCGATCCTCCCGAGGAAATGGTGAAAGCGGTCGCGAGGATCTTGGCAGGCAGGAGCAACAAGAGGATCTTCAACGGCAGAGCACCGTCAAGGGTCAGCTGGAGCCAACCGTAACCACCCGACATTACCTGCGGCACCACCAACGCCAGCAGCGCGATGAGCAACCCGCCGATGGCCGGCTTGACCATGGCCGGAACGGGGAGCTTGGCGAAGACCACGTCCCGCATGCCGTAAAAGACCTTGATGTAAATGAACCCCACCACCGCAAGCACGATCCCCAGGATCAGATAGGCGATGAGCTCCCGCGGCGCCGTGAACTGCTCGATGTCGGTACGGAATATGGGGTGCCAACCGGTCAGGGACGCATTCACCACATAGGCCACGATGGAGGACATGATGGCCGGAATCAGGGCCTCGGACTCGTAGTCATTCTCCGAGTAGAGGACCTCGATGGCGAAGAGAGCGGCGCCGAGGGGTGCGCGGAACATGCCACCGATCCCGGCTGCCATCCCGCAGATGACGAGAATCCTGCGATCCAGGGTCGGCAAGTGGAGAAGCTGCGCCAGATAGGAGGCGAATCCGGCGCTGATGTGGGCCACCGGACCTTCTCGGCCCGCCGACCCTCCCGATCCGATGGTCAGAGCCGATGCGATGAGCTTGATCGGGATGATCCGCGGGCGCAAGAGCGCACCCTTGCGGTGATAGGCGTTGATGACGGCGTCGGTGCCGTGACCCTCGGCCTCCGGGGCAAAGGTCGTCACGATCCAGCCGACAAGCAGCCCCGCCCCAGGCAGAACGAGCAACAGAAGCCACGGTCGTTCCGGATTGTGCCAACCACCCGATCCGGTCTCGCCGTGGCCGGGCGCCTGGAACCCGACTGCGCGGTGCTGGAGCATCTCGGCGACGCCATCGACTCCCCAGGTGAGCAGCGCGGCCCCGAGACCCGCGACCACTCCGATCATCAATGCGAGAATCAACCATCGACCGAAGTTGTAAAGATCGATCCGATTGGCGAGCTGGATCAGACCTGTGAAGAATCGAGGTCCCTGCGGCTCCATCGTCGGCTCCGACGCGATCCTCAGCCGACCGTAGCTTCGATGGAAGTCATGGGCTCAGACCATCGACCCAACCAGCAGACAGCCGTTGGTGCCGCCGAATCCGAACGAGTTGGTCAGAGCGATCTTAATGGGCACTTCACGAGCGGTGTGCGCCACATAGTCGAGGTCGTTCTCGAGATCCGGGTTGTCGAGATTGATGGTCGGCGGCACGATCCCTTCCTTGACCGCCATCACCGAGGCCCCGAACTCGAGGCCACCGGAGGCGCCGAGCAGATGCCCGGACATAGACTTGGTCGAGGAGACCATGATCTTCTCGGCATGGTGGCCGAAGACGCCCTTGACCGCAACGGTTTCCGCGACATCGCCGGCAGGGGTCGAGGTACCGTGGGCGTTGACGTAGTCGACATCCTCGGGGTTGAGCTTGGCGTCGTCGAGGGCCGCCCGCATACAACGGATTGCCCCGTCTCCGTCCGCTGAGGGCGCCGAAATATGGTAGGCATCCGATGACATTCCGAATCCCAGGACCTCGGCAAGAATCGAGGCGCCGCGTTTGCGGGCGTGCTCGTACTCTTCGAGAATGACGATCCCCGCTCCCTCACCGATGACAAAACCATCGCGGTCCTTGTCCCACGGTCGGGATGCCCGCTCGGGTTCGTCGTTGCGGGTCGAAAGCGCCCGCATGGATGCGAAACCCGCCAGAGGCATCGGGGTGACCACCGCTTCTGATCCACCGGCAATGATGGCGTCGGCATATCCGTGACGGATATACAGCGTTGCATCGCTGATGGCGTGGGCCGAAGTCGCGCACGCTGTACAGGTCGCCATGTTGGGACCCTTGGCACCCGCGCGGATGCTCACCACACCCGAACACATATTGATGATGCTGCCGGGGATGAAGAAGGGCGAAACCCGTCTCGGACCACGATTGAGGAGCTTGTTGTGGTTATCCTCGATCATGGGGAATCCACCGATCCCCGATCCGATCACGACACCGATCCTGTGGGCGTTGTCGTCAACGATTTCGAGTCCGGACTGTTTCAGGGCCATGTCGCTCGCTGCAACGGCGTAGTGGACAAAGGTATCGAACTTCTTGATCTCTTTGGTTTCAAACCACTGCGAAGGGTCGAAGCCTCTGACCTCTCCTGCGATCCTCGACGAAAAACCATCAGTGTCGAACTTGGTGATCGGACCGACCCCACTGCGTCCGGCAACGAGACCATCCCACGTGGCCTGCGTGCCGATTCCCAACGGGGAGATCAGCCCAAGGCCGGTGACCACCACACGTCGAGGCATCACTCGCTCGCGTTGCTCTTGAGGAACTCGACCGCGTCCTTGACCTTACCGATCTTCTCGGCGGCCTCATCCGGAATCTCGACATCGAACTCTTCCTCAAAAGCCATGACGAGCTCGACGACGTCAAGGGAGTCGGCACCCAGGTCATCGACAAACGATGCTTCCAAATTCACTTTTTCGGCGTCCACACCGAGCTGCTGCACGATGATCTCTTTGACTTTGGCTTCAATGCTCATGGTTCCTCCACATTCGGAAATTTCTGTTTTCGCCGCCATTCCGGCCGACGGTCATTCTCGATGTCAAAAACTCTTACTCAAACCTACATGCGCGCAACCGTCGTTGTGTTCCACCAACCCGACACCGATCGCGTCAATTCCCACGGGTCTAGAGGTGGCAACAGCAGTTGGAGAATACGTGATAGCACACAGCGGCGACCCGTGCAAGCAATTGGTCTACACATTTCACCGCCTTTTTGCAGCCGCCGAGAGGAACGATGCCCATCGGTGCTTCCTCACCTCGGACGAGCCGGCGGCTCCCCTCGGTTGGCCTCTGCGATCCTCGGATCAGAACTTCTCCTTGACGTGGCCTTCCGGCCTCTCTTGGTTGAACTCGGCAACCCGTTCGAACGCCGATTCTACTTGACAGCGACCTAAAAAAGGAGTAATCAGCCATTCAACGTCGCAATCAGCCTGCGATGCGGGAGGCACCATGGAAGCATATATGACCGCCAAGGAAGCAGCAGAGTATCTCAAGCTTGCCGAGCGGACTCTCGTCCGTCTCGCCCACGAGGGGAAAATCCCCGGGGTGAAAATCGGCGGACAGTGGCGATTCCGTCGCGCCCTGCTCGACGAATACCTCGACACCCTCGCAGCTGAGTCGGTCGGGTCCTCCGGGGCCGCACCGAACCAGGTCATCGACGCACAGTTTGATGAAATCCTCACTGTCAATCAGATCATCCCTGATCTCAAAGCCAAGGACCGCACCGATGTCATCCACGCCATGGTCGCCCATGTCACCGATCTCGGTCTGGTTCAGGACCAGGCATGGCTCGAAGCGGCCTTGACCGCCAGAGAACGGCTGGTTCCGACGACGGTTCCCGAGGGCGTCGCCTTCCTCCACGCTCGTCGGCGAGCGGCCGACAAGTTCCCCAAGCAGTTCATCGCCATTGCGAGATCCAACGACGGATTGGTCTTCGGTTCGCCGGAGATGGGTAAGACTCACGTCTTCTTCCTGTTGGCGCTGCGAAACGATGCGCTCCACCTCCGGTGGCTGTCACGGCTGGCCTGGATCGTGAGAAACCCCGGTCGTCTCGCACGCCTGCTCGACGCGAAGACCCCGGCCGAGATCCACGCGGTTCTGGTCGAGGGGGCCAAGAGCCTGCCGTCGTCGCTCAAGCCGACCGGAAAGCCGACGCAGCGCTAAAGCATTGAGGTATTAGGTATTAGCAGTTAGGTATTAGGTCATCGCACCTTTTCAGTTACGCTACCTGAATTCCTGCGATGGGCTTATACCTAATACCTCCTAAGTTGAGCGGTTCTGCCGGATGAGATGTGCTAACTCCTTGATGCTCTGGTGTTTGCAAAAAACGCAGGAATACTGGTGGTATGCCGAGGCTTTTTGCAAATACCCAGAGCGCAAGGAGT
>Ga0164313_10004008_pt1 | contig 13145 bp, 29 predicted proteins | sample GuaBasSedimGuay4_FD_113735 | JGI IMG/M metagenome (GOLD analysis project Ga0164313, IMG submission 113735) | Subseafloor sediment microbial communities from Guaymas Basin, Gulf of California, Mexico - Guay4, Core 4569-4, 0-3 cm | ecosystem: Environmental > Aquatic > Marine > Hydrothermal vents... | reverse complement strand
CAAGGGATTTTCCGTTAAACGGATATTCACCGACCCGAGCGAAGCGAGAGTGCAACGGGGCTTGAGTTTTTCCTTTGTCCGATACACTTTGAAATGCGTAGTTGTTGAAAATGGAATTATTCATTTTTTAGAACCTCCAAATTTAATAAAGGAATAACTCCACATTAAAGCCCAAATTACAAGACAAATTATTCCAACATATTTATTAAAGATTATTCCTGAAGCTACTGCTATCATAAGAGGTAATCCCCAATATCCAAAAAATGTATCATATAAACTCATTTTCAACAATTTCCTTTAATCAGCGTATTATTCGATGTTCCTATTTCGGATTGAAGCGTTAAGGGAAGCATTTTAATTAAGTGTAAGGATTGAACCCGACATTGGAGGGCAAAGGGAAAATTTCGGTGAATATTAGGGATATAGAACTTTTGTTCTATTAACATGCTATTTTGGTATATATATTTACTTTTCATTTTTTATTATTTATATATTAATTTTATAGTTTATAAACTTTACTATTTTTTATTTCAAATCCCTAATTACTTTATATACTTTCTCCTCTAACTTATACATTCCATTATAATAATCAAAACTCTTTTTCCCAAGTATTTCTTTATAACATTCTAAATCTTGTTTAAAGATAAATAAATATGCTTTTGCAGTATGAATAAAACCATTATCTAAATTTCTTTCAACTGCTAAACCATCTTCTAACAAAATCTTTTCTATTTGTGTAATTTCTTTTTTCATTTTTTTAACCACCTATTAACATACCCAGATGTTCTTCTTCGCTTTTTATCTTTTGAACCAGAAGGTCTGCCTAATACTTTTCCTTGTCTTTTTGCTTCTGTTAATCCTGCATTAATTCTTTCTTGAATTAATTTTCTTTCAAATTGAGCAAATGCCCCTGCAATATGAAAAAACAATTCGCCTTGTGGAGTTGAAGTATCAAACCCTTCTGTTAAGGAAATAAAACTAACTCCTTTGTTCCTAAATTCTTCAAGTAATTGTAAAAGATGTTTTAAACTTCTTCCAAGTCTATCCAATCTCCAAACAATAACAGCATTAAATTCTTTATTCCTAACTTTTTTCAATAATTTATTTAATTCAGGTCTTGTTTCTTTTGAACCAGAAGCAAACTCTTGAAAAATTTCATATTCCCATCCTTCAATATCACACTTTTTTACCAAAGGGTTAATTTGAACATTAGGGTTTTGTTTTTCTTCTGTTGTGCTATTTCTTATATACAAAGCCACCTTAAATAAACCACCCCCCTTTTTTTCCTTTTTTTTCTCTATTTTTTCTATTAATTTTTTATTCATTTTTATAAATTAACAAACACTTGATTATTTACTTTTTTTAAAGGTAACCAAAGTTTATAAATGTTTGCAAACATTCAATAGTAGTAACAAATTTTACTTATCCTATTTTTTGTTTTGATGGTTCAACTTTTTGAATCACTTTTTTCTCATTTTTTGTTGGGGCATATTGTTTTTCTTTTTTAATTAGTATTAGTAATCAAAGTCATCACAAAGAGAACCATTCCACCAATTTTGAGAAGGTTGCCCACTCCAAAATAAAGATGGTTCTTCTTCATCAAATTCATCAATTTTTTCTTCCATTTTTTGTTTTGCCTCCTTTCATTTGTTTAATCATACAATCTCTTATTTTGTTTTGAAGCATTATATTTTGCTTGGTATTTTAATCTATGATGTATTTGCTCTATTCTTTTTTGTCGTAAAGCAGGATTATCCATATCCAAACGAATATTATGTTTTTGAGGATATTTTGGTTTTATTTTCTTTTCTAATTTCATTTTTTATTAAATTTAATTATTATAAATTCTTACCCTTTATAAACTTTTCTTATAATTTTATAATAACAACTATCTTAATTTTTTGTTCTTTTCTTTTTTTCCTAATTGATTTACCCTTGTTTGTTTTATCCCTTTTTGTAATTCGCCTTTACTTATAAAATTATCCCACATTTTATTTAGTTCTTTTTCAGTTATAATATCGTTTGCTTGAATTTTTTGGTAAATCTCATCTAATTCCTTATCCTTTAACCTAATAATTCGTGTGTGTTTTGGTGTTAACATTTTTTATTTCCTTGTTTAATTTCTTTTTACAATTAATAACTAATTGTTTATTCTGATAATAAATTATCTTTTCTATCTTCAAAATATTTTAATAATTCCTCATCACTCATCTCTTTTTTTTCTTGTTCCATTTTTTACCTCCTTTCATTTTTTATTTATTAAAGAATTTTGCCTTTATATTTAATTGTTGTTATACAAGAAAATTCATTATTTATTTCACTTTCTTCTATCCAATTAAATATCTCTCCATAAATATCTTGTCCTTCTTGTTCTTCATAATTTAACCAATCAATTCCTATCTCTCCACCTATTAAAACAAATCTACATTTTCCAAATCTTCCTGCGAAAAGAAATTCAATAATTATTGCTACTTCCGAGCCATTATAATCTCTTGTAACCTTTTTCACTTTAAATTTACCATTTAGATTATTCAAGATTTTTTCTTTTATTTCCTTATCTTTCTTATCTTTGTGTATTTTTTCTTGGTTCATATTAATTTTTGTTTTTTTAAATGACTACAATATATTTCAATTCCAATCCCAAGAATTGAAAGAGCAAAAAAAGATGAAGCTAAATCACCTATCGTTTTTAAAAAGGGTTTTTCTTCTTTTAATGCTTCTATAATTTGTTTTCTTCTTTCCTTTTGCTTTTTTGTTAAGTGCATTTTATAAACTACTTAAAATAATCATTTTTTTTAATTCAGGGCATAATTCTTCTTTGGCTTTTTTACTCATTATACCTAATCCTTTTATTCTATTCCATTCCATAACCCCTACATTAAATTCACATACACCATCTTCAAAATTAACATAACCTCCTTCATCAAGATTTTCAAAAGTCCAATTAACATTCCCATCTATATATTTTGCTATACAATTTAAAAAGATAACTTCAATATCATACCAATAACTAATTAATTTTATATCATCCCAACTTTCAAAGGAAAGAGTTTTATTTTTTTCGTTTAACATTACTTTTTTTCTCATTATCCTTTCCCAACCCTCACCTTTTCTATGTTTTTTTAAGTAACTTTCCCATCTTTCTAAAAACCTTTTCAATCCCTTATAATCTTTTACTTCAATATTTTCATAATCAAAAAAACTATACATTCCCATTTTATTTAGTTTCCATTTGTTTTATTTTTCTCCTTCAAAATCTTTTTTTTAATTAATCTTTGTAAATCATCATCTTCATTTTCCCAATAAAGCCCTTCTCCTTCAATATACTCATATTCATAAATATTAATAACTTCACAATAAAGTTTAAGTTCTTCAACATTTTCTTCAAATATTTCATAATAAAATTCTAATTCAACCCAAGCCTCATTTTCTAATGTTAAATTCCCTTTCCATTCTTTCTTTTCTAAAATTTTATATATTTCTTCTTTATTTTCTTTTTCAAATTCCAAATTAACCTTTACTAAAACATCTCTACTCATCTTTTAACTCCATTAAAATTAATTCTTTTGATTTTTCTTTTATCATTTTATTAAAATCTTTTTTAAGTTTTTTACTTTTTTTAATATCTTCTTCTATTCTTTTCAATGAACATTTATGACAATAATAATAATTTGAAGTATAATGCCCTCTACTTTCTGTTCTCACTCCTCTCGGAGTTCCCTTTCCAATCTTTTTTCTACAATCACCACATTCGGCTCTATTGCTTGGTGAGATTTCAATATTGTCTATCATTTTAAATTTTCCAACATTATTTCTTTCATAAGTTTTTTATCTTTTGTAATTTCATAAACCTTTTTTTTCATTTCAATATCTTCCAATTCATAATCTTTAAAATAAGTTATTTTTCCTTGTTGAATTTCTGCCTTTCCATCTTTAATTTTAATTCCCCATATATCTTCTTTATCTTCGCCATAACAATTAATAAATCCTGAACTTTTTTTATCTAAAATAACAATAAAGAAACAAAACTTTTTTAATTGTTCATCATCTAATTTAGAATAACCACTTATTTCTATTTCTGGTTTATCATTTAATAAATTAAAGGTAATTCCTTCAAAATTAAATTCTTCTTCTAAATCTTCGCTTTCCTTATAATGTTTTTTTAATTTATCTGCCCCTTCTTTACTCAAATAAATTGTTCCATAATAATCAGTTAAATATCCCATTTTATTTTAATTATTTGTTTTTTTCATTTTATTTATTTTCATAAACCTTTTAAATTTATTGTCATACATCTTTTATCTTTTAATTGATTATCTATTCCACTTTCAGAAAGAACAAATAGTTTATTAAAAGAATATTTATTAAAATCAATTTCATTTATATCACTATAACCATCTGTTAAAAATATTGAACATTTACAATCTGGTATTTTTGTTTTTATATAATCAAAAATTGGTGTGTGTGCTGTTCCACCACCCCCTTTAATTTCTAAATTTTTAATCTTTTCAATATTCCCATTTCTAATTTCATAATCATTAAGAACTTCGCATTCGTGAGTAATCAATCTCATATTTATCTTTTCTTGAAAAGCCCTTGCTATACCTATAATTTCTGAAAGAAAATCAGTTAATTCTTTTTTTCCTATACTTCCACTTACATCAATACCTATCACAATATCAATTTTTTCTTTTAACATATCAGGCATATATTCGCCAATCGCTATGGATTTTTTATGTGGTCGTCTATAAGAATAATTATAAGGTATTTGATTTATAATATATTGATTTAATAATGCCTTCCAATTAATTTTTTCTTTATGTAGTTCTCCGATTAACCTTTCCATTCCTTTTGGTATATCGCCCTTCATTTTACTAAAAGTTAATGCTTCTTGTGTTCTTCCATTCCATAATTTTTCTAATTCTTTTTTTTCAGAAGGAGTTAATTTTTTACCCTTATTTTTCTTATTTGGGTTTGTGCCTTCTTCAAAATGAACATCAAACCTCCCTTTATTATCTTCCTTTTCTTTTCCTTGTTTCTTTTTTCCCTTCCCTTGTTGTTTTTTTACTTCTTTATACAACTCATCATAAATTTGTTCTGCTGTTTTTTTATTACAATTTTTTATTTTAATTCCACCAATATCAACTTCATTTTCATAATTACTTGAAATACAACCATATGGTAATTTAAAATTATTTTCTTTTAAAATTTGATTAACTACAACATCACAAGCCAAATTCCAAAGTTTTTGTTCTCTTGATTTTCGCCTTAATAAATGTAATAATACAATGTGTAGAATTTCGTGGGTTACAACTCCTTCAACTTCTTCGGAAGTTAATTTACTTATAAATTCTTCTTTATAATAAAAGTTTCCTTGTTCATCTACTCCTGCCCCTGCCCAATCTGGTAAGGTTTTATCTTCTTTAAATTTAAGGTATAAAGATAGATATGCAAAAAAAGAGTTCTTTCTTTGTATGTGCATTCTTGCTCTTATTAGTAAATCTTTTGTGTTCATTTTTATTTTTGTTTTTTAATTTTTCTTGTTCTTTTAAATATAAAAAGGGCGAGAAAATTAAAGCCCCCAACTCAAATTATTTTCTACTAAACTTTTTGCAATATATAGTTTTTGTTTTTTTGTTTATACTAAATACTTTCCATATTTATTTATAAACTTTGTTTCTTTACACTTATCAAAATCCTTTTCAAAACTCTTTGGTGTATAATTTATACATAATCTCCACAAAAACCCAACGAGTTCAGCATTATCAATTTTATCTAATACTTTACTTACTTCCATTATTTTTTCAAAAGGTATTTTCTTATCTTTATACTTTTCAGCAAAAGCACTTACTAAAAAGAATTTTGTAGATATTTCTTTTATATCTTTTATCTTTTGTGGATTATTAATGATTTCATTTAAATTAAGTTTCTTTTGGATTTTACAAAAAGCAATAAATTCTCTTGCTATTCCTTCGCCAATCGCACTACAACAAATTAATTCAAAATTATTATTTAGCTTATTATCTTTGATTAATTTACTTACTCTTTCCCAACCTCTCGGTGTTGTATATTTTTGGTTATTATTAAAATCAACATTCATTAAAGTTGTTGGTTTAAAATTAACAAAACCAATAATTCTATTATCTATTTCGTGTTGTGTTGCCCAATTAGTAAAGTCATCTACATTTGGAGATATTAATTCAACTTCGCCCCCTCTATCTTTTACAGGTGCAGGTAAAGTGTGGGTAAATGCCCTATCTTCTTCTCTATTTCCAGCCCCAACAATAAACCAATTTTTATTTATTTTACTATCATTAACAATCCTATCATAAATAATTTTATAGACACTTGAAATAACTAATGGTGTGGCGAGATTAATTTCATCAAAAAATACTATACCATCTGAATTTTCTAATGTTAAGAATTTCGCCCAAAAAGGAATTTTCCATTCAATAGTTTCTTTCCCATCTTTAAAATTTGGTAATCCCTTAATATCTGAACTATCATATTCGCTTAATCTTTCATCAATTAAAACAAAATATTTTTCTGGAAATTCAAATATTTTTTGTTTTTCTTCTTTTGTGCTTTTGTTCCATTCAACAAATTGTTTTGCTTTTGTTTTCGCAATTTCTTTTGCTGTATCTCTAACACAAAAAGATTTTCCTATACCAAAAGCCCCTGAAATAAATAAAGCAAGTTTATTTTTATAATATTCTTTTAGAAGATTACTTAATTCTATGTGTGTTACTTTTAACATTTTCCTAAACCCCCTTTCATCTCTATTTTAAAATTTACTAATTTTAACCATTCCTTAAAAGTTTTTTGTTTTTGATAATGTTTAATACTTATAGCTAATTCTTTAAACATTATGCCTTGTTCTATTTTTTGCTCTCCAATTTTATTTAAATGTTTTATTAATTGTTGTTTTGTTCTTATCATTTTAAGTTTTCTAATATCATTTGTTTTTTATATTTTGGTTTATTAAATTCTTTTAAATCTTTTTTTAGATAATTAATTCTTATTTTTAAATGTTTGAAATAACAACTTAAATGAAAAAAACCCCTATGAGTTATCACTTTATACTTTTTATTTATTTTTTTATAACAAGCCAAACAAATGCTTCCTTTTCTTTTTGATTTTATTATTTTCATTTTTTATAAGTATTAATCCAATTTGAGTTTTTCAAGATGTTAAATTGGTAAAAAACTACCTATTTATCTTTCTTTATTGAGTATTCTTTTTTAATATTCTTCTTCTTGTTCTTGACCACTTAAACCATATATTACAACTTGTTTTATAAAGTCGTCATCTTCGCCTAATACTGCTACCTCAAAGCCTTTATATAAGGTGTTCAGTTCTTCATCACTACCTATTAAAACTTCTGCTGTTGGTTCAAATTGTTTTAAGTGTTCAATTAATTCTTTTATATTCATTTTAATTATTATTCTTTAATATTTGGTTTAACATTTAAATTTTTACAAATTTCTTTATGCCTTTCTAAATTTCCCTTAAAAAGATATGCTCTAAACTTTTTTTCATATTCTAAATTTCTTTTTTTATATTCTAAAATTTCTTTTTCACTTATTAAACCATTATCAAACCTTTCTGCTCTTTCTAAATCTGTTTCCATTATTCATTAAAACCCCCTTTTAATTCTTTATAGTGTTTCATTATAAATAAAACTTCTTCCCTTTTGAGTTGGGTATATTCACATATTGCTTTAACATTAAACATATTAAATAACCCTTCTTTTCTTAATTCTTCATATTTTGTAAATTGTTCTTTTGTTATTTCCATTTTTTTATTTCCTTTTAGTTATTTTCTTTTAATGTTTTTATAACTTGTTTTCGTTTCCAATCATCTATACTTTTAACTTTCCAAACATCTTTAAATTTTGTATAAATATTGTCTTTTGCTTCTTCTTCAAAATGAAATTTTGTCGCTTTTTCAGGAGTATATAACCATTTAATACAACTTAAACACACTTTCGCATAAATATCTTCACCATAATTATTTTTAGTTATAACAAAACTCTTTTTTGGTATTTTATAATTTAAACATTTTCTTAATAAATCTTTAAATTCTTTGCTTTTTCTTCTTTCATCAAATTTTAAACTTTCTTCACTTCCATATTTAAAATTATTATTTCGCCAATTAAAATCTTTATATTCTTCTTTAAAAACATAATATAAAACTTTTAAAGCATTTGTATATTTATTATTTCCTTGTTGTAAATTTCCACATTCATACTCTTTTAAAATTTCAATTTCAACTTCTTCTTTTCCTTCTTCTTTTAAAAGATTATTATAAAACTTGCTATCACTAAAAATAGAATAGGTTAAAGGACGAACATTATTACTTGCTGTATTAAAAAATACTTTTCCTTTTTCTTCATCTATTTTTATACTTTTAACTTTTTCATAACTCATTTTGTTAAACCTCCTTTCACTAATATAAACTTAAATCTTATATTTAAAACTCCATTAACTATTTTATAATATTTCTTAATCATTTTTTAAAATCTCTTTTAATTCTTGTTCTTTTTTTTCTTCTGTTCTATTTTAATAATTTCTTTTAAACTTTCTTCACTTAAAACATTTGTATAAAACTTTTTATCTGTTTGTAAATCTTTTAAAATTTTTATTTCTTTTTCTTTCATTTAAGCCCCCTTATGTTTTTATAAATGTTTTTTGTTTTCATATGATTATGTGTTTAAAGTGTTGTAAAATTAAAAATAATAATAATTTAATACTTTAACATCTTGTTTAAATTGTTGCAAAAAATTAAATGGTTAAAAAGTTAAAATTAAAATATGTTATAATCTTAACAACATTAAAAGCCCTTAATAATCTCGTTTGGAGATTATCGCATATCTCTTTTAAGGTTTTTTTAAGCCCTTTTCTTTTTATGCTGTTTCTCTCACTTAATAAAATAAATAATAATTAATAAAATATGAATAGGATTTTTTAAACAGAAATCCTTTAAACTGCCCCTTGTGGTTAAAAAACTAAAAATCAAAATTTAATTTTAAGTATAAATTTACAAATTGTTTAAAATTAATTCTTTCTTTGTATATAACAATTCTTTTAATCTCTTTTGTGCTTCCTTTAAAATCTCTGTGTGTGGTTTTCGTTTGTCTTTATTTGGATTAATTTCGTTTAAAAGTTTGCCTGTTGTTTTACTCCACTTATTAATAGACACTAAACCATCAACAGCCACAAGAGTTTCATAAGAAAAATATAAATCTATACTTCCCTTACTAGTTCTTATTGTAACACAATTTTTATTTGTAGTTCCTAAATTGTTTAAACTTATGTTTATTTCTTCTACCATTTTAAAAACCTCCTTATAATTATATAAATATTTTTTGTTCTCATATACCTATATGTTTAAAGTGTTGTAAAAAATAGTATTTTATAGAGTAACAACTACCCCCAGCATTTAGAAAGGGTTTTTTATTGTAACCTTAAAAGCCCTTAATAATCTCGTTTGGAGATTATCGCATATCTCTTTTAAGGTTTTTTTAAGCCCTTTTCTTTTTATGCTCTTTCGCTTATTTAATAAAAATAAAAATAAAAATTAAATTAAGTTTTATATTTTAACAAAATGTAAAACTTCTTTTTGGTTTCTTATAAACAAATTTCCGATATCTTGGCTTTTAATATCCTTAACAAAAACTTTTCCTTTTTTATCTCTTTTGTATTCGGTGATATTTATTTGGTATTTGTTTAAAATCCACCCTTGAAAAAATCTTAATCTCTTTTCTGTTTTAAGTTTGTTTGTTCTTAATAAATAACTTATCCTATAAGTTTTTTTTCTTGTGTTATCAACTTCGCATAAATCCTTTAAAAATTTCGTGCTTACTTCTTTACCGAAGTCGTGCTTTAAACTTATAACCGATTTTAAAAACAAATCTCTTAACCCCTTCTCATTTATAGATTTTTTCAAATCGTTTAAAACCTCTATATATTGCATTTTTTTGTCCTCCCTTGTAATCCATAAAGCCAAAAGTCGTTTATAAAAAGGAGTAACAATTTTAGAAAGATAACACTTTTGAGTCATTTTAAAATGACAAGCCACACACCTACTAAACAGGAACAACAAAAAGCGAAACCACTTAAAAATGACACACAAAAAACACCATTTTAAAATAGTGATTAATTATTTGAGATTTATTTATTAATTATTTTAATTATTTTAATAGCTCTTTCGCAGGTATAAATAAATAAAATTAATTCTTTTTAATATTATTTTTTTATTTTTATTTTTTTTATAGTTCAAGAAGCATCAATTAAATAGTTCTTACATTTTTATTTTTATTTTTATTTTTTTTAATGTGGCAGAAGTGTTATTTAATTAAAAGCAACCTCAAACAACCAAAATAAATATAGGGGATCATTTAAAATCAAAAGGACCAAAAAAAAGAGGTCGTTTTTATCACAAGCCCCTCACCCCATTACAATTTAAGTTAAGAAAAGAATAATTGCCGCCACGCCAAATGAAGAATTACCAGACGGGGGGTGTTTTTAAGCCCTTTTAGAGCAAAATCAAACAAAACAAGAGGTAAAAAATATAAAACAATATACAACATACCCCTAAACAAAAGGGATACTACCAAAGAATAGTAAAGTTATATATTTTTTAGAAATATTCAATACTTTTGAAGGTCTTTTATAAGCCCATCGTATTCTGCCTTCTTTTCTAAGTAAGTTTTATAGTCTTCTATGCCATGTTTGAATGTATCTGGTCCAACAACCTTCTTTAAAGCAACAGATAATTTTTCAGATAACTCTTTTAAGGAACAATTGGTTTCTTTCTTATATAAATACATCAAAGCATCACGTTGTTCTTTCATTTTGGTCCTTACCTGACCAATTTCCTTCTCCTTTAAAGCTAACTTCTTTAAGTTAGCATACTTTTCCTTATCAAAAGGTATCCAACTTGAAAAACGCCCATTAAAACTTGGTGATGCTGCAGTATACTTTGAAAAAATACCCACCCTCTTCTTACCAAAGTTATATAAACGATCTTTTTGAATTTCATTGAAGAAATTAAAGAACCCTCTATTAAAATTTTGATCTAAAAATACATCTATTAAGAAATAACTCCTACAAACAGCATAATCTGCATGTAATTTAAAAAAATCTGGAAGAACAATCAAGATAACATGATTATATTGGCCACATTCTTGAAAAAAATCTTCAAGTAACCTATTTAATGATGTCATTGTTGTCTTTGCATCAAGGCCTGTCCTTCCTTCATCATAAATAATCACAGAATTCTTTGGGAGTGTTCTTCCTAACCTCATTAAATCATTTGGAGCAAAAGCATAATTCTTTAATGAAAAATTTAATGGTTTATTTGGACTTTTTGTAACTTTTATTTTTGATTCTAGAATAAACTTCCCTTCTTCATTTCTTTCAAGATTCATTTTCCCACCAGCTATAAGCCAAGCACAATATGCTCCAACTTGACTAGCAATTGTAGATTTTCCTGTTCGAACTTTTCCACGACCACTTATTATTCCAACAAGATCAAAGTCCTTAGATAAAAAAGCTGGGACCTCATATAAATTTTCAGCAAGATATCCATCCATATAAAATCCTTTTTTAATAATTATTTTTCCTTTCTTTTTTACTTTAGAAATAATATCAGTTACAATAACCATTTATTTTTTTCCTTTACCAAAGGTTCCAAACATAGCAGACCCAGGAGTATGTTTATTTTCTTTTAAATATAATTTTAAATCCTGCATTAATTTTCTTAACCAAATATCTTTTTTTTGTATTGAATGATACCAAATACTTCTAGCACGATTTTTCTTAGCACGAGGTACTCTTCTAAAATTATATTCTGCTATTTGAATTTGCTTAGAAAGAAAAGAATAAATTTTTGTATCTTTTTTATTAAGTGTAATACCTATTATTTTCCCATTATCTTCTTCAATTTCTAAATTTTCTTTATATAATAAGTTACAATAAATTCTATCTAGAACATTATTCCATTTTTTATATGTCCCTGATAAAGCCATATAATCAGCTTGTGCCCACAAATTATTTAATCTAAAAACTAACCCAAGAGAAGCATCTCTCTCAGGTGTATAATCAACCATAATAAATTTCTCCAAAATGAAAAAAGAAATTAGCTTTTATAAACTTTTCCCACCACTTTAAAGTAGTAACAATCTTATAATTTAATCTTTAACTTCTTTTTTAAGAAGTTTTGCTAACTCTTGTTGTTTAATAACTTCAAGTAATCCAATTAACTCAATTGTATTTTGGATTGGTTTTTTATCTACAAACCCTTTTAAATTAATTAAGTTCCCAATTTCATCTTTATTACAATCAACACTTATCTTCAAGACTATTTCTTTTTTCATTTTTAGTACCTCCTTTATATTTTTCTAATAATCCTTTGATAATTAAATAAATTGCTAGAAGAACATAAAGCAAAAAGCAAATTCCAACCAAGAATTTAACAAATAACTCTAAAGTTACTTTTCCGAGAATTTTCCATGCTATAAGAATTATTGGAAGTGCTATTATTGGTGAAATCATCCCAAGTCCTGTGAAAAATTTTAATTTGTTCATTTTTTGTTTTTACCTCCTTTTATCCTTTAAAAAAACAATAGAATTTACAATTCCAAAAATAGACCAAAGCAAAAGAAAAACTCTTTGGTTAATAGATCCAAAATTATAATAAAAAAGAATTATACTAATACAAATTGCTAAAGAGTAAAAGCCTATAGTGAACCATCCAAATTTACTTATCCCAGGATTCAATCTTTTTCTTTCACGAATTAATTCCCTTTTCCGCGCCTGCGGTTTAATTTTTCTCGGACCTAAAACAGCACTAGATGGAAATTGAACTTCTCTTTCTTTATTCATTTTCAATCACACCCTTTTCTTTTTTATTATCATCAATCACAATCTCTTAAACTTTCCCCTGAAATTTAAAAAACCACTTATCCATTTTATTTAATTTTAAAGTATCCTCTAATGCTCCATCATCAACTATACAAAATAAATCATATAAATTATGCAAATCCTCTGCAGTTAATTTAAATCTCTTTGTATCATCTTCAACCTGTTTATTATATTCTTTCATTTCTTTTCCTCCAATCTTTCATCTTCCTCTTTACAAAT
>Ga0164313_10004007_pt1 | contig 13146 bp, 12 predicted proteins | sample GuaBasSedimGuay4_FD_113735 | JGI IMG/M metagenome (GOLD analysis project Ga0164313, IMG submission 113735) | Subseafloor sediment microbial communities from Guaymas Basin, Gulf of California, Mexico - Guay4, Core 4569-4, 0-3 cm | ecosystem: Environmental > Aquatic > Marine > Hydrothermal vents... | reverse complement strand
GAGGCCATTTGTTTGGGTTGGTAGCGGGCGTTGGGAAATTAAACCAATTCAATGGATTGCCACAGCCGGCTTGGCGAGGTGTCACCCTTGGCTATCGCGCCTTCGCAATGACGGGAAAGGCTTGCTCGGAGTAAATCAGCGCATTCAGCATGGTCTGGAATTTTTAGGTAATGCCTCCTTTCACCCGCCAGTCCTTGAGGTTGCTGTGAATAGGGCAATCAAGCCTTAGTTCGAATAAGCCGCGATACAAATACAGCGCTTCTTCCCGGTGTTCGAGTTTTGCTGCTATTTTCTGTTCGATGTCATCGGCCTTAAGCAGGGTTTCACAATCGGGATGCCGGGTGAGTAATTTTGCTGCGGTTTTTGCGCCTATTCCTGGAATACCGTGAATATTGACTGAGCTCGACCCTACCAGAGCAAAATAATCCGGCAGTTGCTGCGGTTGTATGCCGTAACGCTTTGCAATTAAAGCTGCATCAATCGCCTGGTGCCCAAAGTGATCGTACAGCCCGGTATGCTGATCCAGCAATTGTGCCATCAGGTGGTCGGTCGACAGTATCAGGTTCTGACAATCAAAATTGCGGGTAGTGTGGACGATGCTGGCGATGATGTCATCCGCTTCATAGCCTTCGATGTCCAGCCAGCTGATTCCCGCTTCCTCGAGTTGCTTACGGATACGTGGAAAGCTTTCCAGCATGGCGGCGGGTTGCGGTTTCCTGTTGGCCTTGTAGGGTGGGTAGAGCCGATGGCGCCAGGTGTGCTGATAGTGCTCTAATACGCAAACCGCGTGGCTGGGTTGATGTTGTTGCAGGATGTGTTTGAAGGCATTGTCACAGGCTTTCAGAAATTGCTCGATATCGGGCGTGTCATCCTGTTTGACAGGTAGCGCCGAATAGATGCGCCTGAGCAGATTGAGACCATCGATGATGAGCAATTTGATCATCGTGCTACTTTGCTTCCCTGGCTGATGGGTTGGCTTAGTTTCTGGCAATCAGGCGTAGGAATTCAGACCGCGTGCGCTCATCGGTGCGAAAGCTGCCCAGCATCATTGAGGTTTGCATCAATGAGCTTTGTTTTTGCACCCCGCGCATCATCATGCACATGTGCTTTGCCTCAATTACGACACCCACGCCACGCGCATCGACGGCCGACTCAACTGCATGAGCGATCTGATGTGTGAGGTTTTCCTGAATCTGTAAGCGTCGCGCGAACATATTGGTGATGCGCGCTAGTTTGGATAAGCCAATGACCTTTCCCTTGGGTAAATAGGCGATATGGCATTTGCCGATGAAAGGCAGCAGGTGGTGTTCGCATAGCGAGTAAAACTCAATGTCCTTGAGGATCACCATCTGATCATTTTCTGACTCGAAAATGGCATTGTTGATTACTTCGTCCAGCGTTTGGTGATAGCCTTCAGTAAGAAACTGCATGGCTTTTGCCGCACGCATTGGCGTTTTAACAATGCCGTCACGCGAAACGTCTTCGCCCAGCGTATGCATGATGGCCGAATAATGATCTGCGATTTGTTGGGTGGATTCTTTTTCCATGAGATTACTGTGTTGGTTCAGGATGTGCTAGCGCGACTTACACGAGCGGCTGACAGGTGTGGCCGCATGAGGGGCTACATGAGTAGTTCGGAGGCAAAACTATCAGCATAGCGGGCGTTGAACTCATCCAGAGTGAAACGATGATTCTGGGTGCCGTGGTGTTCAATTTTAATGGCACCAAGCAATGATGCCATTCTGCCGGTGATCTCCCAGTCCAGTTCATTGATGATGCCATAGAGCAAGCCGGCACGAAATGCATCGCCACAGCCGGTGGGATCAACAGCGGTCCTGATCGGCGCAGTCGGAATGTGCAGTACTTCGTGGTTGACGTATATTTCCGAGCCTTTAGCGCCGCGGGTGATGATCAGAGCATCCACCGCGCTCGCAATGACATCAATCGACATATTCGCATTTTGCGACAGCATTTCAGATTCATAATCATTGACCACCACGTAATCCGCAATTGAAATGAAGCGTCGTAACTCTTCCTGATTGAACATCGGCAAGCCCTGGCCGGGGTCGAAAAAGAAGGGGATGCCCAGCGTGTAAAGTTGTTCTGCATGGTCAATCATCGCCTGCTTACCGTCCGGTGCGACGATGGCGAGTTTGATGTTGTAGGCAAGTTCCAGTGCGTCGGTAATTTTGTTCTGGTGCGCGTGATTCATCGCGCCCGGGTGGAAGGCAATGATCTGATTGTCATCCATGTCAGTGGTCAGAAATGCCTGTGCGGTGAAGGTGTCGCCGATTGGCACAATGCAATCTCTGTTCATGCCGCATTGTTTGAGCCATTTCTTATAAGGCTTGAAATCTTCTCCAACCGTGGCCATTGGCAAAGAATCTTCACCCAGCATATTGAGATTATAGGCAATGTTTCCAGCGCAACCGCCGAATTCCTTGCGCATTTCCGGCACCATGAAGCAGACATTGAGGATGTGTACTTTCTCTGGAATAATATGATTTTTAAAAGAATCAGGGAACACCATGATGGTGTCATAGGCCATAGAACCTGTAATCAAGATGGACATATTGCTAAAAAGTGAGGGTGGTTAACGACAGTTTTCGCACCGGCCGTAGAGGCAGAGCGAATGGTCAAGAATTTTAAAATTGTTTTGCTCGGCGATACTGTCCTGGCGTTTTTCGATGGTGTCGTCATGAAATTCAATGATGATGCCGCAATCCATGCATACCATATGATCATGGTGATCGCTGTCGGCAAGCTCAAAAACGGAGCATTCGCCAAAGTGATGGCGTAGTACCAGACCGGCTGCTTCGAACTGAGTGAGCACTCGATAAATGGTTGCCAGCCCGATGCTCTCCTTGTTTTCCAGCATCAGCTGATAGACATCCTCTGCAGATAGATGTTGCCCTCGATTTGATTCGAGCAGCTTCAGGACTTTAATTCTGGGCAGTGTGGATTTAAGTCCGGCTTGTTTTAGTTCGTCAGTTTGTGTCATATTTTTACTGTTCGATGTCGGTAGGGCTTATGCAGATTGATTCGCTTCCAGCCGGTTTGCTTTTTCAACCAGAGTTCCAATCGTGAGCCCTTGTACAACAATTGAAAATACCACAACTACGTAGGTTACCGCTAGAATAATATCACGCGCACTCCCGGGCGGAAGGGATAGAGCCAGTGCCACAGAGATGCCGCCGCGTAGCCCACCCCAGACCAGAATACGGGTGACATAGGGTGTAAAGCTGCGCCGGAGTTTAAACAATGAAATGGGAATCCCGACGGAAATCCAGCGAGCGCCCAGCACCAGTAATATCGTGATCAGGCCGGCAATCAGTGAATGATAGCTAAAATCCAGTATCAAGACTTCCAGCCCGATCAACACAAACAGTAGCGCATTGAGGATTTCATCAATGAGTTTCCAGAACAGATCTAGGTGTTCGCGGGTTTTTTCACTCATCGCGTATTGACGCCCGTGATTGCCGATGACCAGGCCGGCAACCACAATACTGATTGGCCCTGAAGTGTGAATCGCAGCGGCCAGCGTGTAGCCGCCCATGACGATGGCGAGTGAGATTAAAACCTCGGTTGAGTAATCATCGAGGCTGGCGAGTAGTTTAAAGCCGATGTATCCCAGCATCAGGCCAAATACAATCCCGCCAATGGCTTCCTCTGCGAACAGCAGTGCAATATGTGGTAAAGAGGCGGATTGTGGATCCAGTGTGATTCCAAGCAGCACGATAAAAATGACCACGCCGACTCCGTCGTTGAATAAGGATTCACCGGTAATTTTGGTTTCCAGAGCCTTGGGTGCGCCAGTGCTTTTGAGGATGGACAGCACTGCGATTGGGTCGGTAGGTGAAATCAATGCACCGAAAAGCATGCAGTAAATTAAATCAATATTAAAGCCTAAGAGGTTGAATACAAAGTAACTACCGTATCCAATGAGCAGGGTTGAGAGCAATACACCCAGAGTAGACAGGGTTAGGATTACCCAGCGCTGCTGGCCCAGATCTTTGAGGTTAACGTGTAAAGCACCGGCAAATAAAAGGAAGCTGAGCATCCCCTGTAGCAGCGTGAAATTGAAATCAACCCCGGAAAGTATTTTTTCCGCCAGTGCGCGGCTTGGATAAATTCCCAGCCATTCAATGAGTGCAATTGCGAGCGAAAACAACAGTGCGATTAGCATTACGCCAATTGCCGTTGGCAGCTTTATCCACTTCGCATTAATATAGCTGAAGAGTGCAGTGATGGTGATCAGTAAGGCGCTAAGTTCAAATAGATCCATTATTTTGTAGCTTGATAGGGACGCGATGAACAATCATTATTTGTTCAGCACTTCCCCGGTTAATCTTTACAAATTTCAGCGAGGTCGCCGCGGGTGCCGGTTGCGAGTTCGCTGATTAATGTTTTTAAGGGTGAAAGCCGGTCTGCACTATTCAGAGCAATTGCGCGTAGTGCAATTAAACCGGGCGCCTGACTGGCAAAGCCCGACTTAAAAGCCTGCATCGCGTTCAAAGTCAGTGCATTTTGCGGTTGGCGTTTGCGCTCATATTTTCTGAGCGTGGCCCGGCTCGAAAACGAGCGATGCTGTCGCAGTGCAGTGGTGATGACTTCGCTGAGTACAGCTGCGTCCTGAAGTCCAAGATTCGCGCCCAGGCCTGCCAGAGGATGGGTTCGATGAGCCGCGTCTCCGATAAGTGCAATGCCGGGCTCGACGTAGTGGCTGGCGTGCTGCTGTGCCAGTTCAAAGCCAGCGCGCGCACCGCAAATTTTAACTTTCCCTAATCTGCTTTGCATTGCCCGTTCAACGGCCTTTGCGAAGGCTTTGTCATCCAGCTGTTTTAGTTCGCGGGCATAGTCCGTGTCACAGGACCAGACGATAGAGCAACTCCCATCGGCCAGTGGCAGATACGCGATTGGCCCTCGATGATGAAAACACTGATAGGCTGTTTGCTGATGCGGGCGTTCTGTGGTGATTCGACAAACCATGGCTGTCTGGTTGAATAAACCAGTTTCAAGAGGGAATCCTGACAGTGTACGTACTTGTGAATGCTGTCCGTCTGCGCCGATCAATAAAGAGCTAGACAGGCGCGCATCCTGTAAAGTGATCTCGATACCGCCAGCTTGTCTGGCAATGCTTTCCAGCGCATTATCAGCATGAATAATGACATTATCATGTGCTTTAAGTAATTCAAGCAAGGCATTGATAATGAAATCATTTTCAACTATATATCCCAGTGATTCCATGCTGGCGCTCTCAGCATCAAATTCTACTGAAGCATCGCTGTTTGCATCCCAAATCTGCATTGAGCTGTATGCATTAGCACGCTCAGACAGTAGCTTATCAGCGATATTCAAGTGCTCGAATATCTTCATGGAGGCTGGATTAATTGCACTGACACGCAAATCGTAGGGGCGATCTTTAGGATATTCCTGAAGGGTTGCCGGACCTCTTTCGATCACCGCAATGGATAAATTGGTTTCTGCAAGCAACGCGGCAGCGGTTAAGCCTACAATGCCGCCACCGACAATACAGATGTCACATGATTCAATTGAAGGCTGGCTCATGATTCGGATGATCGCCCGCGGCGCAGTTTAAGGCCTCGCGCGAGGCGAGGCTGACCCTTGCCCAGACCCATACTGTGCCTAAGCAATGCACGTTTGACAAAGGGTAGATTTTCGACCACTGCAAGCCCCAGATTTCTGCCGGCAGCAACCAGCGGGGAGGAATGGCTGAATATTTTCAGCAGGCCGTCAGTGAATTGGCTGACGCGTTGTGTATCCTGAGTGCGTGATTGTGCATAGTGTTGCAGAAACGCGAGTGAGCCAATGTCAGAAATATCCTGCTCCGATTCTAATAGTTGCTCAGCGAGCGCAGCAACATCACGTAGACCCAGATTAAAGCCTTGGCCAGCCACTGGGTGAACCGTATGAGCGGCGTTGCCCAGTACCAGCACCCGTTCGCCATACGGTGTGTTTAGAATGCTGCGTGTCAGTGGATAGGCCTTGCGCGAGGTAGGCTTGCTGAACAGGCCTGCGGTGGTGCCGAAGGCATCCTGCAGGCAGGCGATATAATCCATATCATCCATTGCCTCGATACGCGTCAGGTTTTCCGGTGATAATGTCCAGACCACGGCAAAACGTTGATCTGTCATTGGCAGTAAAGCCAACGGGCCATCATCCATAAAACGCTCATAGGCCTTATTCTGATGTGCCGTATTGGTGCTGATGATGCTCAACAGGGCGGATTGCGAATAAGGATGCTGTTCTTTATTAAAGCCCAGCCTGGATAGCAGGGGTGAGCGACCGCCATCTGCGATCACCACCAACTTTGCGCTTAACTCAAGCGGCTTTTTGGCTTTATCTGTCAGGACAGTAACCACCGCAGCATGCGCTTTAATATCGACCTGTGAGGCCTCTCCGGGGCAGTAGAAAGCGATATTGTCGCTGAGCTGGATTTGTCTGGTCAGCGCGTAGCCGAGTGATCGGGTTGGCACTACATATCCAAGCGCCGGCGTGCCGGCATCCAGGCAGGATAAACGACTTAGACCGAGATGGCCTTTGTTGGATATATGGATGCTTTTTATCGCGCAGGCATCCGCTTCGATTTGTGAATCCCATACGCCGAGCTGGCTGAAAATATGTCGTGCGCTATAGGTTAAAGCAATGGTGCGCTCATCGTAACTGGGTTGAGCGTCTGCATCGACAGCAAAGGCTTCGATGACAGCGATGCGATAGTTTGTCTTCGCCAGTGCAACGGCGAGACTGGCACCGGCGAGTCCACCGCCGATAATGATGAGGTCATATTCAGTGCTGGCCATGCTCAGGGGTGAGAATTACGCATAATGGCTTCGATTTCATCCGCATCGACCGGTATATCCCGACTCAGAATTTCAGGCGCATTTTTGCCGACGACGACGTCATCTTCTATGCGGATGCCAATGTGGTGCCAGCGCTCATCGACCTGATCGGATGGCGTGACATAGATTCCCGGTTCTACCGTTAATACCATGCCAGGTTCGAGCACGCGCCAGGCATCCTCAACTTTATACTCACCTACATCGTGCACGTCCATGCCCAGCCAGTGACCGGTTCCATGCATGTAAAATTGTTTATAGGTTTCTTTTTCCAGTGTTTCTTCCAACGAGCCTTTAAGCAGACCCAGATCAAGCATGCCTTGCGCCAACACCTTCACTGCGGCCTGATGGTAAGCGCGCCAACCCCGCTCAGGGCGAACCTCCTCTATGGCTGCTGCCTGTGCTGCCAACACCAGATCATATAAGGCACGCTGTTCGCCGCTGAATTTTCCGTTGACCGGAAAAGTGCGGGTAATATCTGAGGCGTAGCATTCAAGCTCCGCACCGGCATCGATCAACAATAAATCACCATCCTGGCAGATGGCCTGATTTTCAGTGTAGTGTAAAATACAGGCGTTTTCTCCTGCAGCCACAATCGAAGGGTAGGCCGGATGGGCACTGCCTCCCTGCATAAAAGTGGCTTCCAGCGCTGCCTGAATTTCGTATTCATACATTCCGGGGTGGCATACCTGCATTGCCCTGCGGTGTCCCGCTGCGCTGAGCTTTGCGGCACGCCGCATTACGCGTAATTCTTCGGATTTCTTATACAGACGCTGTTCGTGCAGAATATAGCTCAGATCCTGAAAGCCCATTGGTGCATGCACGCCGGTGCGTACTTTGGCCTTGATTTCATTCACCCAGGCAAATAGTTGCTGATCAAAATCCGGGTGGCGCCCGGTGCAGGTAAACACCTGGCTCTGGTTTTCCAGCAATTTGGGTAAAATGGTTTCCAGTTCTTCTATTTCATATGCCTGATCAGCGCCGTATTGTTCAATTGCCTTATCCAGCCCGGCTCGCTTGCCTTCCCATTGCTCGCGTGTGGGGTCATTTTTACGGCAAAACAGAATAAACTCGCCTTCTTCGCGATTGGGAATCAGCACCGCAACCGCTTCGGGTTCCGGAAACTGGGTGAGGTAGTAAAAATCACTGTCCGGGCGAAATCTAAAACGCACATCACCGTTGCGATGCTGTTCCTCATTGGTTGGAATAATGGCGATACCCTCTCCCATTAATTGCATGAGTCCGCGACGACGGCGGTTAAATATATCGGCGTGCATATTTATACCTTAAATATAAGTTCGGTGGGACAGCTGGGGGCAATCAGTGCTCAAATTGCCCCGATTTTAATCATTGTTTGTGGTGATGGGAATGTCCGGATTAAGCTCTTCGTAGATTAATTGGGTGACCATGCGTATATACTCTTTTAGTTCGAACAGGGCCACTTCATCTTCTGTGCTGCCATCAACATCGGCATCCAGTCCAGCGATTTCGATGACATCCTGAACGCTTTCATTTACTTCGGAACTCAAGCGAGTGCGAAACTCTGAACCATCGTGGAACAAACCAATGATATAACCCTGACTCCAATCTGCCAGCGCTTCGAGCTGAATGTTCAAGGCATCGACTTCAGGTAGCCACAGGTCGAAAGCGAATTCAGCCTGATTCAAATCGCGTCCGGCCATTTCAACCAGGCTTTGAATAGCGGCGATGGATGCGTCATCCGAGAAATTCAGGTGCTCAATAATGGCCTGCAGATCTGAGGCTTGAACATCACGGCAAACCAGACCACAGGCGATGCCGTGCGCTTGCGCGGCTGATCCATCAAAGGCGCTGTTGCGCAGGCGCTGATCCAGTGCATCATAGCGGTTTTCTGAATCGTCTGTTTGTGGCTGGTGGTGCTGAATATCTATCATGCCTTGATTATAAGGCAAGCGCCGATCAATTCGCTAATTCGTATGTTGATTTGGAGTTGCTAAGCAGGTTGTCATTTTGGGTCTTCTTTATTTGTTGTTAAGGCCAGGAGTCTGAACAAATCAAGATTGATTCAGAAAGTCTACAATCATCCTGATTCATCCCGCAAATCGTTGCAATAGCCATGCCCCCTTCTATATAAAGAAAGGGCCTCATGTCGAAACAAATCAGAACGATTGCATCTCTTTCTGAATTCAACCCTATTTGATCAGCGCTTCCCTGGCAAATCCTATATTTTCCTAATTTTTTGGTAGTTGACTTGCGTCAAAGAAAATTGACTTAATAAATCGTAAGCTAGGCGGGTTCATTTTCAGCTCACTACTATGCACTACGACATCATTGTTATTGGCGCGGGTCCTGCGGGCCTAAGCTTTGCGCGCTCGCTTAAAACCTCCGGTTTACGGGTTCTAATCCTGGAAAAACGCCCACTGGAAGAAATCGAAACTCCAGAATATGACGGGCGTGATCTTGCTCTAACCCATTTGTCCCGGCGCAATATGCTGGAGTTGGGGCTTTGGCAACGCATACCTGAGCAGAATATTTCTTTTATTCGTGAGGCAAAAGTACTCAACGGAGATTCATTGTTGTCGCTTGATTTTGATGCGCCACGCGAAGACGGCTTGCCACTGGGCTATATGATTTCTAATCACCATATTCGTCAGGCCTGTTATGATGCGATAAAGGATCTGGAAAATGTCACCATCATGGCCGGACAATCGGTCAGTGATGTGTCAACCAATGCTAGCAATGGTCGTGTAACCATGGAAGATGGCAGTGAATACACTGCGAACTTAATTGTGGCCGCGGACAGTCGCTTCTCTGAAACACGACGTAAGGTTGGCATCGCTGCGGATATGCGCGATTTTGCGCATTCAGCCATTGTTTGCCGGGTGACACATGAAAAAGGACATGACAATATTGCCTGGGAAATCTTCCAGTATGGTCGTACTCTGGCGATTTTGCCGCAGCATGATAAGCAATCTTCTGTGGTGATCACCGTGCCCGGGAATCAGGTTGATGAGATCATGGCAATGTCAGCTGAAGAATTTGCTAAAGATCTGGCAACCCGTTTCGATCATCGACTGGGTGAGATGGAATTACTCAGCGAGCGGCATGCCTATCCTTTGATTGGGGTGCATGCCAAGCGATTTTTTACTCAGCGGTTCTGCACCATCGGTGATGCAGCGGTCGGTATGCACCCGGTAACAGCACACGGCTATAATCTGGGTTTGCGAGGTCAGGCAACGCTTGCCCGTTTGATCATCAAGGCCAAAGAACAGGGCAGGGATATCGCTGATCCGGCGATGCTGCGACGCTATGAAATGATCCATATGCGCGCCACGCGGCCGCTATACCATGGCACCAATGCATTGGTTAGATTGTTTACCGATGACAGTGTGCCGAGTCGCGTACTGCGTTCCGGCGTTATTCGTGCCAGTCGGTTGTTGCCGCCGGTAAAATGGCTGATTCAGAAAAAATTGGGTGAGATGGATGAAACACCTTCTTTGTTTTCCAAATTGCCCCTGCTCCCGAGCAGGTTGCCGCGTCCGGGGAAAAGCCTGTTTCGCCCCTGATAGCAGAGAAACGCTCTGTGTAGGGTGGGTAAGCCCCAAAATCGGGTAATAGATAGCTGCACCCACCAAAACATTTATATCCAGTCGGTGCTAAATAGCATTTACATAAGGCTCAGATCAGTATTTTAGCCCCCTCTCCCATCGGGGAGAGGGCTGGGGTGAGGGGTTGATATATCAATTACCGCAACTCACATCAGGATGTAGTTTACCTGAGCGACCGCAACGTGCTTTTCATTGCGATCGTATAGATCCACCGCAACCGGACACATGGTCCGGCCAAATTTAATTACCCGTGCACGTGCAGTGACATCACTAGTGCATGCGGCAAGGAAGCGGATATTCATATCCGTGGTGGCGGTATTCACATCCGGCCCGGATTTTGTGAGCACTGCCCAGCAGGCTATGGTATCCGCTACCGTCATCAGCATGCCGCCATGGTAGCAATTAAATATCCCGTCATAGTCGGTGTCATGTGGCACGCGGGCCTCGCAATAACCCTCCTCCAGTTTGAGGATTTGCATTTTAAGTTTGCTGCTGATTGGAACGCTTTTTATACGCGCCAGTATGGCCTCTTTATCTTCTTCTGTTAGCACTTCGACATCTCCGGACGGCTGAAATAATATCGGCAATCATATCATGCAGGCAGGGAAACCCTGTAAAAATCATGATTGTTTCAGACTGCCTGGAATGGTTCTGAATTTGCAACGCTTTGCGTACGGACGTAGACACTAATGCTCAGAATCTAGTTTAGAATAAATCATCTCCAGGCGCTTGCAGTCAGCTGAAATTTAGTTAAAACTTGAGCATCGATGTTTCATAAATTCAACAGGAAAGCAGCATGATCAATCAATTATCTGACTCGGGTCTCTTTCGCCAGCAATGCTACATTAACGGAGAGTGGCGGGATGCAATCAATGGTGAAACACTCGAAGTAAGCAACCCGGCTAATAATGATGTTCTGGGAACAGCGCCTAAAATGGGCGCCACTGAAACACAGGAAGCCATTGATGCAGCCGCTGAAGCATTAAAAAGCTGGAAGAAAACCACTGCTAAGGAACGTTCAGATATTTTGCGTCGCTGGTTTGAGTTGATGCTGGAGCATAAAGAGGATCTGGCGATGATCATGACGCTGGAGCAGGGTAAGCCTCTGGCCGAAGCGCGTGGAGAAATAGTGTACGCAGCGAGTTTTATTGAATGGTTTGCAGAAGAAGGTAAACGTGTTTACGGTGATGTCATTCCCGCGACTCAGGGAGATAAACGAATCATGGTGCTCAAGCAAGCGGTGGGTGTGGTTGCTTCAATTACCCCCTGGAATTTCCCCGCAGCGATGATTACCCGTAAAGCCGCACCTGCACTTGCTGCGGGCTGTACTTTTGTGGCTAAGCCGGCAGAACTTACTCCTTACTCGGCATTTGCTCTGGCTGAGCTCGGTGAGCGTGCGGGCATCCCTAAAGGCGTATTCAATGTGCTAACGGGTGATGCGCCACAGATCGGAGCAGCGATGACGGCGAGCCCGGTGGTGCGCAAACTGACTTTTACCGGTTCGACCGCAGTTGGAAAGTTACTGATGCGCGAATGCGCCGGTACCGTCAAGAAAGTGTCAATGGAGCTCGGTGGAAATGCGCCGTTTCTGGTGTTTGATGATGCAGATCTGGATGCAGCGGTTGAAGGTGCGATGTTGTCAAAATTTCGCAATACCGGGCAGACTTGTGTATGTGCAAATAGAATCCTGGTGCAGGAAGGCGTTTATGATGCTTTTGCTGAAAAGATGGCCGCCGCTATGACGAGCCTGCAGGTTGGCGAAGGGCTGAATGAAGAGAATAACCAGGGGCCGCTGATTAATGACGCTGCCTTGCTCAAAATTGAACAACATGTCGAGGATGCAACTTCCAGAGGCGCGACAATTGCATTGGGGGGGGCGCGACATGCGCTCGGTGGAACATTCTATCAACCGACCTTGCTAACCGGTGTTACCGCAGATATGCAGCTGGCCGGTGAGGAAACTTTCGGCCCGCTGGCACCGCTGTTTTCATTTAAGACAGAAGAGGAAGGCGTCGCGCTGGCCAATGACACGCAATTCGGATTGGCTTCGTATTTTTATGCGCGGGATCTGAGCAGAGTCTGGCGGGTTTCAGAAGCCCTTGAAACCGGCATCGTTGCGGTGAATACTGGAATTTTTTCAACCGAAGTTGCGCCATTTGGCGGTGTTAAGGAATCGGGAGTAGGCAGGGAGGGGTCCAAATATGGTATTGATGAGTATCTGGAAATCAAATATGTCTGTGTCGGTGGCGTATGATCTGTAGAAGTTCAGATCTGAGTCTGAGAGTTTGCCGGGATGCGCGCAACGATTATCCCGGCTGATGGTGTTCTAATTTGTGGAGTTTGCCTGCTCAATTTCAGTTGAAGGCCCTGGCTCCGCTGAAGGCTCTGACTCCGCTGAAGGCTCTGACTCCGCTGAAGGCTCTGACTCCGCTGAAGGCTCCAGAGCAACGGCCTGAACGCGTCGTTGGCTGGCTCGAACTTTTTCTGTCTGGATGCGTAAGCGCTCCAACTTGAGCGTCTCGATTTCAAGCTTTGATTTTAGATTATTAATCTGCTTCTCATCGAGCGGGGGCGGAGGCTCTGCCGTGGTGGTGCGTATGGGCGTCATAGCCGCAACCGGTTGCGACAGTTCGGCTTCTCTGCTGTTCGAAAACAATAAAAAGACCACCGCACTTAGAATGCCGATAGCCAGCAGGATATTG
>Ga0164313_10004006_pt1 | contig 13147 bp, 12 predicted proteins | sample GuaBasSedimGuay4_FD_113735 | JGI IMG/M metagenome (GOLD analysis project Ga0164313, IMG submission 113735) | Subseafloor sediment microbial communities from Guaymas Basin, Gulf of California, Mexico - Guay4, Core 4569-4, 0-3 cm | ecosystem: Environmental > Aquatic > Marine > Hydrothermal vents... | reverse complement strand
TTTAAGATCCATATCAAAAGCAGCATCATGTACTATCTCAGGTTTAGTAACAGATTCTACCTTTTCAATAAATTCAAAATTACCGCTACTATCAATTACAAAACTCGTAGGGATGGGTCCACCGGAAGGAAGATCTTGTCCATAAAGGTGCCAGGTCTCATCTATACTTGCCTCAAATACAAGCTCATACTCATCATTTCCAAGCTCAGTAAGCTGGAATTGCCATTTTACAGGAGTTAGTACCTGCGCGAAACTTAAAGTTGAAAAAAGAAGAAAAAGTATAAATGTAAACTGAAGTTTATTTCTCATTTTAAAAGATTTTAATTTTGTTCTACAAAAATAGACCAGATGTAAAATATAATTTGTCAATCATCCGACAAACCTTCTAAAATAATTTCATCCATGAATTTATCGAAAAAATGATATTCCAAAAAGCTATAGGATGAGTTTTCCTGAACCTTTATCTTACACTTGTATTTAAACCTCCATTTTAAAGCTAATGGAATGATGCCCTTTTTAATAAAAGCAGCAACATAAGGGTGGGTCATTATTGTTAGAGATGCAAACTTCTGTTTATCAAGAAGTTGTTTTAAAACATTCTCTATTTCATCAACAAACATTATACTTGGGGCGGCCTTACCTGTTCCATGGCAGGTTGGGCAAGTTTCCAAAATATCAATATTTAATACAGGCCTGACTCTTTGCCTTGTAATTTGAAGCAGCCCAAATTTACTTAATTGTAAAATATTGTGCTTTGCCCGGTCTGTGGACATGTACTCCTTCATCTTGTCATAAAGTACCCTACGATTATCGGCATTAACCATGTCGATAAAGTCTATGACAATAATACCTCCCATATCACGGAGCCGTAATTGTCTGGCAATCTCTTCCGCTGCACTAACATTCACCCTTAATGCATTCGTTTCCTGGTCATCACCGGACTTAGAGCGATTACCACTATTTACATCAATAACATGAAGGGCTTCGGTATGCTCAATTATAAGATAAGAACCATTTTTAAAAGATACCGTTCGCCCAAACAAAGATTTAACCTGTTTGTTAATACCAAAATGCTCAAAGATTGGAGTTTTTCCACTGAAATATTTTACTATCTTTTCTTTTTCAGGGGCATTGATCCTCAGGTAATTTTTTATTTCCTGATGGACATTTTTATCATTTATGGTAATGCTGCTAAAGGATACGTTCAATATATCACGTACTATTGCCGAGGTACGACTAATTTCACTGAGAACAAGTTTGGGTGGCTGGGCATCCTTTAGCTTTTCAACCATTTTCTCCCATTTCTCAATCAGAGTTCTAAGTTCAGTATCCAATACAGCTACTTTCTTCCCCTCTGCAACTGTACGAATAATAACCCCAAAGTTTTTTGGTTTAATACTTTGCAATAAGCTCTTCAGCCTGTTTCGTTCTTCAAATGATTCGATTTTTTGAGAAACAGATACCTTATCCGAGAAAGGCATTAACACTAAATTACGACCTGCTATTGAAATTTCTGAAGTAAGCCTCGGCCCCTTCATGGAAATAGGCTCTTTGGCAATCTGAACTAAAATAAGCTTACCCGATTTAAGGACATTTGTGATTTTTCCATCTTTGGGAATATCAGCTTCCCTCCTGAACCTGGATAAGGAATGTGGTTTAACCTTTCTTGAATGGCAAAATTTCAGATAATTTGACAGGGAATTAAACTGGGCACCCAGGTCCAGATAGTGTAAAAAAGCATCCTTTTCATACCCAACATCAATAAATGCAGCATTCAGGCCAGCCATTATTTTGCGGACCTTACCTACATAAATATCTCCTACCCCAAACTTAAGATTACTCTTTTCTTTGGTAAGTTCAATCAGCCTTTTCTCCTCCAACAGGGCAATATTTATTTCCCTGGGATTTACATCAATCACAATTTCATTACTCACAACTCCAACTTATTAACTGATCCTAAAAATCACAGACTATGTGAACGTTGAATAATACAACAAACCTAAAGATCTGAACAGACCTTTAGGTTCCTGACAAAAGATAAATACAATAAAATAATACTTACAAAGAAGGATTACTACTTCCTCTTCTTATGTCTGTTCTTTCTTAAGCGTTTTTTACGCTTATGGGTTGCCATTTTATGTCTTTTCCTTTTCTTTCCGCTTGGCATAGTTAAAAACTTTTAACAAATAATTGCACTAACAAATAGCTACTTTACACTCTTTTTCACCTTGCTAACAAAGGATTTGGCAGGCTTAAATGAAGGAATAAAATGTTCAGGAATAATTATTGTAGTATTCTTAGAAATATTCCTGGCAGTTTTCTTTGCTCTTTTCTTTACAATAAAACTACCAAAACCTCTTAAATAAACGTTTTTGTCTTTAACAAGAGACCCTTTTACAGTTTCCATGAATGCTTCTACAGTTTTTTGAACTGTTACTTTTTCAATTCCTGTATTCTTTGAAATCTCGTTTACAATGTCTGCTTTAGTCATTTTTAAAATCTTTAGTTATCAATATTTTACAATTCAACATAATTATTTGGGACTGCAAATATAAAAGTTTTTTTTTATTATATACAAACAGTTAATGTTTTATTTTTAGACATTTACGATTAATTAAATTTTCATATAAGTTTTAACAAAAATCAGATAACAATAAACTAAGTAAATATGCCAGCCCTCTTACAATAATAAATATCAAAAACAGGAAGGCCCCTTGACTTAATAATTAAAAAGAACTTGTAAATAGGCATAGAATTTACTACATTTACGGCTTGAATAAAAAGAAAACAAACAATGATAAACAAAGTAATTTTAGTTGGAAACGTTGGTCGTGACCCGGAAGTAAGATACCTTGATAATGGAGTTGTCATCGCCAAATTCCCTGTTGCTACCAGCGAAACTTATACCAATAAAAGTGGTGAAAAAGTCACCAATACCGAATGGCACAACATTGTATTATGGCGGAAACTGGCCGAGGTAGCAGATAAATATATTAAAAAAGGCAGTTCTCTTTATATTGAAGGCAAAATCAGAAGCCGTTCATATGAAGATAAAGATGGTATTAAGCGCTATATTACTGAAATCATTGCAGATAACATGCAAATGCTTGGTAAAAGACAGGATGACAGGCAACCACTTACCAACAGTAACAGCACAGACCCTAAAACCGAAGGAACCCAGACAGGCTCAAACGAAGGAACAAAAAGCAGTCTGAGCGATCCTTTAAGTGGCTCAGGGAATGAACAAGCTACCGATGACTTGCCCTTTTAACATTATTAGTTAATTAACAAAGTATTGTTTTGGAATCGGACAATCTTATTCCTTTATTTATTCTGGGTGAATTAAACCTGGGCCTTTACCCTCTTAGCCCTGGAATTTTTTTCTCATTAGCAATTTTAGTTTTATTGCTTATATGCTCAGCCCTGATTTCCGGATCTGAGGTGGCCTTCTTTTCGTTGTCACCAGGAGATATCGATGAACTTGAATCAAGTAAATCAAATACTGCCAAAAGAGTAATAAATTTACATCAAAGACCAGAACATTTGCTTGGGACCGTGTTGGTAGTCAATAACTTTGTAAATGTTGGCGTAGTTATTTTATCCAGCTATATCACTAATTCAATCATCGATTTTTCGCAGGAAAAAGTCTTGGGTTTTCTTTTCCAAATTATTTTCATAACCTTTATTCTTCTTTTATTTGGAGAAATTATTCCCAAAGTTTTTGCCCATCAGTATGCAATTAAATTTGCCCTTTTCATGTCAGGAGCCATACTGTTTCTTGAAAAATTATTCAAACCGGTTATTCATGTATTGATTTCTTCTACCTCCTTCGTAAATAAACGACTTGCCGGAAAAAAGACGGTAATATCAATGACTGAATTATCTGATGCACTTGACCTGTCATCAACAGATGACATAGAAGATGAGCATATATTAAAAGGTATTGTAAAATTTGGGAATATTGATGTTCAGGAGATTATGAAGTCCAGAATGGATGTTTTTGCAATTGATGTAGAAACTCCATTTTCTGTACTTCTCAAAAAATTCCTTGAATCGGGTTATTCCAGGATCCCCATATATGCCGAATCATTTGATACGATAAAGGGAATTTTATACATTAAGGACCTACTACCATATCTGCATAAAGATGAGACCTTTAAATGGCGATCCCTTATTCGCCCTCCATACTATGTTCCTGAATCAAAAAAGATCAATGATCTTCTGGCTGAATTCCAGGAAAAGAAGATTCATTTGGCAATTGTTATCGATGAATATGGTGGAACAAGTGGAATTGTAACTTTGGAAGACATTCTTGAGGAAATTGTTGGAGAAATAATAGATGAATCGGACGAGGATGAAAGCTTCTACAATCGGTTGAACAAGTCCACTTATATTTTTGAGGGTAAGACCTTATTAAATGATTTTTACAAAGTTTTTGATAAACCTGTGGATATTTTTGATGAAATTAAGGGAGAAGCTGACACGCTGGCTGGCCTGATTCTTGAAATAAAGGGTGAAATACCTGCAAAGGACGAAGTTTTTACCTACGATGAATTCATATTTAAAATTGATAGTGTAGATAACAGAAGAATTAAAAAAATAAGAGTCATTTTAAGAGAAACAGAAAATGATAAAGAATAACCAGGTAATTGGTACTATTATTATCTTATCTTTTGCATTCATTCTGCTAACAGGCTGTCATCAGAACTCTACGCCTAAACCAAGAGGATACTTCAGAATCGACTTTCCTGAAAAAAAGTACAAAACCTATAATAGTGACTGCCCCTATACTTTTGATTACCCTGTTTATGCAAGTATAGAATCTGATAATCTGGTAAACAGTGAGCCTTGCTGGATAAATATTGATTTTCCAAAATATAATGGGAAAGTGCATATAAGCTACAAAACTGTTGACAATAATATCAATCTGCTTCTGGAAGATGCTTACACTCTGGCTTACAAACATACCGTAAAAGCAGATGCAATTGAAGAATACCTTATTAATAAACCTGACAGTAAGGTTTATGGTATTTTATATGATATTGAGGGAAATGCCGCTTCATCAGTACAATTTTTTTTAACCGACAGTACCGAAAACTTCCTTCGGGGAGCCCTATATTTCAGAACAACAATAGATAAAGACTCTCTGGCTCCCGTAATTGACTTTTTTAGAGATGATATCCTTTATTTTATTGACAGCTTCGAGTGGAAGTAAATAAAAAATAAATTGTCATATTTGTTGAGATTTAAGGCTTACATGTTAAAGCATGTCATTATTAATTGTTAATTGATTATCATTAAATGGGGCTTATTGCAAATAAAGAAATACAAGAAGACTGCTTCCTGGGAACCTGGGAAATTGATGAAGACTATGACACTTTAGTATCAATGGTCAATCTTGAAAGTAATGAGATTAAGCGCCTTGAAGGTTTCCTGAACTATAATCGTAAACTTGAGTTTCTAAGCGTCAGGCTACTTCTTCAGCTAATGACCAACAAAGATGCAAGGATAGTCTATGACTCAACCAAAAAACCTTTTTTAAAGGATGGTTCTTATCATATAAGTATATCCCATTCTTATAATTACACATCAATTTTATTGAGTAAAACAATGAATGTAGGCATTGACCTGGAATACATGTCACACAGAATAAGTAAAATAGCCCATAAGTTCATGCACCCTGACGAAGTGATTTCAAAAAATCCAGATCTAAAGAGATATCATTTATATATTCACTGGTGTGCAAAAGAAGCACTTTATAAAATATGTGATAAAAACATGTTGAATTTCAAAAAAAACTTAATTATTAAACCTTTTGGGCTTCAGGACAAGGGAAATATTAAAGGCATAGTTCTCACTGGCAAAAAATATGAAGAATTTGATATGTTATATTACAAGGATAATAATTATGTTGTAGTATTGTGTTGTAAAAAAGTTGAAAAATGATTTACCCTCAATTTATTTTAGAAGGAACAAAAAAGAAGTTCTTTGCACTTCTTATTGATCCGGAAAATTATACCGAAAAGGCCTTATCCACAACAATTAAGATTGCAAACCAAAACAAAACGGACCTTATACTGCTGGGAGGAAGCCTGGTTTCTGAAACCCTGGACAGACCAATTGAATTTATTAAAGCATTAACCAATATCCCTGTATTTTTATTTCCAGGAAGTCTTTTACAACTATCCGGCAAGGCTGATGGCATTTTACTTCTTTCACTTATTTCAGGTAGAAATCCGGAATTCCTTATAGGAAACCATGTACTTGCCGCCCCCATGATAAAAAAATATGGATTAGAAACAATTCCAACAGGTTACATTCTGATCGGAAACAGTAATACAGGCGTAGAATATATGAGCAACACCAGCCCAATCCCCTCAAACAAAAAAGACCTTGCTGTTGCTACAGCAATGGCAGGGGAAATGCTTGGCCATAAACTCATTTATCTGGAGGGTGGTAGCGGTGCAAAGCAACCTATTCCTAAAGAAACTATACGCAAGGTTAAAATGAACATTTCAATCCCTTTAGTTATTGGAGGAGGTATCCGGACAGGTAAAGATGCTCATATGGCCTATAAAGCCGGAGCCGACATAATAGTTGTAGGGAATGCTATTGAAAAGGACCCGGAGTTAATTACCGAAATTACGTATCAAAAATCAAAATTCAACTAATTTCCATTTCTTCTAAATGGTAAAAACCATTTATCTATCACCTCATTAAATAAAAAAATCCCCTTAAAAAGAGGATTTTCATTCTTATCTATAAAACAGTAAAATTATTTACACTTCAGCACTTGTTCAATCTGATACTTTGCATTGTCGGCATATTGACCATGCAAGGCTTTCTTAAATGAACTACAGGCTGATGCAGTATCGCCTTTTCCATTATAAGCCACTCCATATTCATAGTAATATCTTGCCTTTCCGGCTTCATCTTTTGCATCAAGGGCAATCGCCTTTTCCAATACAACAATTGCATCATCCCATTTCTTCTCGGCATTATAAACCTTGGCTAACTGGTAGTAAACATCTGCAGACTCATTTCCATATTTAATTGAGGAATTTAAGTATTTTCCAGCATCTGACCAGTTTTCTGCTTCAATTGCTTTAACCGCATTATTGAACATTGTATTTTTTGCAAGTTTGTTAATAGAAGCTACTGTTTTTTTATCATGGATGGTTGTTCCGACTTCTATTCCTTTATCACATGTTTCAATAAACTTCAATTCATCATTCTCACTTTTATATATGGAAGCCATTACCAAATATGGTTTTGCATATTTTGGATTAAGTTCAATAGCTTTCTCCAATGCCGGCATTGCATTTTCAAAATCTTTCTTTTTAAACAAACTACTGCCTTTTGCATAATAAACCTGAGGCATAACCCTATCTGACTTTGAACTAATTTCTTTATCACCATACTTATCAGCCACTTCCTTTGACTTCTCAAAACCAGAGATAGCCGTATCAAAGTCCTTCTTCTTATAAGAATTAACTGCGGTCTTAAAATACATTACAGGCAATTGTTTTTCCGCATCTGCCTTTGTTTCGGTACCTTCCTCGCCCAATTTAGAAGCAATATCAATACAACTTTCATATGCTACAATAGCTCCTTCAGGATCTGTTTTTGCTAAGGACGCACCCTTATTAAATGCTTCAACAGCATCTTTCATGGTTTGTGAAAACATTGATAAAGAAATTATCATCAAACCAAAAGACAATAATCCTTTCAAACTCATTTTTGTGACTTTTCTCATTTTATTTTTCAACTTTGTTAATAAAAATTAGTTTGCAAATATAAAAATAATTTTAAAAAATTTGCATCTACGTGCTTGAAACACATCATTTATTATTCAAGTGCAAATACAATACCAGGTTTTTTTCTTAAATAAAGAGTAACAGATTCCTGTACTAAAAAAATCGGGGGAAATTATTGATATTTTAAAAACTAATTAAATAACTCCATAATCGGATTCCCTGAACTGGCGTCCGGGAAAGGTATATTAAGAAGTATTGAAATAGTTGGAGCAATATCTGCCATATCAATTTTCCTATAAATAACTGTAGGATTAACGCGCCAACCATACCAAATCAACGGAACATTCCGGTCAAAACTATAACCGGTCCCATTTCTATTATCAGAATCCATTTGCCATCCTGGTTTTAAAACCAAAAAAACATCTCCCGACCGTTTTTGACTATAACCATTCTGGACCAAAGCTGCCATCCCCCTGACAGAGCTACCAGAATTCAAAAATGAGGCTGAAATAGCATGAGAAACACCAGAAAACTGAACCAGAAATGCAGCTACCTGATCACGCATTTCATCCAGTGATATCTTAGAATCCTCAATTAAAACCCTGTTAAGGTAAATTTGATTTCCATAAAAACCCCTTACCCACTTTCCTTTTCCATACTTCACATTCAGATAGCTTTTAAGAAGCGACAGGGCCTGTCCCCGTTTAAAAAGACCTTGCTGAAGGTTCAGCTCTTTCTTGTATTCCATATCTTTTGACATTCCCCGAGAAGCAGTAAGATAGATTAATATATTCTTCTTACCCAGGAGATTCTCAATGGACTCGATAAAATGTGCTAACTGTATATCAAACCGGATCATTAAATCCTCCATTTCAGCTGATTCCTGCCCAAAAACTTCAGCTACTGATCCCATGGTATTAAAATTTACTGCCAGATAATCAGGATACTTATCTTTCCCAAGCTTCTCTTCCATAACAAGCATTAAAGCCAAATCCATAGTTATTGCATTTCCAAAGGGTGTATATTTCAACCAGGCATAATTTCTATCCTCCTTACCCCGGTTACTAAGTTTAGCCAAATCGTAAGGAAAGGATTTACTTTTGAACAGTTCACGGCTACTTCTGTTTGCAGAAGCCTTCTTTTCTAATGACTTTTCTACTTTCAACAAAGGCTCCCAGGTACGGTCCAGGTAAATATCTCCCATTTTTTTTTCATTAAGGCTTTTCAACCAGGCAGGTAATTTTTCCTGATAATACGTACTGGTCATCCAATCCCCCATATTGTAATCGAACCAATAAGCCGCATCAGCCGATTGCCCTGAAGACAAAATGGATGAAATATGGTTCAATCCAATTCCAAAAACCTTTGAATAACCCCTGTTTGATAACTTTAACTCATCACCAAAACCCGAAACCTGAATTTCACGTGGTGAAAAAGGTCCATTCTCAAAACTCCCTCCAACAGCTTTAACAGAAGGATCGTCTGTGCAAAAAACAAGTTTATCATTAAGCAATTCAAACCATTCACATGAAACAATCCCATGAGATGAAGGCAGTGCCCCGGTAATAATACTTGCATTCCCGGTCGAAAGACTGGTATTATAATAGTTATATGATGCCTGTTTAACTTCCACACCACTAGTTAGTAATCTCTTAAACCCATTTTCCGAATATTTATCCCAGTATTTATAAATCTGGTCAGGCCTTAGCTGGTCAATTATCAAACCAACCACCAGACTGGGAGGAGAAGAAAGTACCTTTTTGGTCTTCTGGGCATATCCATAGAAAGAAAACAGGCTAAACAGAAAACCAACTATAACTACTTTTAAGAAAATATTTTTATTCATAACAAACTCATCATTAATCCTTAAAAACCGGCCATGCACACATTTGCGGTTTACTGAAAAAGTCTGCATAACACTCATGTATTTAGATGATTATGCGTTTTTTCAGAAGACCTGTCTAATTGAACCTGTTTAAATATTAAAACTTAAATTAATAAATATAAACTACTAACTTCAAAAATAATTGTCCATGATTAAACATTAAAACGAATATGCAAAATGTCACCATCCTCAACTATATAATTCTTTCCTTCAATGTTCAATTTCCCATTTTCCCTGCATGCCTGTTCCGAACCTAAGCTAACAAAATCATCGTAATGCATTACTTCTGCACGAATAAAACCGCGCTCCAGGTCACTATGAATTACCCCTGCTGCCTGTGGGGCAAACATCCCGCTACGCAAAGTCCAGGCCCTGATCTCTTTGGGACCAACAGTAAAAAAGGTATTCAAATCAAGTAATTTATACGCTGATCTGATCAATTTGTTCACACCAGGTTCCTCAAGCCCCATCTCATGAATAAAATCAAGTCTATCCTGTTCGTCATCCAACTCGGCAATTTCAGCCTCAAGTCCGGCAGCAACTGTTAATATTTCTGTATTTTCATCTTTCAATGTATCCTTTACCTGCTCAACATATTTATTTCCATTAACTGCGGAAGCTTCATCCACATTGCATACATACATTACCGGTTTTATTGTAAGGAGCATGAGATCGTCCAAGTGCTTTTTATTTTGTTCAGAGATATCAAGCAACCTCAATGGACTAAAATTCTCCAGATGCTCCTTACAGCCAGATAATACATCCAATCCAATTTTCGCATCTTTATCACCTGATTTAGCAGTTTTTGCTAATTTCTCCATTTTCTTTTCTATGGACTCAAGGTCACGAACCTGCAACTCAAAGTCAACAATTTCCATATCCCTTACCGGATCAACAGACCCTTCAATATGGGGCAGGTTATCATCATCAAAACAACGTATTACATGAATAAGGGCATCCGTGTTTCTTATGTCAGAAAGAAAAGTATTTCCCACTCCTTCACCCTTGCTAGCACCTTTTGCCAAGCCAGGTATATCAACAAGATCCATCGTTGTTGGAATAATTTTATTAGTTGGCTGATGTTTCTCAAGCTCATAAAGTCGTAGATCAGGAACATTTACCATACCAACATTTGACTTATTCGAACTGTAGGCAAAATTTGTAATTTCCACCTTGGTATTAGAAATACAATTAAAAAGCGTCGATTTGCCTATATTTGTTAAACCAATTATTCCACATTTTAAACTCATAATTTAATTTTTTCAGTATTTTTGGCAAAATTACATTTAATCCTGACTTTAAAGAAACATTCTTTAGCCTATTACGTTTAAAAAATAAATCATATAATGAATACAATTTTCCTTTGGAAAATTTAATTATCTGTTTTACTTTTATTTTTCAAAGTTAATTGACTTGAAAAAATATTTAATACATTTCATCGTTTTACTTTTTGGGATAATTTATCTCCTACCCTCCTATGCCCAAACCCAAAAAACAGATTTGAAACCAGAGCCTCCCACCACAAGAATCCTTTTCATTTTTGACTGTTCACAGAGTATGGCTGCTAATTGGGTTAGTGACAAGAAAATTAATATTGCCAGAAAATTCCTGATCCATACAATTGACAGTCTGGAAAAAACAGAAAATACCCAAATGGCACTCAGAGTTTATGGACATCAGAGCCCGGTTCCCCCGCAGGATTGTAGTGACACAAAACTTGAGGTCCCATTTGCGAAGGGGAATGCACCAAAAATCAGACAGAAGCTCCGGTATCTTGTTCCCAGGGGCACTACGCCCATAGCCAACTCACTGGCACAATCTGCAAATGACTTTCCTAAATGTGACAATTGCAGAAATATTGTCATTCTTATTACCGATGGTATTGAAAAGTGTGATGGTGACCCTTGTGCTGTTTCGACAGAATTACAAAAAAAGGGAATATTTCTTGAACCTTTTATTATTGGAATAGGCTTGGATCCTGACTTTAAGGAGACTTTTGAGTGTGTAGGTAAACTATATAATGCTGATGATGAAAGCAGGTTCCAACATGTGCTTGATGTTGTAATTACAGAAGCACTGAATTCTACAACTGCACAGATTAACCTGCTGGATCAGGACGGCTACCCCTCGGAGACCAACTTGACAATGTCATTTTATGATGCAAATTCGGGTAAATTAAAATACAATTACGTTCATACTATCAATAACCGTGGAAAGCCAGATACCATAATTCTGGACCCTTTAATCGAATACCGCATGGTTGTCCACACCTTGCCCAAGGTAGTTGTTGACAATATTAAAGTTTTTAAAGGCAAGCATAATATTATTGCGGCAGATACGCCACAGGGGATCCTGAATATTAAAACAAAGGGTAGCCGATATAAGAACCTTAAAGTTTTAGTACGTAAATCTGGTGATATACAGACTGTTAATATGCAAGCTGTTGATTCACCAGAGAAATATATTATTGGAAATTACGACCTTGAGATACCCGTACTGCCCAGAATAAATGTAAAAGATGTTACGATCAAACAATCAGTAACAACAACAGTATCAGTACCTATTCCCGGAATTGTCACTCTACTAATGACTAACCCCGGGTATTGTAGTATTTATATTGAGCGTACAAATGAGCTGGAATGGGTTTATAATGTTAGCCCGGACATCAAACATGAGACAATTGTCCTGCAACCAGGGACATACAGAATTATTTACCGACCCAAATATGCCAAAAATATTTATTATACCTCTGAGAAAAGAGTTATTATAAAATCCGGCAGTTCCCAGTCATTGAGATTGAACTAAAACTCCTCTTTTAAACCTTTCTGATAAAATCACATCCAATTAAGAAAAAGAAAGATCAAAATATTTTGACGACTTATAACGACGATGATCTTCTGCAACTTTTCAAAACAGAAGGACAAAAAGAAAATGCATTTTTACTGGTTGTTCAAAAATACCAGGAAAAACTGTATTGGCATGTCCGGAAAATTGTAATTACTCACGAAGATGCTGACGATATCATCCAAAATACATTAATAAAAGTCTGGAAAAATCTTGAAAAATTTAATGCTCATTCCAGTTTATATACATGGTTATATAAAATTGCAACAAATGAAGCTCTATCGTACCTGAAAACAAAAAAGAAAAATAGCATTGTAAATTATGAAGAATTTCTAAGTACTACCCTGGCAGGTGATGAATACTTTGATGGTGATAAACTAATGTTAAAACTACAACAGGCAGTGTTATCGCTCCCCGAACGACAAAGACTGGTTTTCAATATGAAATACTTTGATGAAATGAAATATGAAGAAATAGCAGAAATACTTGACATTTCCATAGGTGCATTAAAAGCATCATACCACCATGCCAGGAAGAAAATCGAACTTTACTTTGAAGAAGATTAAACCTTTTTATTAATTTACAATCTAATAATCAGTAAAAAACAAACAAAAAATGGCAAATTCAGGCTCCATATTTGATAAAATAGAAAACAAACAGG
>Ga0164313_10004005_pt1 | contig 13150 bp, 12 predicted proteins | sample GuaBasSedimGuay4_FD_113735 | JGI IMG/M metagenome (GOLD analysis project Ga0164313, IMG submission 113735) | Subseafloor sediment microbial communities from Guaymas Basin, Gulf of California, Mexico - Guay4, Core 4569-4, 0-3 cm | ecosystem: Environmental > Aquatic > Marine > Hydrothermal vents... | reverse complement strand
CCTTGGCGCCTTGCCAGGGGTCTCACCTGGACGCAGGACTTTGGACGCCCCGCGCAGTCTACGACCCCCGGCATGGTAGGGACAGAGGGACTCGAACCCTCAAAAACCGGCTTTTAAGGCCAGCATCTATTCCAGTTAGATCATGTCCCCATGGTACCTGGGACGGGAGTCGAACCCGCACTGTATGCCTCCTCAAGGCACCTTCTCTGCCAGTTGGAATACCCAGGTATGGTGCCTGCGGTCGGATTCGAACCGACAAACACACGGGTCTAAGCCGTGCTCCCGTTCCAATTAGGACACGCAGGCATGGTGCCACTGAGGCGAATCGAACGCCTTCATCGAACTTCGGAGATTCAAGCCGGGTTCCACCCGCAGTGACTGGTGACTCTAGAAGGGATCGAACCTTCTCTCGCGAATTCGTAGTCCGCGGCCCGGGTCCACCGGCAGAGCCATAGAGCCTAAGGGGAGAGTCGAACTCCCGTTTCCTGCGTACCAAGCAAGCGTTCTTCCGTTGAACTACAAAGGCAGTGATCGGTGCTCGATGGAGGAATCGCACCTCCGGCCTCTGCTTTGTCGAAGCAGCGCTCTTCTGCTGAGCTAATCGAGCGTAGCGATCTCGAGGGGAGTCGGACCCCCATTGCAAGATTGAGAATCTTGTAGCCTACCGTTAGCTGACGAGATCAGTTGTTGCGCCTCCCCTGGGAATCGAACCCAGCTCTCACGGATTAACAGTCCGCCACCTGCACCAGCTTGTCTGAGAGGCATTATGGAGCTCCCTGTCGGAATCGAACCGCCTCGCCTGCTTACAAGGCAGGTGCCTTCCCAGATGGCTACAAGGAGCAAAAGCTTGGTTCGGGCACGTGGATTTGAACCACGATATCAGGAGTCAAAGACCTGGGCCTTGCCGTTAGACGATACCCGATTGAGGAGAGTTGCGTAGAGCCGTGGTTAATCCAGTCGGTACACGGCTCGGTCTCATGTTCGTGGTGCTCTAAGGTTGGGGGGAGCGACCCTTTAGACCCGTTAAGGTCCCACTACCGCTGGATGAAAAGAGCCCTAGCACGCTCAACTATTGACCTACGCAACACTCGGAGCTCCATCACGGAATCGAACCGCGGATCCCGGCTTACGAAGCCGGTGCACTTCCACTATGCTAATGGAGCAGACTAACTGAAAGGCGAATCATGCATATTCCACTGAGAAAACTGAAGGCTAACGAGGCGACGTCGTACTCTTACAGCAAGAGCGGTCGCCTCCCGACCCGGATGAGGTACCTCGACTTCGAGTCCTACCAGGGCTGGCTGCCGATCAGGAAGTACATCGTCGTCAGCGACATGTACCGGTCGGCCGAGTCGTCGCTGTGGGCTATCGAGAACCGGAAGGGAGCCCTACCTCCGGGGAAGAGCGGCCACGGCTTTGGTCGTTCGATCGACCTGGACATCAAGCGGTCGATGAAGAACCTTGGCTTCAAGCGGAAGCGCCAGCTCGACGACTGGATGGCTGCTCGAGGTTGGTTCTGCCATCGCAGCGACCACCGCATGAAGCACGAGGCCTGGCACTACAACTACTTCGGCGTCGACACCAAGTGGTCCAAGCTGGCTCTGAAGACCAGGTGGCGCTCTGTGGTGCTCGAGAAGCTCCTGAAGCATCTCTATGGTAAGCAGTTCAAGCTGACCGCCAAGCAGGTCCAGGGCTACCTCAAGGAGCTCAAGCTCTACGGTGGAGCCATCGACGGGAAGCTCGGGCCTATCTCGAAGCAGGCCATCAAGGCTTTCCAGAGGACCTGGAAGCTCGGGGCCGACGGGGTTGCTGGTCCCAAGACCAAGAGGGTTCTGGCCTTTGTTACTGCTACTCACTAGAGCGGGCTAAGAGAATCGAACTCTCATTTTCAGCTTGGAAGGCTGAAGTCTTACCGTTAGACGAAACCCGCAGATCGCGACCAAGGGCTGCCCTCCAGCCGGCCGGTGTTAACGGTGGGTCACTAACCGTCGCGAAATTGGGTATCTATCCGGTAATGCTCCGGAACCTTCAGGGTCACGGCCTGATATGCAGAACTTCTACACCATAGATACCATGATCATGGTCCCTCTGGATGGTTTCGGTCCATCGTCTCTCGCTTATCGGGCAAGGATTCTTCCATTGAACTACAGAGGGGAAAGTTGGTACCGAGCCTCGGAATCGAACCGAGCACGACAGCTTTGTAGGAGCCGTCTGCGGACCCAGCGCTCTCGGCATGGTTGCAGTGGAGAGAATCGAACTCTCGCCGAACGCCTTATGAGAGCGCCGTCCTAGCCCCAGGACACTGCATTGGTAGACCAGGAAGGAATCGAACCTTCGTCACAATCTTATAAGGATTGCGCACTTGCCGTTGTGCTACTGGTCCGTGGAGGGCTAGCTCGGAGTCGAACCGAGGTTGACGGCTTTGCAGACCGTTGCTTTTCCGTTTAGCTACAAGCCCATGGTGCGGAGAGGGAGGGTCGAACTCCCATCACATGGATGGCACCCACGCATTCTGCCATTGAACTATCCCCGCAAGAATCAGAGCTAGCCGGCCGCGACTGGGCGCGACTCCCTGCCGAACATGCCGGCAGGCTCCACTCGCCCAGGGCTTGCTAGCAGCCCAGGGACTCAGCTAGATGGTCGGAACGGCTGGATTCGGACCAGCGGTCTCTAGTCCCCCAGACTAGCGCTTTAGCCAGGCTAAGCTACGCCCCGATGTTCTAATCTGGTGCTAATTCGTTCCAAACTAGAAGATGGTCGGGATGACAAGAATCGAACTTGCTTGGACTTGGTCCCAAACCAAGTGGGCAACCATTACCCCACATCCCGAAGAAGAAGGTGTCCGAGTGATAGGAGCTGAAGTCAGCTTGAGTATCAATCAAGTGCTCGGCCATCGAGCATGCTGTCCGCTGGGCGGATAGCGCAGGAATCGAACCTACTATTGTGCGTGTAGGCTCCTATCGATTGGACACTTAGTGGAGGAGGAGGGTAACGCTCCCTCACGACCGTCCTTGCAAGGGACAGTTCCAGCCTTCTGGCACCCCCAGGTATTCACGTATATTCAGGTATAGTTGATGGTTGCGACCCTGAATATTCAAGACTATGTCAGCATATTGGTGATCCGACGGAGGATCGAACTCCGATCGCAGACGTGAAAGGCCCGCATTCTAACCATTGAACTACCGGACCATGGCGGAGGGCACAGGATTCGAACCTGCGTGGTTTTGACACCGTCTCGGATTAGCAATCCGGCCCATTTCCTCTCTGGCAACCCTCCATGTAGCGGTGAGCCGGAGACTCGAACTCCGAACGCTTTTACACGCACTGGTTTTCGAAACCAGCCCCTCATCCAGCCGGATACTCACCAACGCGGACGCTCTGCCGTTAAGCTACAGGCTCCCGCTAGGGAGCCCACCTGGATTCGAACCAGGATCTTCCGCTCAAGATATGCCAGGCGTCCTACCCTTAGACGATCACTCCTCGTCGGTCATGGCCGAACATCAACAGAGCTCCTAGGATTCGAACCTAGATTACCCAGCTAGTGGAGTAGGAGGGAATCGAACCCTCGTCTCATGCCTGCCGAGCATGTGTTCTCCCGTTGAACTACAACCCCAAAACCTCATCGGTAGGCTATGCTCCTACGTCTCCCTGGTGGTAAGACGCCTCTCGGCTCCCACCTGGCGGAGTTAACTCGACGCCTGGGCGTCTTGATACAGACCTCGATGAGGTGGCGGGGATGACGGGAATCGAACCCGCCTCGCTGGTTAGACAGACCAGTAGCCTCAGCCAGATGCTTACATCCCCATGGTACCCCTGAGAGGATTCGAACCTCCAACTAACTGGGTCACCAGATAAAGTCCTTTGCGTCGAATACCGTCTTTGTTCCGTTTTTCGCTGGACTGAATCGAATGTTAATTGTCTTCTTTTTGTGAAACACTTTTGGCGGAAGCCAAAGGATTAAGTCTTCCCTGGGAACGTAAATAATGACAGCGTCTACCTCGGACTTCTCGTAAGCACGCTTACGCCCGACATTCCTTGTGTCTCTCCGGAGGTCGAGCTCGATGGCCCCGTGGCCTACCCATCTATCAGCGTACTTGACTTGCCCTCGGATAAGGGTCCCGCTGTCGTCCAGAATCAAATCGTACCTTGCCTCGACAGTGGGTAAGCATACGGTAAACCCTTTTTCTGTTGCTCGTAACTGAACATGTAGCTGAGCGATCTCCCCCTTTTGATGCGTGGTATACATCCGTAGGTTATACACTACCTGGTGACTAGCACGTTAGTCTCGGTCCCCCCGGTAGGAATCGAACCTACAACCTTGCGGTTAAGAGCCGCCTGCGCTCCCGTTGCGCCACGAAGGGAAAACTATGAGTGAAGCGGACAAAATAATTGAGGATGTTCGAGAACTGGCCAAGAAACTATCGAACCTGGCCGAGCACCCAGAGACCAAGACCTCCACGAGCCGTCAGAGGGGGATCTTGTATTGCTCTAACTAGGTCTGGAGCGTAGTACATAAGCATCGGCCCCTCAGACCTAGAAAGTACTCATGATAGTTGGCGGGCAATCGGAGAATCGAACTCAACGCTAAACGGCTTTGGAGACCGTTGTGATCCCAGATCATCGCCCATGGTGCCACCCCTCGGTATCGAGCCGAGCCCTCAAGATCTTCAATCTTGCGCTTCCACCTGGTTAGCTTGAGTGGCAAAAGGGAGCTGGGTGAGCTCCCCTGCATCATCATCCAACTATTCGACTGTCACAGATCGCCAGCCGCATTCGGCCAGGCGCCTTCACAGGGCGTAGAGACTGTTGAGATCAATGCTCAAGGGAGACTCTCGATAGCGCTGATTCAGCTGGTTCGGGAACAGAGACTCGAACTCCGATTGCCTGGGCCAGAGCCAGGCGTCTTGCCATTAGACGATTCCCGAATGTTGGTACCCCCGGAAGGAATTGAACCCTCGTCGCCTGGGTAAAAACCAGGTATGAAAACCACTTCACCACGGAGGCATGTGCCTACCGTTTGAGTTTCTCCTTTGTCCTCGTGTTCATGATCTCGCTCTTGGTGGGAGCCGGTGGAGTTGAACCACCAATAGCCGAAGCGTCTGGTTTACAGCCAGGTGAGCTCACCTATGCTCAGCACTCCCAGAAACTAAAAAAACCGCCCGAGGTTTCCCTGGGCGGCTCTCGGTGTTTTTGTTTGGTTCTACCGAGTAGCCGCCTCTTTATGATTCCAGGTCTGCTCGAGGCTAATGGGGGAATACGAGCAGACCAACATATCCCCAAAGCGCACGCACGATTCCAGACCGCCGAGGATACTCGGGGCTGGCTTCGTCGCTGTTGAGGTATGTAAGCTGCGTCTCATCGTCGTTCTCGTAGTAGCGGGAGTGGGATTTGAACCACACCAACGGAGGGTTATGAGCCGTCCTGCTCCACCAGGAGCTGTCCCCGCATAAGGTGACCCTATTGTACCACAGAATATAGTGGGTCAACCACAAAGAGCGGGTATAAGGACTTCGCGAACCACGAATAATACTTACTCACACCAAGAGGAGCTATGAACGGGAAGACGCTCAAGACGATGCATCGTACCGCCATGACCAGAGAAGGCGGACTCGTTACGGAAGATGGAGTGACGCAGCGCACCAGCAGCTACGTCCCTCTCCGCGCCTGGCTGAGGGGCCAGGGCGACAAAGAGACTAGGAAGGCCATCGAGGAGTGGCGGAAGCAAAAACGATTGAACCGACCAGTTCGTCGAATCAAGGGCCCGAAGCTGCGCGTATCCACTCGCAGAAGCCGGGCATAAGACTTACGCAACAGACCCACGCTGGGTCCAATCTGACCCCTAGGAGAATCAGAGATCATGGCAGACTACGAAACGGGCAAACGCCCACTCTCGCTTTCCCCCGGCAAGTACGCGATGTTGAAGGATGCCGACTCCGGCAAGATCCAGCTCATCGTCGGTCCCAAGAACCACTCGATGACCAACAGCGAAATCCCTGTCCGCTTCGAGCGGCGGCGGGGTTTCGTGAAGTGCGAGCTCGACGACGCTATCCTGAACGAGGTGTTCGCCCCTGAGGGCCACTACATCGTTCTCTTCAACCCGTCCAAGGACGGCACCATCCCCAGGGCTGGTTCCAAGCCCGAGACCGACATCGAGCTCGACATCGGTCGGAAGGTGATGATTCCTGGTCCCATGGCGTTCGCGCTGTGGCCCGGCCAGATGGCCGACGTCGTTCGTGGCCACACGTTGCGTTCCAATGAGTACCTTCTCATCAAGATCTACAACGAGGAAGAGGCTCGCAAGAACTGGCTGTCTGCTGTCGTGAGAGAGGCGAAGACCGGCGACGACGACACGACGCCTGCTCTCTCCAGCCAGCTGCTGCAAAACATCCCCGTCGACCTGTCTGTCGGCAAGCGCTACGTCGTCAAGGGCACCGAGGCGTCGTTCTACATGCCGCCTACCGGTGTGTCGGTCGAGGCCGACAACGAAGGCGAACTTGTCCGAAGCGCGCTCACCCTGGAGCAGCTGCACAGCTGCATCCTTCTCGGCGAAGGTGGCGACAAGCGTGTCGAGTGGGGGCCGGCCGTGGTATTCCCCGAGCCGACCGAGCGGTTCCTCGTTGACGGCAAAGACAATCCGATCTTCAACGCGGTGACTCTCAACGATCGCTCCGGCATCCACGTCCAGGTCGTCTCCGACTACAAGGACGGGAAGACCGCCGTCGAGCGCAAGCAGGGCGAGGAGCTGTGGATCACTGGCAAGGACACACAGATCTACTTCCCGCGTCCCGAGCACCGCGTCATCCGGTACGACAACCAGGCAAAGCACTTCGCCGACAACGTCACCGAGGGCACTGGCCGCTACGTCCAGAACATCAAGGACAGCGTGGTCAAGGTCGTCGATGGTCCGCGGATGCTGCTCTGTGACCCCCGCTCGGAGATCGTGGTCCGACGTCCTCTCAGCTCGGTTCAGTGCGAGCTGATGTACCCGGGCAACTACGAGGCCGCCAAGCACAACGAGCTCCTTCGCGGGCTGTCTGAGAAGAGCCCGACAACCAGGTCCGGCGCTGTTTCCGAGGGCGAGTTCACCCGTAGCCGGCGCAGCGGAAAGCGGCAGGGGATTGTCGAGGATACAGCCGGCGTCATGAACTACGCCTCGGTCGACTCGGTTCGGGCCAACTCGAGCTACACCGCCTCGTCCGGCGGCATGATGGAGCAGGCCACGCTTGGCCAGGCCAGCGTACCCGACGCGCTGGGGGTGGACGTGCAGCTTGCAGGCACCTTCAGCCAGAACCGCACCATGGTCCTCGGCGACAAGTACAAGGGCGTTCCGGTGATCAAGCCGTGGCCCGGCTTCGCCGTGATGAAGATCGACATGGCCGGCAACAAGGAAGTCGTTGAGGGTCCGGCGACCATCAAGCTGAAGTGGACAGAGGAGCTCCGTGCGTTGAATCTGTCAACCGATACGCCGAAGAGCGCTATCGATCTGCTGCGTACCGGCTATCTCCAGACCAAGGGGAACCGGGTCAGCGACCACGTGTTCGTCGTTTCCTCCGATCACGTCGAGGTCCGCTTCAGCCTCTCGTTCAGGGTCGACTTCGAGGGTGATACTCCCGAGGAGAAGGCCAAATGGTTCGACACCGAGGACTACATCGGCCTTCTGACCGACCATGTCCGCTCCGTCCTGATGGGCGTGTGCAAACACACCTCCGGGGTTGACCTCTACGCCAACGGCGTCGATATCGTCCGCAACACCATCCTTGGCATCGCCACCGACGACAAGGGCCGTCCCGGGATGTTCTTCGAGGACAACAACATGCGCATCGTCGATGTCGAGGTTCTCAACGTTCGTATCGTCGACAGTGCGATCCGCGAACAGCTCGACGGAGCCCAGCGCGAGGCCTTCGCTGGCCAGATGAAGCTCGAGCGTAGCCAGCGCAACCTCGACATCACCATGCAGCAGGAGGCCATCACCCGCCAGATGGCGGCCGAGAAGCATGTCACCGAGAAGCACGCTCTCAGCATCGAGGCCGAAGTGATCGACGTAGCGCAGGGTCTGGAGCTCAAGCGCATCGAATGCCAGGTTCAGAAGCACGTCGACGGGCTGAAGATAGTGGAAGCCGAGAACGAGAAAACGGCCTTCCGTCACAATCAGCAGCTCAGTCGCGACAAGTCCTCCGCCGACCTGGCCCTCGAGGCTCGCCGGTTGACCCAGGTGCTCGAGCTCGAGGCCCTGGAAGGCCGAAAGGACTTCGAGGTCGCCCGCATGAATGCAGCCGTTCCGGAGCTCACCGCGGCTCTCACGGCTTTGTCGAACAACGAGACCCTCACCAAGGTCGCCGAGGCCATGCTCATCTACGAGCGTCGCACCGGCGTGAACGCCCAGGAGCTCTTTGAGCACATTCTGCCTGGCGCCGACATCGCCACCGCGATCAAGAAGAAGTTCGCGGGCACCAACGGCCACACGGTCAAGGCCCCCACCTCGCAGGTACCCCCCACTTCTCCCCACGCCTCCTAGTTTCACGGGGTCTGGAGCCTGCCCTCGGGCAGGTTCCGGCCCCACTCCCCCTCAAACATTAGGCATAAGGAAGTTAAGGTAGAGGATTTAGGGTTTTGGGAAGAAGTTTCAAGAGGAAAGGGACGAGGGTGAGATATGGGAGACTTTGAAGGGGAACCAGGCTGTGGACCGACGCATCACTTTGCGTGCAAGTGTCGTGAGGCGGCTTTTGCCATGCTGGCAAGGCACGCCCTCGCGTGGCAATTCCAAGATGGGCGAATCGTACTTCATGGGGTTGAGCTGGGAGAGCCGGGCCCGGAGATCGAAACAATCCTAAAGCCGTTCTGCGACGAGAGACGGGAAGTGTTCGAACTCCTGGGCCATCCAGGAGCCGAGGCCCTCTCCGACCCAGCGCTCGAGCTGGTCGAGCAAATGCATGAGCTGCATGCGGACATGGCTATGCTAAAAGACGAAAACGCCCGCCTTCGCGAGCTGGTGGCCAATCGCGAGGAGCGGCTCGAAATGAACATGCTGCGCGAAGAGAATGCCAGTCTCAAGGAGCGGCTCGACCATATGAAGTGTGCGCTATGAATCTGATCCCGAACGAACGCGAGGCCGGCGATATCTACGACATTCTGGTCGAGTCGTGCGGAGCCCGTGACGATGCGATCGAGAAAGGTGCCTTCGTGCAGGCTGTCGTCGGACCGAACTTCACCGAGTGGCGGTTCCAAGGCACGCTTGGCTTCGGCGGCAAGTTCTGGAACAACGCCGGGAAGTGGTACGTCAGCTGCTACCCGGAGGACCAGACATCTGCAATGAAGCAGACCATCGTCGAGGCTAATGTAGCGCTCGCTACATTGCGCGCCACGGCATGGGCGAGTTTTCAGGCCCTGCTGGATCGAAGCCAAAGCAGATAAGGCTAAGTAGGTATATAGTCTTGCCCGAAAAGGGGGGGGCCATGCCCGCAGCGTACAATCGGCTATCTCACGCAACACCTCTGTGGATGGATAGGCGCCTATGGAGGTGCAAGTACTGCGGCGTGGGCGTCCTCACCAAGGATAGAGAACGGCACCTCCGACAGTGCCGAGAGAACACGGCCAATCGGCCTCGGCTGCTGTGTCACTTTGATTTCGACCGTGACCTTCGGCCCAAAGAGAAAGAGAGAACGACTTGACCAACAGGGATATCAACGGCGTTGAGATTTTCTCGGCATCACGGATGAGAGACCGTGGAGAGCTCGACGCCAGGATGACCGCGTGGCTTCGGCGTAAGCAGGCCGACTCCAGAAATAGCTTTGAGATTGTCGATGTAGTGGTTACACAGAGCTCGGACAGCGAGTATCACTGTTACAGCGCCACCTTCTTCTACAGCGAATCCGTGGCATAAGGAGTCTGTGGGAGCCTTTGCGTTCATGCTGTGTGTCGGCCTGGGGATCGGATACGTCCTAGGGCGCTCGGAGGAGCGCAGGTCGGCAGAGAGGCGAAAGTGGGAGCCGGCAAAGCTCTCGATTTCGCGTAACCTTTTCAAGAAGTGACATGATCATATTCAAACGATACGGCAAGCCGGTTCGCTGCGAGACCTACGACGAAGCAGCGGCGCTTAAGTCTAGCCTCCTCACCGACGGATCTGATAAGTGTAAGATCCGCCGTCGAGGCTCGAGGCGGAAGGTCCATTTCGACGTCATCACCTACAAGGGAGAGGAAGTACCCGATGAAGCTGCGCCCAGTAAATAAGCAGGTAGTCATCCAGATGGTGGCTGCGAAGACGGAGACGGAGAGTGGGCTGGTGATTCCCGAGCAGGCCCAGGCCCGTACCAACCAGGCCGTCGTGGTCGCCATTGGCGCCAGGGCGTGGGAGCGCACCTCCTACACCGGCAACGATCCCTACCAGTGCGCTACCACCGCCGAGTTCAAGGTCGGCGACCGAGTCATCGTGACCAACCATGGCCGCGAGATCACGACCAACAATGAAGCTATCAACATCGTCCATGTCGATGACGTCATCGCCGTGGTAGAGTAGGATTCCATCACCCCGGGCGGTCCGGGGGATAAGGGGGTGAACTAGTTTCGACGGGGATAAAGAGATTGCAGATGCGTGTCGAGGTTGGTCGAAGGGCCTCGTAAAAAATCGCCCAAACCACAGTTGCTAACGATAATATCGTTGCCGCTCCTCTCGCTGTTGCAGCGTAGAGGTCGAGCTCCTGGGAGCTTCGGAACAGAATCTCAGGAAACGTCAGGGCCTAGTGACGCAAAAAGCCGGGCTAGTGTAGTACCACTCCTTTGGGTTGGAGAACCCTGTCGCTTGGTTTAATGCGACTACACACGTGAAGAGTCTGCTTTTGAGGTATCTTCGGACCCCGGTGCGATTCCGGGCACCTCCAGTTTTTAAGACCAGGCATGGGCACAATCATCCAAGAGGCTATCAGAACGGCTGTTGAAAAAGGCTACCGTGTAGATGATCGTGGGCAGGTTATGTCCCCGTCTGGCAAGCTCAGAAAACTAGGAGTTGGTTCTCATACTGGGGGACGGGCTAAGTATTACGTCTTCAACATATGCGATACACGGGGCAAGCGTGTTCCTATCCCCGTGCATCGTTTTGCCATGTACCAACGCTACGGTGAAGAATCCTTCAAGGAGGAAATTGTTGTTCGTCATCGTGACTGTGATTCCCTGAACAACAAGGCTGGGAACCTGGCACTCGGGACCCACTCCGAGAACCATATGGACGAACCGAAAGAGTTGCGTGTCGAACGAGCTCGACATGCAGCCAGTTTTTTGAGAAAGCTTTCCCCTGAGGATGTAGCGTGTTTGAGGCGTGACAGAGCCAGGGGGGCGACCTATGCGCAACTTGGCGACAGGTACGGTGTTGTTAAGTCAACAGTTGCCAACATCGTAAAAGGTCGCTTGTACCGAGATTGCTTGTAAGCGGTTGCAAGCTGGAACAGGAGCCCCCCAGCCTTACACTGGGCCGGCTCCTGTTCTTTTTTAGCTATCACTAACCTACTCAGGGAATAAGGCTGTTCGCATGGAAATACCGACGATATCCGGTGACCGGTGGTACGACGTGTGCCCCGGTCATGGGGTCCAATTACACTCTGTCGATGGATGCTCCGAGTGTCCACAACCTGCCAAAGGAGGGCTGAATGATAGTAGCGCTGGAAGGAATCGATGCGTCCGGCAAGGAGACCCAGGCACAGCTGCTGCGGAGCTGGGCGCGGGACCAGCTCAGCTTCAACACAGTTGAGACCCAGGACTTCCCCGACTACAGCAAGATATCGGGTGTCGTAATCAAGGACATCCTCGAAGCCGGATACGAGAAGGCCCTGGGGGGGCTCCACCCAATGGACCGGGCTGTTGCGTTGCAGAGCTTGTACGTCACGAACCGCCTCGAACACTTCGAGAAGCTCAAGCATTACTCCGAGTGCCGCCGGGAGCTGCTCGTCCTGGACCGTTACTATGCCAGCGGCCTGGTCTATGGTGCTGCCGATGGCATCGCCCAGGGATGGCTCCACGAGGTGCACGCCCCCTTGCCCACTGCGGACGCCTGGATCCTTGTCGACATCACGGTGAACGAGAGTGTCAGCCGTCGGCCATCCCGACGCGACATGTATGAGAAGGATCTCGACAAACTCGAGGATGTCCGCGGCCGCTACCTACACCTCTTCAATGAGACCATGCCCACTCTCGAGCCCCAGCGTTGGCACGTGGTCGATGGCACCGGCACCCAGCTCGAGGTTCACGAGCGCATCGTGGATATTGTTGAGGAGCTCCTGTGAGGTTGATACCGGCAACACTTGGTGCTAATGTACCTTTCACCATCCGATGAAAGGGCAACAACATGGCAAAGGATCACATGGGCAACGGGGAGCAGAAGGACAAGAGCCTTCACTTCTTCGTCCCCCCGGAGTTCCATCGACGGCTCAAGATGACCTGCGCCTTCGAGGGGAAGACCCTGAAGGACTACTTCATGAAGGCACTCCAGGCTGCCTTGGAGGTGTCGGAGCGGAAGATCGCTTCTCATCGAGCCGACCAGCTGGCCGACCCCAAAATGCCATGACCTGCGAGTGCGGCGGCGAGCTCTATCGGTTTGAGCCTGGCACTCCCCGGAAGGGCGATCACCACTACCCTGAAGCCTGTAGGCGCTGTGGCACGGTTTGGCTCGATGGCAAGAAGGTCAACCTGCCTGAGAAGATGAAGGCAGCCATGGCCGAAGCGGCCGAAGCGGCTGCCAACTCAGGCATCGAGGCTCGAGAGGCACTCACCGCCGACCCGGACCAGCGCATAAGCGATTGGTTCAGCAGGGTCTACTACCGCGGCTACATGCACGGGTTCTTCCGAGCTCTGGCGTACTTCCAGCACCACGCCAAGGAGGGGCGGCTGATCCGCCTCCGCAAGCTCTGGGAAGATGGCGCCATGGCCTCCTCGCTGATACCTGGAAGCGTTGAGCTCCGAGGTCATTTGATGCGTCTCCCGGCGTATACTGAGTTCTGCCAGCTGCTCGCAATGGGAGTCAAAGATGCCGAAGGTACTGAGAACACCGACAAGACCGGGGAAGATGGTTGAACACATCTGCAAGGACCGCCGAGGTAAGGCAGTCCGACGCAAAGCCCCCTCGAATACCCTGTGCACAATGTGCAACACCCAAATCGTCTACGTG
>Ga0164313_10004004_pt1 | contig 13153 bp, 2 predicted proteins | sample GuaBasSedimGuay4_FD_113735 | JGI IMG/M metagenome (GOLD analysis project Ga0164313, IMG submission 113735) | Subseafloor sediment microbial communities from Guaymas Basin, Gulf of California, Mexico - Guay4, Core 4569-4, 0-3 cm | ecosystem: Environmental > Aquatic > Marine > Hydrothermal vents >... | reverse complement strand
GCGGGAAATCTTGTTGCCGTCAAAACCATTGATAGTGAAGGTTGCTGAGCGCAATGAGCCGAATGACATGGACAGCAAGCCATACTTTACCAGCGCATCGCGTGAACTCACTGGCGAAGTAAATTCACCTTCCACTGCCTTGTAAACGGGTATGTGGATGTCTTCACCGAATCCAAAGTCACCGGTGATTGTGTCCGAGATCAGCCACAGCCGTTCTCCATCGCGAGTGTAGCCGTAGAAAAACACCACCATCCCCGCATCGGCCACCAGTACATTAAAACCTTCACCGTCCTGTGCAGGGTCATACCACAGTCCCGACAGTTCGGCGGCATCAACGATGCCCCCTACCGACTCGAATGTTCCTCTGCCATCATCAGTCTCCGGTGCACCCACCACGATGCGTCCCTTGTCGATAGCCACCGATGCACCATACCCCTCGGCCGCCCGGGCGAGCCTGGAAAACAGCAAAACGCCGTTAATGCGGTTGCGGGCCTTGTCCTTAACCCCGAAGGCAAAGATGGCTCCACTATTCAGGTCGGTCTGAGTCTTGTGGATCTCACCCGTATTTTCAATGGAAGGATTCTGGCTTTGCACCGATGCCACTTGGGTATCGGGTGCACCCACCACCAGCACTCCCTCTTCAATCGCCAGTGCGGTACCGAAACTGGCATTACCAGGATTTTGTGGGTCGCTCAGCGTATCGGAAAGATCCATGTTGCCGTTGGCAATGGTGTAGTTAAACACCTTGCCACCCGTTGAGTGAGGCGCACCGACATACAGGTCCTCATCATTCATCGCCAGGGACCGGGCGAAACCCGTATTACCTCTGGTGCTTTGCACCACATCGACAGAGACATAGCCGGAACCGCTCTTCTGGAACACTTCGGCTATACCTACGGATAAATCAGCACCAGCCGCCATTTTGTTCCCCTCCATAGCCAGGCTCTTGCCGAAATTGGTAGCGCCGGGTGCGGTTGACCTGACCGTCATTGGGTTGCCTACATCATTGATATCGAACACGGTCACTTCGCCCTTGCCGCCATTGGCTTTAGGGGAACCCACTGCAAATGAATCACCGTCAGAAGTCAGGCTCGAAATCTCCGTATCAGGTGGCAATGATGCCGACAGATCTTTTACCATCTGCCAGTGCGTGCCGCTGCCCTTCTTCAGGCCAAAGACTCCGAGCTTGAACAGGGGGTCGTTGTGGGAGGATTGGATTTGATCAGACTGCATTTTACTGGTTGAGAGCTGATCCTCTCTTGAACCAATAACCAACGAATCACCGACGAACGCTACCGTGCTACCGAACTGAGTGGCATGGGCGCCTGCGGGCGTTCTGATCCGGTCTTGCAGGATCGGGCGGCAATCGTTGTCCTGGTAAAGTAATACTTCACCGGTATCACCGTTGGAAAGTTTGTTATTGGGGACACCGATTGCTTGCCAATTACCCGTTGAAGCCACAGACTCACCAACATTGGAACCTTGTTTAACGTCTGAAGGAATCAGAGAACCCTGGTTCAGAGCATCTTGCGAAATTTTCAGGACAACATCCGGACGCCCCCACCATTCGCCGCCCGCCACCAGGTACAAGTCTCCATCTGCTGACAGGGTCATATCGCGGATGTAAAGTTCCGCTTGCAGGGGGTTGCTTGAATACTTATATATGCCCTTACGACTGTCGATACCGGCTATGCGGGTCTGCTTCCCGCTGGTTATGTCGACTTTGATTACTGGGATTAATAGCCCGTTCCCTGCAAAATCTTCACCGACCAATAGGTTGCTGTAATAGATCACACCCTGTGCTTCATCCAACACCAGTTCCCCGAGAATACTGTGTGTACTGCCCGGCGGCACGCTTACGATCGAAGTCAAGATGCCGGTTTGTGCATCAATGCGATATATCCCTGAAGCAAAATCCGGAGCCAACGTATTATTGATCGAGACAAATATATTACCCTCACTGTCCCATACGGCATCATTAAGACTGCCGCTAACGTCGCCGTTCGAAATAGCAGGACTGGATGAAACCGCATGAAAATCGCGGCCTTGTGCTGATTCACCAACCACCGGTATTTCGTATCCGCCCTGAATGAACGTTGTCACATCACCATTTATGGTATTCACTTTAACGAAGTCACCACCAGACCATGCATAAATGAAGCGATTGCCGTCGTGCTGCATGAAGCTGTATTGGCCGGCTGTTACTGAACTCAAAGTGCCGCTGGCACGATCGATTCGACGCATCAAGAATGCCTCACTGACGAATATATCCCCATTTGGCGCCAGCGTTACCCCATCCTCTATATAAAGTGCTCCAATATCCCAATCTTCGCCAGACCAGGGCTGCAAGGGGTTGCCAAAAGCGATTACACCGTCGTCCGAACCGCCGCGAGTGCCATAAATTCCCCCCAGGGTGTAGATTGAATCCAACCCCGGATCTATTGCCAGGATGGCATCATTTGACTGCGTCACAATAATGCCATTGGAATCAATATCTATGCTACTGGTGCCCGTCAGTTGGCTGTTTGTCGTGCTGGCGCAAGTTAAAAAACCTGGTAAGCCAACAACTGTGGAAATTGTATTTTGTTTCACCTCCACCATCCGGATTCTTGGTGGCGTTGAGTCAAACAACCGGTCTGAAATAAAATAGAAGTTCCCTTGCTGATCAACCGCCAGGTCGCTTGCCTTCAGGCTGGCCGACGGGGCCCACCATCCGTCGCCATCATCCCCATCGTATCCGTTGCCTGCGGATAGTTTGAGAGTTCCCGTTATAGGATCAAGTAGATATATCCGATGCTCGGAATTGCCAACGAGCAATATTTTGCCCGATGGGAGAACCGCCACAGAAGAAATAGACTCCATCTCTGAGGTGTCATCAACGATGAGCGCACTTTGTTCACCCGTTCCGGTATCAAAACGAAATACCTGCGGTACTGATCCGAAGTCTGAATCTGTAGAGCTCGCAATTATTAAGGAATCGTCTGCCGGATCAACGGCCATACCATTTACTACACCCTCGAACCCCGGTGGATTGCCAACAAAAACATTCCCACTGGAATCAACCGCAAGTGGCCCAGGTTGAAATGCTTCTTCATACCATTCAATATTTCCGGTCGCAATATTGGATCTCAAAATGCTAAGGGCACTATTAATAAAGTCATATTTAAGTAAATAGAGATAGTCACCGCTGAGGGAAATATCCCAAATCAGATTTTCATCAATTCGGCTGGGATCACTTGATAGTTTGAGAAACATTTCCAGTGTGCCGTCGCCATCCACCCTCAAAATAGTATCGTCCTGAGAATAGTAAATCCTACCCTGCTTATCGACCTCTAAACGGGGAGGGAAAACACCCCCGATAAATGCCGTGAGAGCGGGCTTGCCAATACCTATTTCGCTACCGCCTGCGACCAGGGACAGGTTGCCAGGGTTCGGAGTATCTGGAATTTGCGGAACATTATCCTCATCGCTATCCTGAATTTTAATTTCCGCGACGATGCCCGTGTCATAACGAAAAGCAACGCTGCTAATCGGGTACAACAAAATCACAATTACAATCAGTGCGCTGAGGCAAACCTCAAGTTTCGTTGGCATGGATCGCCCCTTTATAATGTAGAAAACAGATGCCAGAATTACAGGCATCAGGCTACTTTTTACTGACACACTGCCCCGCCAACTCCCGCCAGCTTAATCACATCCGAAGTCTTGTAACCGTCACTGCCCGAGAGAATGAACCGCCCGTCATCACAGTCATCGAAGCGTGCCTCAATACTGCCCCATTCCTTCAGTGCCGTGGATGTGGGCGCCGGGTGGTAAAAATCCCCTCCCGTAGCTTCGAACATCTTGCCCTTGAGTGTCGTGCCTTTTTCAATGTCATTGGACAGCAGATCGGAAATCAGCCACAGCCGCTCACCTTCGTCACTGGAGCCGTAATAGTAAATGATGGTACCCGGTGCGCCGGAAATCACGTTGAATCCTTCGCCGTCCTTTTGCGAGTCGTACCAGAGCCCTGAGAAAGCGGCGCCATTGGCGCCCGCATCGGCCAGGAAAACCACGCTGGAGAATTTACCGCCATCAAACCCGGTAATGGTAAACCTGGCTGAATTGAGCGAACCAAAACTCATAGACAATAATCCGTACTCTACCAGCGACTCGCTGGAACTCACCGGCGACACAAACTCACCCTCCCGGGCCTTGTACACCTTGAGGTTGATATCTTCCCCGAAGCCGAACTCGCCGGTGAGGGTCTCAGATACCAGCCACAGCCGCTGGCCATCGCTGTCGTATCCATAGAAATACACCACCATTCCGGCATCAGCCACCAGTACGTTGAAGCCTTCGCCTTCGAGCGCAGGGTCGTACCACAGGCCGGACAGCGCTGCCGCATTCACCATCTCGCCAACCGATTCGAACGAGCCCCGGCCATTATCGGTTTGTGGTGCGCCTACCACGATGCGACCTTTGGAAATATCTACTGACTTGCCGTAACCCTCAGCACTGGAAGCGAACAGGCTGAATAGCCGGATACCGCTGATTCCGCGACCGGAACCATCCTTGATGCCGAAAATATGAACTGCGCCGGTGCCTGGAATGACGTTGGGTTTTGATGAATCACCCGTGGCTTCAAGCTGCGATTGCTTGCTTTGCACGACGGCAACAGTGGTCTCGGGGGCACCCACAACCAAAACTCCATCTTCGATTGCCAGTGCAGTTCCGAAACTTGGGTTGCTTGCATTTTCCGGATCCTTCAGGGTGTCGGACAGTTGCATGGACTTACTGATCGTGAAACCGAAGACCCGGCCACCTGAGGCGTCCGGGGCGCCCACGTAAAGCGCCTCGTCACTCAATGCCAGTGCTGCGGCAAATCCAGGTCGGATTTGGTCGCTTTTCGCGACATCCAGAAATTGATACGATGATCCTTCGTATTGGAACAACTCTGCTACGCCGCCACCCTGATTGGAGTCAGCGCCCACTGCCAGCCGTCCGTCACTCATCGCCAAGCTCAGACCAAAGCGGGTAACGTCCGAGTTGGACTGCAAGATTGATGGGGCTTGCAGGTTCTTGCTATCGAATACCAGCACCTCGCCCTGACCACCGTTCGCAGCGGTGACACCGACTGCAAACCTGCTGCCGTCTGAAACCAGTGTCATTGCTGAGTCACCAGCACCTGCTGGTAATAAACCGGACAAATCCCTGTCAAACTGCCAATTACCATCTTCCAGGAGAAATGTCCCAAGAAGAAATGAAGAGTCACTCTGTTTTGACTCACTCTGTGTCATCTGGGTCTGCTCCTCACTACTGCCTACGATCAGAGCATCTCCTGAAAACGTCACCAACTGCCCAAGCTTGTGCGTTGTCTGACCACCCGGGGTTTTAAGCCGGTTACGCAATATAGGCCGGCATCCGTTATCCCGGTAGACCAGCACTTCACCGGTGGATCCATTACCCGAATCACTGTTCGGAACACCAATGGCCATCCATTCCCCGGAACGGGCCACGGCTTGACCAAGGTTGGCCCCTTCTTCGATATCCCTCGGTAACAGGGCAGAGCTTGTCGCGGAAGAAGAAATACGCAAAACATACTGACTCTCCTCCTGTCGCGCCAAATCAATTAAATTCAATTCACCATTTGGACCCAGGGCCAGAGCAGCTGGATAAAAGGATGATGCGAGTGGATCCTCGGTGAAATAGGAGCCCGACTCGCCCGAACCGGCGAATCGAACGCGCTGTCCGGCAGCCATGTCATAGCGAACAATCGGCATTCTTCCCCCAGAGTCTTTCAGGTTTGTGTAATAGATCAAACCACGGCTCTCGTCGAGAGCAAGCTGGCTGCTCTCGCCACTTGCAAGCAGATTCACAGGAGATGGTAATAAATAGTCCTCTCTGAATTCCTCGATAACTAACGCACGAAGTATTTTATCCTGACTATTTACGACATAGATTCCGGTGGTCAAATCAGAATCTTCACCATAAACGATTTCATAGCCATAACCATCCAGTAATAGATAAATATTTTCAGCGGAATCTACTGCAAAATCGTAGAGGTCTCGGAAATCAACACCCTGAGCAGAGGCGCCAATATTTGGGCTCTGCTCACCCCCGGATAATAGAACGATCATGTCTCCTGTTTTTTGATCAATCCTTACAAATTCCGGAAAACTTGTGTCATAAATATCCCAGTGCAATTCGTGAGTCTGCCTGACTGCATACAGATTTCCGTTATCGTTAAAGTCAAGCCAGCGGAATTTTCCCTCCACTACGGTTTCCAGCAAACCAGTGTCATGGTTGATACGGCGCAGCCGGTCTGTTTCAGCAAAGTAAAGATCACCGTTGGGTGCAACAGCGAGGACATCTTCCCCATAAACTGAAATAGGGTTGGCAAACGCCAACATGCCATCTGCGCTGTTGCCCCTGGTACCATACAAGCCGGCAACAGAGTAGATGACATCGAGTTTTGTATCGATGGCGAGTATTGCATCGTTGGCGTAAATGTAGGTTATACCGTTGGAATCGACCGTAATTCCCCGTGCTCTCAGGAGTAAGCTTTCCGTTGGGCCCTGGCAAGCCAGCGAACCTGGCGCACCAATCACTGAAGACACAATATCTTTTTCCGTGTCCACAAATCGAATACGCTGCCCCGAAACCGGTTCACGTTCAGAAATCCTGATCGCAGAGCTGAAGTAGAAATTATCTCTTTGGTCAACGGCTATCTGAAGTGGCTGTATCGCAGCCGCCAGAGCACTCTTGCCGTCACCAGTTGTCGCAGATGTGCCATTGCCCGCTACAATGCTTATGCTTCCTGTTTCTCTTGAAACTCTCCATACATTTGCACTACTGTCTGTGGCCAGAATATCGCCATTAGACAGAAGATCAAAAGAATAAAGACCTTCAGGTCCTAACGGGTCAACATATACTGGAATATTGACAAGGAGTGTGATTCCAGTTCCGGACCCATCATATTGGAAGATATTGCCCCAAACATCCGAAAACAGAACAACCAGACCGTCGGGATCGATTCTAAGATCAGTGCCACCAAAGGTATAATTTTCATCTTCATTACGATCCTCACAGGACGCAATTGTACAATAGCCAACCTGCTGGAAAACTTCTCCGGTCGATGAATTAATTGTAAATAATGACTCGCCAGTCATTACAAAAACAAAAACAATACCCTCATAGGTAAGTGCTGCAATTTTCGGCCAGAGGCCGCAACAAGCGAAGTCCGCTGATGTTGCGACAATTTCCTGGGAACCAGTATCCAGATTTATACTGATGATGCTCTCAACACCATCATTAAAATCAATAAAATATAAATAATTTTCGTGAATGTAGAAGTCACTGACATTCTCACCGGCCGTGAACTCTGAAATCGTACCGTCCGATTCTGTGCGCCGAATGATGCCGCTATGCTCAAAGTAAATCCGATCCTGTTGGTCAACCGCAAGCGCAACCGTCAAGGCACCGAAACTGAACGTCAGCGCCGGTGACCCTGCCACATTGTTGACTCCACCGGCAATCACACTGAGGAAACCAGGGTTTTCAGCATCCGGGTCTGGCACAACTGAAAGAGCCCTGGCATCATTCATTAAGAAACAAAAAGCCAACAGACTGAGAAAACTCAAGAAAACTGTTTTTCCCTTCGAAAAGGATTGCAAAACTTCAACCTTCATTATTTTCATTGACACTCAACGCCGTCGACGCCCGCCAGTTTGAACACATCCGAGGTCTTATAGCCGTCACTGCCGCTCAGAATAAAACGTCCGTCATTACAGTCATCGAAGCGCGCCTCAATGCTGCCCCATTCCTTCAGAGCCGTGGAGGTAGGCGCCGGGTGGTAAAAATCCCCTCCCGTAGCTTCGAACATCTTGCCCTTGAGTGTCGTGCCTTCTTCAATGTCATTGGACAACAGATCGGAAATCAGCCACAACCGCTCCCCATTATCACTGGATCCGTAATAGTAAATGATGGTACCCGGGGCGCCGGAAATTACGTTGAACCCTTCGCCGTCCTTTTGCGAGTCGTACCAGAGCCCTGAGAAAACGGCGCCATTGGCGCCCGCATCCGCCAGGAAAACCGCACTGGAGAATTTGCCGCCATCAAACCCGGTAATGGTAAATCTGGCCGAAGTGAGTGAACCAAAACTCAGCGACAATAATCCATACTCCACCAGCGATTCGCTGGAACTCACTGGCGACACAAACTCACCCTCCCGGGCCTTGTACACCTTGAGGTTGATATCTTCCCCGAAGCCGAACTCACCGGTCAGGGTCTCAGATACCAGCCACAGGCGCTCGCCTTCGCTGTCATAGCCGTAGAAATACACCACCAGTCCGGCATCAGCCACCAGTACGTTGAATCCCTCGCCTTCGAGCGCGGGGTCATACCACAAGCCCGACAGCGCTGCGGCATTGACCACCTCGCCAACGGATTCGAATGTGCCCCGGCCATTATTGGTTTTTGGTGCGCCCACCACGATACGGCCATTGGATATATCCACTGACTTGCCGTAAGCCTCAGCGGCAGAAGCGAGCAGGCTGAACAACCGTATACCACTGATGCCGCGACCGGAACCGTCCTTAATGCCGAAAATATGAATTGCGCCGGTGCCTGGAATGACGTTTGGTTTTGATGAACCGCCCGAGGTTTCAAGCTGTGATTGTTTGCTTTGCACGGCTGCAACATTGGTCTCGGGTGCGCCCACAACCAAAACTCCGTCTTCGATCGCCAGTGCGCTACCGAAACTCGGATTGTCTGCATCTTCGGGGTCCTTCAAGGTGTCGGACAGTTGCATGGACTGATCACTGATCGTGAAACCGAATACGCGGCCACCTGAGGCATCAGGTGATCCGACATAAAGCGCCTGGTCGTTCAGGGCCAGTGCCGCAGCATAAGCAGGCCGGCCTGCATCACCTCGTGCCACATCAAGAAACTGATACGATGATCCTTCGTATTGGAACAACTCTGCTACGCCACCGCCCTGATTGGAGTTAGCGCCAATCGCCAACCTGCCGTCACTCATCGCCAGGCTCAGGCCAAAGCGGGTAACGTCCGAGTTGGACTGCACGATAGATGGTGCCTGCAATTTCTTGCTGTCAAATACCAGCACCTCGCCCTGACCACCGTTCGCCGCGGTGACACCGACTGCAAACCTGTTGCCGTCTGAAACCAGTGTCATCGCTGAGTCACCAGCACCTGCTGGTAATAAACCGGTCAAATCCTGGTCAAACTGCCAATTACCATCTTCCAGGAGAAATGTCCCAAGAAGAAATGAAGACTCACTCTGTGTCGTCTGGGTCTGCTCCTCACTACTGCCTACGATCAGGGCATCTCCTGAAAACGTCACCAACTGCCCAAGCTTGTGCGTTGTCTGACCACCCGGAGTTTTAAGCCGGTTACGCAATATAGGCCGGCATCCGTTATCACGGTACACCAGCACTTCACCGGTCGATCCATTACCCGAATCACTGTTCGGAACACCAATGGCCATCCATTCCCCGGAACGGGCCACGGCAATGCCTACGTTGGCTCCTGAATTAATATCTTCGGGCACCAAAAGGGTGTTCCCTGGGGAAGACGAAATTTTCAATACATACTGCGAGTCATCTCCCCGATCGATCAAATACAGTTCACCATTGGGACCCAGATCCACGGCGATGGGGTGCATCTCTGACTCCAGTGGATTTTCTGAAAACGAGTCTGCATCATCTGAGCCTGCAAAATGCACAACCTCTCCTGACTCTATGGTGTAGCGCAATACTGCTACGTCCGGACCCGAAAAACTCAAAAGGTCTGTCACATAAATCAAGCCTTGTTTTTCGTCGAAGGCCAGTCGACTGGTAGCGTTGAACCAGAAGCCTTCGCTGAGCCGGAAATCCAATTCATCCAGGTTCACTAATTGATTCAATAATCCGCTTTCGTTGTCAATCACATAAATTCCGGACACCACTCCATCATTTCCATATTGATTATCACCAAGCAAGAGATAGATATTTTCATTTGAATCTACCGAAAAATCTGCGATAGATCTGAAATCCCGACCTGAGGCCGGTTCGCCTGCATTTACAGGAAGTTCCCCACCGGCCACCAGCGTTGAAACGACCCCTGTCTCGACGTCAATCTTTACGAAATCAGGTATTCCCTCATCAATGTAATCGAAACTTTGCCTGTAGTATTGCCTAACGGCATAAAGAGCCCCGTGATCGCTGAAATCTAACCACCTGAACTGGCCCTCTGTTACCGTTTCCAGCAATCCGCTTACATGGTTGATCCGACGCAACCTGTCGACCTCGGGAAAATAGATATCTTCGTCGGGAGCAACAGCCAGGATGTCCACCCCATCCGGAGCAATTGGATTACCAAAGGCGGGCTCTCCATCCTCCGAATCTCCACGCGTGCCGTAAAGGCCCGCGACGCTGTAAAGGACGTCCAGCCTGGTATCGACAGCCAGGATCGCGCTGTTGGCCATAACATAGCTGATGCCGTTAGTATCAACGGTAATCCCTTCCATCTCTTGCAAAAGACTGTCCGTAGGACTTTGGCATGCCAATAAGCCTGGCGCCCCGATGACGGAAGAAACAATGTCGTTTTCCAGATCAAGGAAGCGGATTCTCTGGTCAACTATTTCGCCGGCAATCCCTCGCCTGATGGCAGAGGTTGAATAAATGTTGCCAGAATTATCCACAGCCACTTGGTGAGGTTGAATAGATGCCTCTAATAGGCTTTTACCGTCACCGGCCGTTGTACTGATACCATCGCCAGCCAGGATAACCGGCGTGTCAGAATTCTCTGAAACCGTCCAAAGGTGGCTATTGCCATCAGTAAAGACAATGTCCCCCTGCGGAAGAATATCCAGTGAAAACAGCCGGTTCGTACCGGATATGGTGTCCGACCCTTCAATCACCTCATCTGCCACAATCGTGACGATGCCGGACTTGGGATCAATTCTGCTTATGCGGTTGAAAAGCCAGTCCGCAATCAGCAATGAGTCGTCTGCCGGGTCAATGGCCATATCGGTAACTAGGATGTCAGCTTCGCTTGCCGGAACACCACTTTCGTATGGTTCAGAGTCAAAACTGCAACCATTCCCGAAATGAGTAGCCTCCCCGGAGGCTGAATCAATTCGTAAAATGACACAGTCATAGACGTAAATATTCTCATTGGAATCAACTGCTATTTCAGAAAAATTGCCATAGGAAGTATCTTCCTCAGGAAGTACTGGCGTCATGAATGCAGTGGAGCCATTGCCCAAATCTACTCTGAAAATTTTGTCAGAGCCTTCAATGTAATACAATTTATTTCCCTGAATATAAAGATCAACAACATTATTACCGGCCGAAAAATCTGAAATGTTGCCATCCCGATCCATTCGCCTGATTTTTCCGTGGTTTTCAAAGTAAACCCGACCCTGATCATCAACATCCAATGCTGCAATCCAAAAATCAAGGGGGTAGGTTAAAGCTGGCGAACCCGCCCCATCATCAGCACCTCCGGCAATAACGCTGAGAAATCCCGGGTCTTCAGCATCAGGAAGTGGCTGCGCCCACGCTTCGATTGTAAGCACACTCGAAATCAAGAAAATTGTCAGGCTCAGGAAATGGATTCTTGTTTTTACCAGCTGTCGCAGGCTGTTGATGGTCGCCATTTATTTATTACCCCTGGGTAATGAGATGATTTTTCAGAGTGGATAATAACTGTACTTTTCTGAAAAGACTATGAAATACACCACAGGTGAAATTCGGCCCCAACAATGACCGCCAAATCGATTGCATTGAAATTCCGTCAAAAATTATTATGGGAAGTCTGGTGGAGTTGCACAAACCCCGAAATCGCCTCTCGTTGCCTCAGCCCAGCTATTGGATTTTGTGACTGGGAAACACCCTCTTTCTATTACGTCCGATCCGAATAATTCTATGCAGAGATTATCTCCGCCCTCAATTCTAATTCCTGCAGAGATTCCATCCTCAATGGGTTCAGATATATAGAAGTCTTTTTGCTGATCCCATGTGAAATATACACGCTCTACTTCACCAAATTCACCATTAGTAAAATCACACAGATACGCGTCAGGGTGTTTTATTGCCACCGCCCCTAATAAAGTTACATCATCAGCATCATCGTAAAACTCTGCTCTCCAGATCCCATCCCCAAAGCCTTCCGAAGCTGGGTTCGCCAAACCCTGCACCAGTTGGTGGTGTAAACCACCCGGACCGGTAATTTCCAATACATTACTGCCGTCACCATAATTGCTGGAGAGTTCTACCTGGCAGCCACCTTGCGCATCCATACTGCAAGAGCGAGATGCACCAGTGGTCATGTTGTTGATCGTGAGTACTTGCCCCTGGTCCACGCAACCGACGTTGAGATCTACCGTGTAGGCATCTCCGGCCTTGGGTATCGCCGGCATCACAGAATGGCCAAGATAGTAAGGTTCTCCCGGGATCACAACGGTGGGAAACACCAGTTGTTCCGCTGGATTGTCAAAAAGTAACGGCCCGGTAGTGGCTGTTGTGTGCAACCCAGGCACCGTGGCTTCAGCTGAAATTTGAACCCCTGCAAAATCCCGATAGACTTTGGATGGTGCGGGCCCACAATCAGCAGCCCTGAGCGCATTGGCAGCACAGGCCGATACGAAGGCGGCCGTGGCGCTGGTGCATACTGCCGCTGCATTCACAGCAGCATCCGGGTTGGCAGCGCCGATTTGCGTGCCAAGCTGCAGACAGATCTCAGATGACAAGGCCAGGCCGGGCTCAGTTCCTGCTCCGGTCACTGCATCACACACAACGGCAAATTGTTGCGTTGTGGTGGCACATACATCGCGGAGGACATCATCTGATACTTCAGGCTCTAGGCTGGTGGGAATACCCGACTGGTAGCGCCCTGGCTCAACCTGGCTGGCGGGAATGGCAATCAGACTGCCAGTTTCATCCTTGATCAGGAAGTTAACTTGCGCATCGGTTGCCGGTTTTCCGCACAGCTCGACAGACACCACTGCCGTACCACCGTCATCGGCTTCCAGATCGTGAACATCACCATCTATCGACTGCAGGCCGGGATTACTCGATTTAGTTGTGCTTGAGGGCACTGTGGTCTCAGACCCGATACCAGCCGATACACTGTTTTCGGGATCGTTAAGTACCGTTTGCACATCGCCATT